>Ga0224722_1001831_pt1 | contig 11614 bp, 12 predicted proteins | sample Balambano_FR1_Me_FD_161646 | JGI IMG/M metagenome (GOLD analysis project Ga0224722, IMG submission 161646) | Freshwater sediment microbial communities from Lake Towuti, South Sulawesi, Indonesia - Balambano_FR1_MetaG | ecosystem: Environmental > Aquatic > Freshwater > Lake > Sediment | place...
TTCTATTATTCTATTATATACATTTTCCGGGGAAATACGCATGAAAACAAAAAAAACTGATTTTAAAAATTTTTACATTAATTGTTATATAGATATAGGAGAAAGTGCTGTAAAATATTTATACATAAGCATTTGGAGTAATATCAATATATTAAAAATATTTTGTATATATAGAGCATTTTATGTATCCGTTTTCTTGACGCTCTTTCATGTTGGGAGTAAAATGAACATGTCACATAATTGTAAAAATTATTGTAAAAAAAACGGACATTATTTTAATCACTCCGTTTAATTTTTAGGGGGGTAAAGTTCATGGCAGGAAACCGAGAGTTTTTTTATCGAAGATTACACTCGCTGCTTGGAGTCATTCCAGTTGGTCTATTTCTTGTGCAGCACCTTGTAGTCAATCATTTTGCAACTGGGGGGGAAGAATCATTTAACAAAGCGTCTCATTTTATGGAGAGTTTGCCGTTTCGATATGTATTGGAAACGTTTGTGATTTTTTTACCTCTGTTATTCCACGCAATTTACGGGCTTTACATTGCGTTTACAGCAAAAAATAATACAAGTAATTATGGGTTTTTCCGCAATTGGATGTTCATGCTTCAGCGTATATCCGGAGTAGTAACACTTGTATTCGTAACATGGCATGTGTGGGAAACAAGAATTGCAGCTGCATTTGGTGCAGAGGTTAACTTCGATATGATGGAAAGCATTCTTTCCAATCCGTTTATGCTATGGTTCTACATTATCGGTGTGATTTCAACCACCTTCCACTTTGCAAATGGACTTTGGTCTTTCTTTGTAAGTTGGGGAATTACTGTTACACCACGTTCTCAACTTATTTCTACTTATGTTACATTAGGGGTTTTTATCGCCTTATCAATAGTTGGTGTACGCGCTATTATCGCATTCATTTAAATTAATAGGTTCTAGTTTTCATAGAAACGAACGGGATATACTTTGATATTAGTTAGGGAGTGACTCACGATGGGTAAAGGAAAGGTGATTGTAGTCGGCGGCGGTCTAGCTGGCTTAATGGCAACAATTAAAGTTGCGGAAGCAGGAAGTCCGGTCGAATTATTTTCATTAGTTCCAGTAAAACGTTCGCACTCTGTTTGTGCCCAAGGTGGTATTAACGGAGCTGTAAATACAAAAGGTGAAGGTGACTCTCCATGGGAGCACTTTGATGATACAGTGTATGGCGGTGACTTCTTAGCGAACCAACCACCAGTTAAAGCAATGACAGAAGCTGCACCAGGAATTATTCATTTGCTTGATCGTATGGGTGTTATGTTCAACCGTACACCAGAAGGGCTTTTGGACTTCCGTCGTTTTGGTGGAACCCAGCATCACCGTACCGCTTTCGCTGGTGCGACAACAGGGCAACAACTTTTATATGCACTAGATGAGCAAGTACGTCGCCACGAAGTAGCTGGTTTAGTTACTAAATATGAAGGATGGGAATTTCTCGGGTCAGTTATTGATGATGAAGGCGTTTGCCGAGGAATTGTTGCTCAGAATCTCACATCAATGGAAATTAAGTCCTTTGCAGCAGATGCTGTTATTTTAGCTACGGGTGGTCCTGGGATTATCTTCGGTAAGTCAACAAACTCCGTAATTAACACGGGGTCAGCAGCATCCATTGCATACCAACAAGGTGTATACTATGCAAATGGTGAGTTCATTCAAATTCATCCAACAGCGATTCCTGGGGACGATAAATTGAGACTTATGAGTGAGTCTGCACGTGGGGAAGGTGGACGAGTTTGGACGTACAAGGATGGAAAGCCATGGTATTTCTTAGAAGAGAAGTATCCAGCTTACGGAAATCTTGTACCACGTGATATCGCCACTCGTGAAATTTTTCACGTCTGTGTTTACTTGAAGCTTGGTATTAATGGGGAAAACATGGTTTATCTGGATCTTTCTCACAAAGATCCAAAGGAACTCGACATTAAGCTCGGTGGTATTATCGAAATCTATGAAAAGTTTATGGGTGACGATCCAAGAAAGGTTCCTATGAAGATCTTCCCTGCTGTCCACTATTCAATGGGTGGTCTTTGGGTAGATTACGATCAAATGACAAATATTCCTGGCTTATTTGCTGCTGGAGAGTGTGATTATTCTCAGCATGGAGCAAATCGCCTCGGTGCGAACTCCTTATTATCAGCCATTTATGGTGGAATGGTAGCTGGTCCGAAGGCGTTAGATTATATTAGTGGGTTAAGCAAAAACGTTGATTCAATCTCTTCTTCCGTCTTCGATCGTTTTGTAAAAGAGGAAGAACAAAAGTGGAATAAGATCATGTCTTTAGATGGTAACGAAAATGCTTATGTTCTTCATAAAGAGCTTGGTGAGTGGATGACAGACAATGTAACAGTTGTTCGCCACAACGATAAACTATTAAAAACAGACGAAAAAATCGTAGAGCTACTAGAGCGATATGAAAAAATAAATATTAACGATACAGCTAAGTGGAGCAACCAAGGAGCTATTTTTACTCGTCAGCTTCAAAATATGCTTCAGCTAGCAAGAGTCATAACAATTGGTGCATACAACCGTAACGAAAGCCGTGGGGCCCACTATAAACCGGAATTCCCAGAGCGTAACGATGAGGAGTTCTTAAAGACAACAATGGCTAAATTTGTGGACACGAAATCAGCTCCACAATTCCATTATGAAGAAGTTGACACGGGCTTAATAGCGCCACGAAAGAGAGACTACTCTAAGAAGAAAGGGGATAACTAAACATGTCTGAAAAAAGAACCGTCGTTTTTAAAATTACAAGACAGGATAGTCCTGACACGGCCCCTTACGAAGAAGAATTCGAGTTAGACTATCGTCCAAATATGAATGTAATTTCCGCCTTAATGGAAATCCGTAGAAACCCATTAAATAAGCAAGGAAAACATACTACTCCAATCACTTGGGATATGAACTGTTTAGAGGAAGTTTGTGGTGCTTGTTCCATGGTGATTAATGGAAAGCCTAGACAATCATGTACTGCATTAATCGATCAGTTAGAACAACCGATTCGTCTGGAGCCAATGAGAACTTTCCCTGTTGTTCGTGATCTACAAGTTGACCGCAGTCGTATGTTTGACTCTTTAAAGAAAGTGAAAGCTTGGATTCCGATCGACGGAACATATGATCTTGGACCTGGTCCTCGTATGCCAGAAAGAAAACGTCAATGGGCATACGAGCTATCCAAATGTATGACCTGTGGTGTATGCTTAGAGGCTTGTCCGAACGTAAATAGCAAATCAAACTTCATCGGTCCTGCTCCTCTTTCACAGGTTCGATTATTTAATGCTCATCCTACGGGTGAGATGAATAGAGCAGAGCGTCTGGATGCGATCATGGGTGATGGTGGACTAGCGAATTGTGGAAATTCACAGAACTGTGTCCAGTCTTGTCCAAAGGGAATTCCTTTAACAACATCTATTGCTGCTTTAAATAGAGATACTACGTTCCAAGCCTTTAAAAACTTCTTTGGAAGCGATCAAGTTTAAGAAGAGTTATCTTTAGCCCCTTTGTAAGTCAAAGGGGTTTTTCATTTGTCATAAAAGATGGCCCATTGTATAATTAAAGAATGAACATTCATTCATTTTTACTTATATAAGGAGGATTATATGAAAAAGGTAAGCTATATTCAGGATTTTCCTACTTGGGAACAAGGTTTCTCCTATTCTAACAAAATAAAAGTTCGTTTTTCAGAGACTGATATGTTTGGACATATGAACAATACGGTTCCATTTGCCTATTTTGAAGAATCGCGAATCGGATTTTTTAAACATATTGGTCTTATGCAAGATTGGGTACAAAAGGATAGTACAACCATTCCAATTGTTGCTGATCTGCAGTGTGATTTTCTGCATCAGGTTTTTTTTGACGATATACTTGAGATTTTTGTGAAGATTGAATCGATTGGGAACACATCTATTGACCTGCATTACTTAGGGAAAAACCAAAACGGGGATGTATGTTTTGTAGGTAGAGGAACGATGGTGCATATGGGTAAACGTACCGGAAAGGGAGTTCCTTGGACGGAAGAAACGAGGGATCGATTTATACAATCGAACAAAATTCTTTCATAGTATTTGTTTGAAAATAAAAATGCTTTCCTTCAAGAATTATAGTCACTACAATTACTTATTTCACATAAGATATGGTGACTAAATATATACCCATCCCGCTGTTCATAGCTGGCGAAGGCAAGGAGGGTTACAATACTTGAAGGAGAATGAATATACTCACAAGCCGTTACTCACCAAACGTGAAAGAGAAGTGTTCGAACTGTTGGTACAAGACAAAACAACAAAAGAGATCGCGGGAGAACTTTTCATAAGTGAAAAAACGGTTCGTAACCACATTTCGAATGCCATGCAAAAGCTTGGTGTTAAGGGGCGATCACAAGCTGTTGTAGAGCTCCTTCGAATGGGAGAGCTAGAACTATAATTCTAGACCGGCTTTCATAATGGAAGCCGGTTTACGATTGTACCCAAATACATTCATAAAATACATTTCTATACTTCCTTCTTGAATTTTAGTGAGAAAAAGGTGAAAATAGTTTAAAAGGCTAGATATGATTATAATATAGTCATGATCTGAACTCTCAAATAGGGGTTGTGTATTTATGAAAGTAGAAGAAACAAAAGAAATAGAGATTTTTGCTGATATTGAAAAAGATTTGCGTTATATTGCAGGAATTATCAAGCAAAAGGGGAGAGAAATCTTAAGTAACTATACCATTACTCCACCACAGTTTGTCGCTCTTCAGTGGTTATTTGAAGAAGGAGATATGACAATTGGTGAACTTTCAAATAAAATGTTTCTTGCGTGTAGCACAACAACGGACCTTGTTGACAGAATGGAAAAAAACAAACTGGTTATGCGTGTAAAAGATCCGAATGATCGCCGTGTAGTTCGTATTCACCTTTTAGAAGAAGGAGAACGAATTATTGACGAAGTAATTAAGAAAAGACAGGTTTACTTACAGGAGGTTTTAGTTAACTTTTCTAGCGAAGAAGTGATTCTCCTGAAGAATAACTTAATGAAATTACATCAAGAAATGAAAGAAGAATGAGGCGAGATGTTTGAATCAACCGATCGGAGTAATTGACTCTGGGGTTGGCGGATTAACTGTTGCGAAGGAAATTATGCGCCAACTGCCAAATGAGCAAATCCTCTATGTAGGAGACACTGCAAGATGCCCGTACGGACCAAGAACCGGGGCAGAGGTAAAAAAATTCACTTGGCAAATGACCAATTTCTTAGTCAATAAGGGAATTAAGATGTTAGTGATTGCATGTAACACAGCGACAGCCGTTGCCTTAGAGGAAATTCAAAATGAACTTTCCATCCCTGTAATAGGTGTCATTTATCCAGGTGCGAGAACGGCCATTAAGGTAACAAAAAACCACCAAATTGGGGTCATTGGGACTATTGGAACGATTAAAAGTAATGCATATGAGATGGCTTTGAAATCCATTAATAAGAAATCAAAGGTTACTAGTCTTGCTTGTCCGAAGTTTGTTCCTCTCGTTGAAAGCGGAGAAGTGGATGGACCAATTGTGAAGAAAGTAGTAGCCGAGACACTTGCACCAATTAAAAATAAGGGTCTCGATACGCTTATTTTAGGCTGCACACACTATCCGTTGCTTGAAAAGATCATAAAGAAAACGATGGGTCCTACTGTGTCTGTTATAAGCTCTGGTGAAGAAACCGCACGTGAGGTGAGTACCATTCTTTTTTATAATGGGTGGCTAACGCCGAATAGGGACGAGCCCCAGCACCAGTTTTATACGACTGGATCAAAGCCTATTTTTCAACGAATCGCTACTAGCTGGCTAAACGTAGGTGAATTGTCTGTAGAAACCATTAAACTATCTTAATGGAAGTCTCCAATTTGGAGGCTTTTTTTATTTTTTTCTACTAATCGGTCTATTTTTTAAAATGGCTCGTATACATGTAGTACAAACTGTCTTGGAGGGATTATGGATGTCAAAGCATAAAAGTGCGACAATTGTATCAGCAGTCATTGTTTCGTCCGTTTTATTATCTGGATGTGGTTTATTAGGAGGAGAAAAAAAGGAACAAATCGATCCTCCAAAAACAGTCACATATACAGAAGATAATGGAACAGCGAAAGAGGTCGAAACGGCAGCTTCAGAAAAGAATAGCGAAGAAGTAGCGGAAAAAGGTGTTATGACCGAATTATATTTAGTAGATAAAAATGGTTATGTTGTACCGCAAACCATTGATCTTCCGAAAACGGAATCAGTGGCCAAGCAGGCAGTAGAGTATCTCGTGCAGAATGGTCCAGTCACAGAAATGCTACCTAATGGGTTTGCAGCAGTTATCCCAGCTGACACTGCAGTATCTGTGGATATAAAAGATAAAGTAGCAACAGTAAATTTCTCAAAAGAATTTAAAAATTATAAGCCAGAAGACGAAATGAAAATTGTTCAATCTATCACCTGGACGTTAACTCAATTCGATTCTATTGATAAAGTGAAACTAAAAATGAATGGTCATGAATTAACCGAAATGCCAGTGAATGGCTTGGCTCTAGCTAAGAGTGGTTTGACAAGAGATAGTGGAATCAACATGGATACTTCAGAAGTTGTCGACATTACCAACACGAGAGCTTTAACGGTGTATTATTTAGGTGGAGAAGAGGGCTCATACTACTATGTGCCAGTTACAAAGCGTATTAGTAATGACAATAATGATAATATTTCAGCTGTAGTGGAAGAACTTGCTAAAGGGCCAACTTATTCATCTAATTTGTTAAGTGAGTTTGTCTCTGATGTTTCGTTATTGGATAAGCCAGTAGTAGAGGACGGAAAAGTCACATTAAACTTTAATGAGTCTATTTTAAATAGTTCGGAAGAGAAAATTGTTTCTGATCATATCTTAAATACACTCGTCCTTTCATTAACAGAACAAAAGGGAATTGAGAGTGTGGCTGTAACGGTGAATGGAAAGGCAGAGCTTGTAAATGATAAGGGAGAGAAGCTTTCCGAACCTGTGACGCGTCCAGAAAATGTGAATACAGGTAGTTTTTAATAATTTGTTTTTTGATATACTATATAGTGACCAAGTTGAGGAGGCCGGTTATCCGCCTCTTCTTTATTTGGATTTCTATGAAATTAAAGCGAGTCTTTTAAAGGAGGAAATATAGTGAGGACTGATGGTCGTCAAGCATCTGAGATACGCCCTATACATATTGATACTGAATATCTTATTCATCCAGAAGGCTCCGTACTAATTACTGTTGGTGATACAAAGGTCATTTGTACGGCTAGTATAGAGGAGCGCGTCCCTCCCTTTATGAGAGGAGAGGGGAAAGGCTGGATTACGGCTGAGTATTCCATGCTGCCAAGGGCTACACAAACTAGAAATATCCGTGAGTCATCCAAAGGCAAGGTTTCAGGAAGAACAATGGAAATTCAGAGGCTGATTGGTAGAGCGCTAAGAGCGGTCGTTGACCTTGAAGCCATTGGTGAGAGAACGGTATGGATCGACTGCGATGTTATCCAAGCAGACGGTGGTACTAGGACTGCTTCGATAACAGGAGCGTTTGTTGCAATGGCCCACGCATTGAATAAATTGCATAAAGATAGAAAACTTTCAAAGTATCCAGTGGTTGATTTCCTAGCAGCTACGAGTGTTGGTATACTTGAAAACAAAGAAATTGTACTTGATCTTAATTATATTGAAGACTCTGCGGCGCAAGTTGACATGAATGTTGTAATGACAGGGAATGGTGAATTTGTTGAGCTCCAAGGTACGGGTGAAGAGTCTACATTCTCTTACAATGAACTTCAGGATTTGTTGAAAATTGCCCAAAGTGGAATTACGGAGCTATTCGAAGCACAAAAGAGCGTGTTAGGTGAAATGGTTGTAGAGAAAATAGAGGAAGCAAGGGTTAAAAAAGGTGCGAAGAAATGAAAGAAGTAATCATAGCAACAAAGAATAGTGGAAAGGCCAAAGAGTTCGTAAGGATGTTTGAGACTCTCGGGTTTCAAGTGAAAACACTCCTTGATTATGAGGAGATTGAGGATATAGAAGAGAACGGAACGACCTTTGAGGAGAATGCTATAATAAAGGCAGAAACGGTGTCAAAGCAATTGAATCGAGCTGTTATTGCTGATGATTCAGGTCTAGTAATTGATGCACTAGACGGGAAACCAGGTGTTTACTCTGCTCGTTATGCAGGGGAACAGAAGAGCGATGAAGACAATATGACGAAAGTGTTAAAGGAATTAAATGGAGTGGAGACCTCAAAGCGCACGGCGCGTTTTTATTGTGCCTTAGCACTTGCTGTCCCGGGTCAAGAAACGGTCACAGTACATGGTACTTGTGAGGGTGTGATTTTAGATGAGAAGCGAGGGACTCATGGTTTTGGGTATGACCCCATTTTTTTTGTAAAAGAGAGAAATCGAGCGATGGCAGAGCTTTTACCTGAGGAAAAAAGTAAGATAAGCCATCGTGCTGTAGCCTTGACTAATTTAGCAAAGCTACTACCAGAAGTGTTTAAGGGAGAGTAGTCCAATGTCAAAGGTGCTTATTGTAAGTGATAGTCACGGGTTAACGGAAGAATTGAATGAATTAAAGAAGCGTCATCAGGATGTCGAAAAATTTATTCATTGTGGCGATTCAGAGCTTTCAAAAAATGATGAGGCCATTGACCAATTTGTTGTTGTAAGGGGAAATTGTGATTACGAATCATTATTTCCTCATGATGAGGTTATTGATTTTCAGGGAACGAAATTTCTAGTGACACATGGCCATTTATATAATGTGAAATCAACATTAATGAACTTAAAATATAAAGCAGAAGAAGTGAATGCGAATATTGTCTGCTTTGGCCACTCTCATCTAATGGGTATTGAAAAGATTGGTAACCGCTTGTTTATAAATCCTGGTAGCTTGCGGCTTCCTAGAGGGCGCAATGAGAGGACGTATGTGGTTTTAAACTTTACAGAACATGAAGTCGATTTTCATGTGTATGATTTTGATCAAGAAGAAATAGTACAACTTCGACAAAGCTTTCATCTTCACAAATAATCACTTTCATCATATACTATTCAGAGGGGAGGAATCTCCTTTGAATAGTGAAATAATAATTTTTATTTAAAGTGTTGACTTTTTATAATAAGCCGAATATAATAAAAAATGTCCTTAAGAAAACATGTCCCAGTAGCTCAGCCGGATAGAGCATACGCCTTCTAAGCGTACGGTCGGGAGTTCGAATCTCTCCTGGGACGCCATTTACACACCAATAAATACATATTACGCTATAGAAAGTGACGACGTCATTTCTATAGCGTTTTTTTCTATTTCCATATAACTTTACCTGCCAATAATTTTGGATAAAAAGACAGTTCCTATGTAAGGAAATGTCTTTTTTTATGTAAAGCTTTGATGTACTGAAGTGAATCTTTTGTCAGAAAATATCACAATATTTCTAACAATTATAACTAATTTTAACATTCTATATATTGAAAAAATTTATACATAATAGTATACTTTCTTTCAAGAAGGACGGATACTCAGTCTATTTTTTCTAAGGCAATCGGGGGTGTGTTGATGTCAAATGTGAAATTGTTGGAGGTTAGTGGGTTAAAAACTTATTTTCACTTAGAAAATAGAGCAGTTGCAAAAGCCGTTGATGGTGTAGATTTTTATATCAGGCCTGGGGAAACCGTTGCTCTCGTTGGGGAATCAGGGAGTGGAAAGAGTATTACATCCCTCTCCATTATGAAGTTAATTAATAAGCCAGGAAAAATTGAAGATGGTCGAATTTCTTTCGCCGGTAAGGATCTAGTTGGGTTTAACGATAAGCAAATGACCAATGTTCGTGGAAAGGAAATCGGTATGATCTTTCAGGAACCGATGACCGCCTTAAATCCAGTTTTTACTATTGGAAATCAAATTATTGAGACTCTGATTCGCCATAAAAAAATGACCAAAAATGAAGCAAGGCTAAAAGCAATTGAGCTTCTAAAGGTCGTTGGTTTTCCACGTGCTGAGGAAACGATGAAGGAATATCCACACCAACTATCGGGTGGAATGCGTCAGCGTGCTATGATTGCAATTGCTATTTCTTGTGATCCAAAGCTATTAATAGCAGATGAGCCGACAACTGCTCTAGATGTTACCATTCAAGCTCAAATTTTGGACTTAATGGATGAAATGAAAAAGAAATTTAACATGGCTGTTTTGTTAATCACACACGATTTAGGTGTAGTGGCTGAGTATGCGGACCGAATCATGGTGATGTATAGCGGCCAAATCGTTGAAGAAACAACGATTGAAAAACTGTTTCTCTCACCAAAACATCCGTATACTATGGGTCTACTTGACAGCTTGCCAAATTTAGAGAAGGAAGTTGATCGACTTGGTGCGATTAAAGGCACTGTTCCTCCTGCGCATCGCTTTCCTGTTGGTTGCAGGTTTTCAGATCGCTGTCCAAAGGTGATGAGCAAATGCCGGGATAAAAACCCGTCTCTATATGAAACGGATACAGAAGAAGGTCACCGTGTTCGATGTTACCTGTATGAATAAGGGGGAGTGTGAAATTGTCAGTCATCGAAACAGAAACAAGGATACATACAGATCAAGATTACATACTTCAGGCGAGTAATATTAAGAAGTACTTTCCCATCAAGGGTGGGATCCTTAAGCATACAATTGGACATGTCAAAGCAGTTGATGACGTTAGTCTTAGTGTATTAAGGGGAGAAACACTAGGAATCGTTGGTGAGTCAGGCTCTGGAAAATCAACTCTTGGTAGAGTTTTGCTTCGCTTAATGGATCCAACTGATGGACAAATCGTTTTTGAAGATCAAGATATAACAAAAATGAAATACCGAAAGCTTCGACCAATTCGGAGAGATATGCAAATTGTTTTCCAAGATCCGTTCGCTTCATTAAATCCAAAAATGAGCGTTTCCGAATTAATTGAAGAACCATTAGTTGTTCAAACTAGCTTAACTAAAGCAGAACGGAAAGAGAAGACAATCAGTCTTTTAGAAAAGGTTGGTCTTCGATCAGAGGATCGATTTAAGTATCCACATGAGTTTTCTGGTGGACAAAGACAGCGTATAAGTATTGCAAGAGCACTAACCTTGAACCCGAAATTTGTTATTTGTGATGAGCCAGTCTCTGCATTGGACGTTTCGATACAAGCCCAGGTACTAAACTTGATGGCCGACTTACAGGACGAATTTAACTTAACTTATTTATTTATCGCCCATGACTTAAGCGTTGTGAAACACATTAGCGACAGAGTGGCAGTAATGTACTTAGGTCGGATTGCAGAAATAGCGCCGAAGAAGAACCTCTATGAAACTCCATTACATCCATACACACAAGCACTTCTATCAGCAGTTCCATCCACAGACATACTACACAAAAAAGAAAAAATCATATTAAAAGGTGACTTACCAAGTCCATCAAATCCACCGTCAGGCTGTACGTTTCGTACTCGTTGTCCGATGGTTCATGAGAAATGCTCTGAGGTGCGCCCCGAGCTTACTGAGGTGGGGAAGGGCCATCTAGTAGCCTGCCACCTTTATACAGGAAAATAAGTGTATTTTGT
>Ga0224722_1001833_pt1 | contig 11600 bp, 1 predicted proteins | sample Balambano_FR1_Me_FD_161646 | JGI IMG/M metagenome (GOLD analysis project Ga0224722, IMG submission 161646) | Freshwater sediment microbial communities from Lake Towuti, South Sulawesi, Indonesia - Balambano_FR1_MetaG | ecosystem: Environmental > Aquatic > Freshwater > Lake > Sediment | place...
ATCGTGTTGACGATGGATGCGAACAAGACAGTGACGGCCAACTTCAAGGAGCTTTTCCCGGTTCAAGTGAACACCACGGGGAATGGCAGCGTCATTTATAGCCCGAATCAGCCGCTTCATATGGATGGCGACACGGTAGTGATTACACCCACGGCGGACACAGGCTGGGTTTTTGCCAACTGGAGCGGTGATCTGAGCGGCGACACGATCCCCGGTACGCTGCTGGTGGATGGCAGCAAGGTCGTGACGGCAAACTTTGCCCGGGCGACAAGGCTCACACTCACCACCGAGGGTGGTGGCAGCGTTGTCACCGTGCCCTTCCGTGATCCCTATCCGCAAGGCGCAACCGTGGCGCTGACGGCCACGGCTGAGGCGGGTTGGGTCTTTGCTGGCTGGAGCGGCGATCTAAGTGGCAATAACCCTGCCGCTTTGTTGGTCATGGACAGCAACAAGACGGTGAAAGCGACCTTTACCCGTCTCCTCTACACGCTGGCGACAGCGAAGCGCGGGAACGGTGCCGTCCAGAAACAACCAAATCAACAAACTCACTTCTACAACGACATCGTCACCGTCCGGGCGACGGCCGATCAGGGTTGGTTTTTTACGGGCTGGTGGGGCGTGGTCAATGGCGACACCAATCCAGTAACCGTGACGATCACGGGCAACGCAGTGATCTCGGCCACCTTTACCCAGAATCCATTCACCCTGGTGACCAACAAGGTGGGCGGCGGTGCGGTCAGCACCAGCCCGCCCCAGGCCCTCTACGCTGGCGGCGACGTTGTCATGCTGACTGCCACACCGGAAGCCGGCTGGCGCTTCGACAGTTGGAGCGGCGATCTCAGCGCCATCACCAACCCGGCGCAGTTGATCATCGACGGCAATAAGGTGGTCACGGCGACCTTTGTTCAGAGTGAGGAGTATCGGGTTGTCGTTACACCTAACGGCGAAGGGACAGTCACGCTGGAGCCCAATCAAGCCGTCTATCACTATGGCGATGTGGTGACGATCCGCGCCATCCCGAACGGTGGCCAAACCTTCACCGGCTGGAGTGGTGATCTCAACGGCGACCAGAACCCGGCGACAATCACGGTTGACGGCAACAAGAATATCGTGGCCCACTTCACCCAGTCGCCGCGCACTATCACGACGAACGTCAACGGGAGCGGCCAGGTCGTAGTCAACCCCACGAGGGTGGTCTACAATCCAGATGAAGTAGTCTCGGTGGTGGCCGTCCCTGAACCGGGGGCGATGTTCACCGGCTGGAGTGGTGATCTGACGGGCACGGACAACCCAGGTCAGTTGACCATGAACGGCAACAAGACCGTGACAGCCAACTTTGCGCCGGAACCACCGTATCTGGGGGCAAAGTCCGACGACTTCAATCGCTGTACGCTAAACACGAATGTGTGGAGTTTTGTCAACCCGAAGAATGATGCGACGCTAGCCCTGAATGGGGCCGAAGCCGTGATCATCGTGCCGGGCGGCGCGGAGCACAATGTCTGGGAGGACGGGATCACCGCCCCCCATCTGCGTCAGGCAGTCGATAACCGTGATTTTGAGATCGATGTCAAGTTCGCTTCCCTGCTCAACAAGCGTTTCCAGATGCAGGGGTTGATAATCTCACAGGATGACAAGAATCTCTTGCGCATCAACTTCCAGAGCGATGGGACAACAGTCAGCCTCTACGCGGCCAAGTTTGTCACCGGGCAGAAGCCACGCAAGATCGCCCAAGTCAACCTGACCAATGGCGAGGCCTTGCAGTACATGCGGGTCAAGCGTACTGGCGACACTTGGGAAGTTTTCTACAGCACCGATGGCATGACCTGGTTGACGGCGAGCGAGTTGCGCTTCAAACATGCCATGATCGTCAGTGGTGTTGGGATCTTCGCAGGCAATGCCGTGGGTAGCAATGCCAATCCAAGCCGGACACCGGCGCACACCGCGGTAATCGACTACTTCATCAACAAGGTGAAACCGCTGCCCTACAACACTGAAGACCCGCTGCCAAACAGTCTGCCCGTCGCTGTTGTCGGTCAGGGCACGGTGAGCAAATCGGCCACCTGTGGCAGCCCCACCACGTTGACTGCTCAACCACTAACTGGGTGGAACTTTGTCGGTTGGAGTGGTGCGATCTCGAGCAATGCCGCTACAGTCGAGGTGAGCTTCCGACCGGGCGATGTGGTCACCGCCACCTTCACTGCCGCCACCTTTGCGTTGAATGTGAGCACCACTGGTTCCGGTGCCGTAGCGACGGAGCCGCTCCAGACCAACTATGCCTTTGGCACGCTGGTCACGCTCAGCGCCACAGCGCAGCCGGGGTGGGAGTTCGCTGGGTGGAGTGGTGGCATTGTTACGACGACGAATCCGTTGGTCTTCCCAGTGCGCAAGAACCTGCAACTGACGGCCAATTTCGTCGAGGCACGCTATGCCATTGCAACCACGCTGGAAGGTCAAGGTAGCATCACCTTCACACCGAACAAGACCGAATACATGCCTGGCGAACAAGTAAGCGTCCAGGCGACGCCGGCCAGTGGTTGGCTCTTCCTCGGGTGGGCTGGTGACCTGAGCGGCAACACCAACCCGGCGACGCTTACGATGGATGCGGACAAGGCGATCACCGCCATCTTCGTCCTCGATAAGGAAGCCACCTTTACCGCCACCACTGGTGGGCGGGTGACGGTGGAGCCGGATAAACCCTACTACGCCATCGGCGAGCAGGTCAAGCTGACAGCCGTCCCTGACCCCGGTTATGAGTTCACCGGCTGGATCTTCAAAGACAGCAGTGCGCTCTTCGTGGAGAGCAATGAGAACCCGTTGACCATCACACTGGATGGAAACACGCAGTACCAGGCGCAGTTCCGCTCGCTCACCGGCGGCACGCCGCTCTACCTGCCAGTGATCCGGTCACAGTAGGTTTCTCGGCTGTTGTACTCTCTAGAAACGGGCTGCCCAAAGTGGGCAGCTCGTTTTTGATTGTAAGAAACTGTTTGAAAAGGTATCGTAGGTGCGGTTTGTAACCGCACGAAGCTGCGCGCTTCACGAGACCGTGCGGTTACAAACCGCACCTACCAAACAGTGGCGGTGCCGGTGTATCTACAACGTCCATTTCTCATCTTCTTTTTATCTTTTAGCTCGGTCAACCCCGAAGGATTTCGCCCGCTAAAAACGATTATATCTTGTAGAGAAAACTGATAGTGATGGCAAGGAAGTGCTCTCCAATTTCGGCGAAAGCCACCTGACACCCGGCCACTTCTGCGAATTATATCAGCTCTGTACACCACACCGGCTACTCTGTAAACCACCGCTGCACTCCTACAGCCCGGTTGCTGCGATTGGCAAACGCCAATCGCACACTTTTGTCATCGCTACAGTCTTTTGGTCTATTTGTTTTGCAGTAAGATGTATCAATTTAATTGAAGGAACGCATATGAATCACCGACAACTCCTCTCCATCCTCTGCGCTGCTATTGTGATCGCCTGCGGACTACTGCTCGGCGCGCCGTCCGCAGTCCAGGCTGGCGTTTATGACAGTGATACCGAAGTGACTTACAAAGAGTATTGGGTACCGCACAGCGAGTTCAAAGGCGGGCGCAATGACGCGCAGTTTGGCTGTGTCGATACGCACCCCAACGGTTACGCCTATTATCTGGAGCCGACCGGCAATTGCACCAAGACTGTGCGCATCAACATTCCCGATAATTTTGCCAACGCGCTCAAGGTGGAACTGTACTTGGATCTTTGGCGTAATCATGTACCGCCATCGGCCCAGTTCACCATCAACGGTGGGCCACTGCGCTCGACAACAGTGGGCTACGATTGGAGCCGCTCGCCCTATGTGGTGGAGATCCCCAAATCTGAACTGGTGCAGGGGGTTAATGTCGTGACCTTCCGAGAGGTAGAAGGCCAATATCACATCCACGATATTGCCTTTCGTATCTATTTTGATACTGCCAACCCGCTGCGCGACAGCAACAACAATCTGATCAGCGCCCCGCAGGGCAACCTGGTGAACATTTGGGCTGACAACGGCGTCGTTGCTGCTAACACGGGGGGCAACTTGACGGTGAACGATGATCAGCTGGTCCTCACCGCCAACGTGTCTTCACCCGCCAAATTTGTCGAATTTCATGGCTATTACGATGGCTATGACGAGGACAACGATGGCACCTTTGTTGACTGGCACAACCGCACCCGCAACAACTTCCATCCGGGTGGTCTAGGGACGCTGGGCATCGGTGGGACGACTGACCATATCGGCTCGGTGTTGACGCCTACACCGGGGCAGTATTCGATCTGGTGGAGCATTCCGCACATCGTCAATCAAAATAATGTGAAGTTCAAAATCCGCATTGTCGATGAGAACTATGTCGTGCGCGAAGCGGCGGGCGGGGTTTCGGCGCTCTTCCACCTCACGCGTTCGCAGAGCATGGTCTCGTACTATCGACCCAACTTTCCCGATGCTATTCTCTACAGCGGTGGCTCTAAGCCCTTGTCCGTGACGCGGACAGTGAACCTGCCAAGCAACATCGTGGTGACTGATTATCAGAAAGCTTTCTTTATCGGTTCCTACTGGGAAAATCCCTACATTGCCATCAACAATAATAGTACCTTTCGTGCCTTTCCGATTGCACCCAGCGCGCTAGAGGATACCTGGGCGCTCTCCATCCGCGAAGCCAACCCGACGTGGTTTAGACCCGGCACCAACAATATCGTCTACACCCACAACAACGGCTTCGGGGAGTTCATCGAAAAACCCGGCCCGCTGATCGTCTTCAAGAAAACCACCCAAATTGCGGATACGGCTGCGCCTACCATCACCAGCCGCACTCCCGCTGCCAACGCCACCAACGTGGCCGCCAACAGCAACATCGTCGTCAGAGTCGCCGATCCAGGGCGAGGGGTTAACTTTAATCGGCTCAAGATGCGGGTCAATGGCGTGCCCATTGCCCACCAACTCACCGGCAGCCCAGATGAATACACGTTAACCTATGATCCAACCTCTGATTTTCTGCCCGGATCGCTGGTAACGGTGCGGATAGAGGCATGTGATTTTGCCGGTAACTGCTTGAATCCCAGCAACTATTCCTTTACCGTGGCGGAAGCGGCTCTGACCCTCACGACCAGCACCGTCGGCGACGGCACGGTGGCCGTGGACCCAGCGCAAGCGACCTACAGTTACGGTGAGGTCATCACCATCACCGCCACGCCGAATACCGGCGCGGAGTTTAGCGCTTGGAACGCCAGCATGATCCGCTGGTGGGACACCGCCTGGCGCTATCGTGTCCCGGTGACGGTTCACACCGGTGACTTTATCCGCTATGACAAGCCGGTGGAAACGCCGATCAACTTCACCACGCTACTCAACAGCGTGAGCCAGGCTGGCTCTTTTGACCCGAATGCGCTGCGCGTGGTGGAAATTGACGCCGCCGGTCAAGTACTCGACGACCATGTGCCGGTACAGTTTGACCGCGCCAGTGACTATCAGGCCGGGAGCAATGCCACTGGGACGCTCACCTTGATCATGAAGGGCACGACACCAGCAAACAGCGAACGCACCTACCATGTTTATTTTGATGTGACGGCCCGCAACCTGCCTGCCACTACGCTCGGCGACCAGGTGATCCGCACCGATACAGTGGATGAGTTCCAGGGCAGCTACCGCATCCAGACCAACAACGCCACCTACGATTATCATGTCCAGGGCGGCGGCTTTTCGAGCATGATCGACATAGATGGCAACGACTGGCTCGACTATCACGATTCCCCGCCCGATGCTGGTGGGGCCTTCCGCGGCACCCCAAACATGGTGCCCCCGCCCGATGGTCTGTTCCATCCCGGCAAGTCCGAAATGATCACCTATCAGGTCTACTCTGGTCCGCTAAAAGAGACCTTCCGCAGCCGCACCTATGACAACCAGTGGGAGGTGCAGTGGGACATCTACCCGACCTATGCCAAGATGACCGTGTTGCGGCGTGACCCCACCAAAAACTATTGGTGGCTTTTTGAAGGCACACCCGGTGGTCGGCTGGAAAACACGGGCGCAGCCAATACGCAGGATTTTGTCACCCTCTCCAATGGCACGACGTTCTTAACCTCGAGCAACTACGAGGGAGATCTACAAGGGGACGAATGGGTCTTTATCAGTGACCCAGATGTGGACAACGCCTCGACTGCTGCCCGTTCGGTCTTTTTGGTCAATGCCGATAGCGACACGGCGGTCGATTCTTATCGCACGCTGGAGTCGGGCGGCAACAAAAAGATGACGATCTGGGGCTTTGGCCGCAACCGCACCAACAACACGACCTATCTGAACCAGACGCCCAAGCGCTTCTACATCGGGTTGATGGACACAACGGCCTATGCCGCTGGCAGTAACGTCATCAACTCGGCCTTCAAAGATCTCAGCGTGACCGTCGGTGCTGCACAACGACAGAATGCCACCTACGATGCCGGGGCCTCTAGCTCCTTCACGTTGACGATTGTCAGCAATGCCGCCGTGACCGCCACCTTTGCCCCCGAAGGTAGTCAATTGGCGTTGACCGTCAATGTCGTCGGCAACGGTACGGTGAGCAAAAGCCCCAACCAGGCGCTCTACGCTCCCGGCCAGCAAGTCACTTTGACGCCGCTGCCGGAACCGGGCTGGGCCTTTAGCGGCTGGAGTGGCAACTTGAGCGGCTCGGCCAACCCAGCCACGATCACGATGGACAGCGACAAAACGGTCACAGCCACTTTTGTCCAAGTGCAGTATACTGTCTTTACCAACGTCACCGGCAATGGCAGCATCACCAAGTCGCCGAACAAGACGCTCTACAACTTTGGCGAAGATGTGACGTTGACCGCCACACCCGCCGCTGGTTTCTATTTCACCAGCTGGAGCGGCGATCTGAGCGGCGCAGCCAACCCAACGACGATCACGGTCGATGGCAACAAATCCATCACTGCAAACTTTGCGCCAATTCAGTATGCGGTAACGGTCAACATCGTCGGCGGCGGCACGGTTACCACCAATCCCAACCAGCCGACACACAACAGCGGTTCGACAGTGACCCTGACGGCGACACCGGACCCTGGGTACGCCTTCACCGGCTGGAGCGGCGACCTGACCGGCACGACCAACCCAGCTTCGCTGGTGATGAATGGCAACAAAACGGTGACGGCCACCTTCACGCCGATTGGTCTCTTCGTGACCACGCGCGTGCGCGGCAATGGCGAGATCATCAAATCGCCGGATAAACCAGCGTATGTAATCAACGATGTCATCACCGTGACGGCAGTGGCCGACGCTGGCTGGGCCTTTAGTGGCTGGAGCGGCGACCTGAGCGGCACGGCCAATCCGAGTACGCTGACCGTCAACAGCAATAAGACGATCACCGCTACTTTTACGGTAATCACGTACACACTCGCCACCACGGTGGTTGGTAATGGCACGCTCGTCCCAGACCCAGCCCAGGCTTCGTATGTCTATGGCGATCTTGTCCTGCTGACGGCAACACCGGCTCCTGGCTATGTGTTTACTGGCTGGAGTGGCAATTTGAGCGGAACCATCAATCCAGCAACACTGACGATGGACGGGAGCAAGGTGGTAACGGCGACTTTTGCGCAGGTGCAATATACAGTTGCTGTCACTGCCACTGGCAATGGCACAGTCTCACAGATACCACAGCAGACCACCTATCTCCACAATGATGTCGTGACGCTCACGGCGGCACCCGCACCAGGGTGGAGCTTCACCGGCTGGAGTGGCAGTCTGACTGGTAGCACCAACCCGATCACGCTGACCGTGGACAGCAACAAAGCGATTACGGCTACTTTCACTGAACTCCTTTTCACGCTATCAACCAACGTGAGTGGCGACGGCGCACTGATCGAAGATCCGGCGCAAAGCGTCTACCGGTTAGGCGAGGTTGTCACCCTGACGGCGGTTGCTGACACCGGCTCGATCTTCACCGGCTGGAGTGGCGACCTGAGTGGCAACACCACGCCGATTACCCTGGTGATGGACAGCAACAAGACGGTGACGGCGACCTTTGCCGCTATTCCGTATACGCTCAATACACCGGTGGTGGGCACGGGCCAGGTGAACAAGAACCCCGACCAGCCCGCTTATCTGTATGGCAATAGCGTTACCCTGACGGCAACACCTGGCCCTGGTTGGTTCTTCACCGCCTGGAGTGGCCCGTATGGCAGTCAGAATCCGCTGACCGTCAGCATTCAGGACAATACAACGATCACAGCGACCTTTACGGACAAGCCACTGACCATCAACACCAGTACAATGGGCAATGGCGCGGTGACCAAGAATCCGAATCGCAACTATGCACCCGGTGAACAGGTCACCCTCACCGCTTTTCCTGAGCCAGGCTGGGTCTTCACTGGCTGGAGTGGGGATGTCACCAGCAGCACCAATCCGCTGCAAGTGACGGTGGATGGCAACAAAAACATTACCGCCACTTTCATGCCCCAGAACTATACGCTGACCATCTCCACTAGCGGTAGTGGCAGTGTAACCAAAGCACCGGACAAGGCTGGCTATGCTGATGGCGAGCAGGTGACTTTAACCGCCACCCCAGCGGACGGCTGGACTTTCACCGGCTGGAGCGGTGATGTGGTGAGCGGTAACAACCCGCTGATCCTCGACATGGATGGTGATAAAAACATGATCGCCACCTTCAGCACCGAGCCAGGCACACTGACGACAAGCGTCACCGGGAATGGCCGCATTCTGGTCGAGCCAAAGAAAACGCTCTATAGCCCCGGCGAAGTGATCACGCTGACCGCCGTACCCGATGTCGATTGGGGCTTTACGGGGTGGAGTGGCGCCCTAAGCGGCATGACCAATCCAGCCGTGCTGACGATGGGTGGCGACAAGAATGTCCAGGCCGCCTTCGCTGCCCTGCCCAACAATGGCCAGGCGCGCTCAGATGACTTTAATCGCTGTGCGCTCAATACCAACGTCTGGAGGTGGCTCAACCCAGCCGGCGATGGCACGATGGAGGTGACGGGCGAGCAACTGAAGCTTATTGTGCCCGCCAACGCCACGCATGACCTGTGGAACACCAATGCTGATGCGCCCCAACTAGTGCAGACGGTGCAGAACCAGGACTTTGACCTGCGCGTCAAGTTTGATTCCGCCGTCAGCAGCCGGTATCAGATGCAGGGCGTGGTGGTCAAAGAAGATGCGCAAAACTTACTACGCATCAACGTGCAGAGCGATGGGTCGCGGACGAATCTGTTCATTGCCAGACTGCGTGGCAGTGCGCAACCAACGACCATCGCCCGGCCGCAGGTGCCAAACGGTGCGCCGATCTACTTGCGGGTGCTGCGCACCGGGTCACAGTGGAGTGTGAGCTATGGCACGGACGGGGTGACCTGGAGCACAACGCAGACCTTTACCCAGGCCATGACAGTCACGGAGGTCGGTCTCTTCGTGGGCAATGCCAACTCGTCCGGGGCGATCCCAGCACACACAGCGGTGATCGACTCGTTCATCAACATCCTCCAGCCGCTCTCGTACCAGGCGGATGACCCGCTGCCCAACTTCGTGCCTGTCACCGTGGTGGGCGAGGGCAGCGTGCAACGCGCTGCATCGTGCGGCAACCCGGCGCAGTTGACGGCGACACCACAGCCTGGTTGGATCTTTGTCGACTGGCGCGTCGTCGGCCCCGGGGAGCCGCAGATCATTACCGATAATCCGGCCACCATCGAGTTTGGCCGCCGCGATCAGGTCACGGCTACCTTCCGCCAGGGCAGCGGCTACCGGCTGACGACCCAAGTGACAGGTCAGGGCACGGTTCAGACAACACCGGTCAAGACGGAGTATACTGCTGGCGAGAGCGTCACGCTGACTGCTACCCCGGCCGACGGTTGGGCCTTTGTCGGCTGGAGTGGCGGGTTGACTGGGTCAGCCAATCCGGCGACGGTGACGATGAGCAGCGATAAGAACATCACGGCGCTCTTTGCCAAAAAGTACACCGTGCTGATCACTCCAGCGGTCAACGGCAACGTTCAGGTCGAGCCGCAGAAGCCCTTCTATGTGGAAGGCGACCAGGTTACCTTCACGGCGATACCGAATGTTGGCTATCAGTTCGTCGAATGGTTGGTCAACGGTGCGCCGCTGGCGGATCAGCAGCGTTCGTCACAGAATCCGCTCACGCTGACAGTGACGGAAAATATCACGGTCGAAGCTCGCTTCATACAGGCCAACACGGCACTCTACATGCCGGTGATTGTGCGGTAGGTGGGTAGGTAGATAGGTACACAAGCTCCTGTGTACCTGTCTACCGCTCCAGTGAATAGGCTCAGATGATGAATCAGCAGAAACCCGCAGTGCAGCGTCTGGTAACCCGATTGGCGATTGTGATTGGCCTGTTGCTGATCGGCGGCACGGTCTTGGTCAACGCGTTGCCAATGTGGGGTGCAACCAGTGCAGCGCCGGCCAACGCCCAGTGGCAGCCGATATCTACCGCTACGACGCCGCCGTCTGCACCGCAGGGTGAGGAGATACCGCCGCTCCTCAACGGGCAGCCAGCCAAAGATCTGATCTTTACTGTGCCGCAACCCGTTGCGGTGCGCAGTGCGTCCGCTCCCCTGGCCCCGACAATCACCCTGTGGTATGGGACGAATCAACGTTTTGGGCATCTAGGTCATCCGCAACCCTGGGTCAACATTCTGGGCAATGTTACGGATAGCAACGCGATCACCTCACTCGTCTACTCGCTCAACGGTGGTACGGCGCAGAATCTCTCCCGCGGGCCGGATGACCGACGCCTGGCCGAAACGGGTGATTTCAATATCGAACTAGATGCTACCATCCTGATCTCTGGCACAAATCAGGTGGTCATCACGGCCACCAATAGCCTGGAGCAACGCACTACTCAGAGTGTGCTGGTTCAGTATCGTAACGGTGTGGTCTGGCCCACTACCTACACGGCTGACTGGAGTACCACCAGCAACATCCAAGACTTGGCGCAAGTGGTGGATGGCAAATGGGCGATCCAGAACGGCGTCTTACGTCCGTTGGTCTTTGATTTTGACCGTCTCGTCGCCATTGGCGACAGCACGTGGACGGATTACGAAGCCGTCGTGCCGATCACCATTCATGGGATCGATGAGGGTGGTCTGGGTGGTTTTAGCAACGGGCCAGGGATTGGCTTGATCGTGCGGTGGGAAGGCCATTATCTTTTGACGAGCGAACAACCGCGCATCGGCTGGCGCGACGCACTCGGCGGGCTGGGTTGGTTCCGCTGGAGCAAAGATGGCTCTGGCGGGATTGCGGTGGGGATGCAGCTGATCGGTACCGGCGGGCGGCGCTTGCGCGAACGGGCGGATCGTGTACCAGCTTTTAATGTACCCTATCTCTTCAAAATGCGCGTGGAATCTACTCCCGGCCCGAAAGCGTGGTATCGCTTCAAGGTTTGGGAAGCGGCGCAAAGCGAACCGGCCACCTGGGACATGGAAGCGCAAAACACAAACCCTGAACCAGCGTCCGGTTCGTTGGTGTTGGTGGCGCATCATGTGGACGCCAGCTTTGGCGCGGTGACCGTGCGTCCCTTGGACACCGCGGCCAATACCCCCACGCCAACGCTCACACCGACCGTAAC
>Ga0224722_1001834_pt1 | contig 11599 bp, 10 predicted proteins | sample Balambano_FR1_Me_FD_161646 | JGI IMG/M metagenome (GOLD analysis project Ga0224722, IMG submission 161646) | Freshwater sediment microbial communities from Lake Towuti, South Sulawesi, Indonesia - Balambano_FR1_MetaG | ecosystem: Environmental > Aquatic > Freshwater > Lake > Sediment | place...
TCTTCCCTCGTTCGCCGGCGAACGAGGGAAGATTTCTCGGGGGTTGCACCACCAAGTCCCTGCTTCGCCGGCGAAGCAGGGACTTGGTGGTGCAACCCCCGAAAAAGCCTCCCTCGCTCGCAGGCAAAGCGGGGGTTTGGGGGTGCAACCCCCGAGAAATCCTTCCTCTCTTTCTCAGGCGAAGCAGGGGTTTGGGGGTGCAACCCCCGAGAAATCCTCCCTCTCTTTCTCAGGCGGTAGCTGGTTCTTTGAAACCAGCTACCGCCTGCGCTGTGCAAACTGCGAAAGAAACACCAGCGCCATCGAAAGCACCAGCATCACAGTCGAGATCGCATTAATCTTGGGTGTGATCGCGCGCTTGACCTGGCCGTACACCTCTACCGGCAGTAGCGAGGTGCCGGAACCGGTGGTGAAAAACGAGATGATGAAGTCGTCCAGCGAAAGCGTGAACGCCAGCAGTGCGCCGCCGATGATGCCGGGCAGGATGAGCGGAAAGGTCACACGCCAGAAAGTCTGCCAGCCGTTCGCGCCAAGATCCTGAGCCGCCTCTTCGAGCCGCATATCGAAGCCCTTGAGGCTGGCGCGCACAACAACCACCACGAACGAGATACTGAACGCGATGTGTGCCAATACCACTGTAGCAAGACTGAGCCGCGGCCGGATGCCGAACAGCGCGTCCAGAATGCCGAACGAGAAAGAGAAGAACGCCAGCAATGCCAGCGCCATCACGATTTCGGGGATCACGATCGGCAGGTACAGCAGGGCATCCAACCCGCTACGACCACGAAAACGGTAGCGTTCCATCGCCAGGGCAGTGGTAGTGCCGATCACGGTCGAAACCAGTGTCGACATCAACGCTACGAGGAGGGTATTGGCCGCTGCTCCCAGCAGCCGCTCGTCTTCGAGCAGCCGCCCGTACCAGTCGAGCGTGAAGCCTGTCCAGCGCACGCCAAAGCTGTCCTGCGTGAACGAGAAGAGCACCAGAACGGCGATTGGCAGGTACAGGAACAGGTACATCAGCAACGCATGGCCGCCAAGCAAGGCTTCACCCCAGCCGCGACGCGCTGTCGCGGCGGGAGCAACAGCGGTGCGTGCCTCGGTCGTCATTTCGATCATGGTTTCTGCTCCGCAGAGATGCGGCGGTCAATCACCCCCGAAGAACATCTCTTGGAGGGCCTTGCCCTCCAAACCTCCCGCCGTTCCGCAGCGATGCGCGGGTCACACCCCGAAGAACAGCTCTTGGAGGCCTTGCCCTCCAAACCTCCCGCCGTTCCGCAGCGATGCGCGGGTCACATACCCCGGGTTTCCTGGAGGGCAAGCCCTCCAAACCTCCCGCCACTCCGCAGGGACGCGGGTTACGCACTGCGGGTTTCTTGGAGGGCAAACCCTCCAAACCGACCACAACGAGCCGTTGCGACCTAGCGATCTTCGCGGCTTGTTGCGCGGAAATACCAGACAATCGCCGCCGTGAGCACCAGCATGAACACGATCGCCATGGCCGAGCCGAGCGGCCAGTCTGGCGGGTTCGAGCGCATGAACAGCCGTTGCAACAAGTTGCCGAGCAGATCCACCTTGGCACCACCCAGCAGGTCGGACACCACGAACTGGCCGACGGTGGGGATGAACACCAGCACCGAACCGGCAGCCACCCCCGGCATGGTGAGCGGCAGCATAATGCGCCGGAACGAACGCCAGCGCCCGGCACCCAGATCCGAAGCGGCCTCCATCAGCGTGAAATCGAAGCGCGATAGCGAGGCATACAGCGGCAACACCATAAACGGCAGTTCGCCATACACGAGCCCCACCAGCACCGCGCCCTCCGATGGGTAGAGCGGTATACGCCCAAACCCAAAGGCCTGGATCAGGGCGTTGATCGGGCCGTTGTTGCTGAGCAAGATCATCCAGGCGTAGGTTCGCACCAGGAAGTTGGTCCAGAACGGGATCAGGATCAGCAGCAACAGGGTATTGCGGAAGCTTGGCGGCTGGCGCACGATGAACAGTGCCAGCGGGTAGCCAAGCACAAGGCAGATCAGTGTGGTGAGCACGCCGACCCAGAGCGAGCGCAGGTAGGCGTTGACGTAGATCGGGCTGGTGAAAAGGGTGACGTAGTTGTCGAGCGAGAAGCGCCATTCGACGCGACCATTGTCGCCGGTGGCGGCGAAGCTGTACAGCACGATCACCAGCAGCGGTGTGACAAAGAACAGCAGCAGATAGAATAGCCCGGGCGCGAGCAGGGCTGCAAGGCGGCCACGCTCCGAACGCCGCCGCGCGCGCTCCAGGGTATGTTCAGGTGCCGCCATGCCGGGCGCAGTGTCGACAGTCATCTCGCTCCCACCAGAGGTAATCAGTAGTCAGTACCCACGAGCGCTACATCGCATGCATAGCTCTATCGGCCACTGGCTACTTGCTAGCGCCTACTCCGTCAACACCAGCCCATTCTCAGCCGGCCACCACACGAAGCCGGTTTCGCCCGGCTGCCAGTACTCGTTGCGATCCAGTGTCGAGCGGCTGTTCTGCTCCCATACATCGAACAATCGGTCATCGCCGAGCCGCACGATGATGCGTGTATCACTGCCGATATAGGCCACCTGATGCACCGTGACGCGGAAGCAGTTGGCGGGATTGGTGGTTGGTGCCTGCACCGTGAGAAAGGCTTTCTCTGGCCGCACCGACACGGTTGCATCGCTGCCGGGTGCCACCGCGCTCTGGCTGACGGCGCGCAACACAAGCCCATCCGGGGTTTCGAGCGTCACACTCGGCATTTCGGAGCCGTTGTGCGCCCGCTCCACACCCGTCACGCGTGCGTCCACGAAATTGGCCTCGCCGATGAAATCAGCCACGAAGCGGCATGTCGGTCGCTCGTAGATCTCCGTCGGCGTGCCGACTTGCAACACCTTGCCGGCGTTCATCACGGCAATCCGATCGCTCATCGCCAGCGCTTCTTCCTGATCATGCGTGACGAAGATGAACGTGATGCCAACCCGCTGCTGGAGGTTTTTCAGCTCGATCTGCATCTCTTTGCGGAGCTTCTGATCGAGCGCGCCGAGCGGCTCATCCAGCAGCAGCACCTCGGGGCGGTTGATCAACGCCCGCGCGAGTGCAACACGCTGCTGCTGCCCGCCGGAAAGCTGGCGTGGCCGGCGCTCCTCGTACCCGCCGAGGCGTACCATGTCGAGCGCTTCCTGCGAACGGCGCGCGATCTCGGGTGTGGGCACGCGCCTCATCTGCAAGCCGAATGCCACGTTCTCGGCAACGCTCATGTGTGGGAACAGTGCATACGATTGGAACACGGTGTTGACGTTGCGCTGGTATGGCGGGGTATTGCCGATCGATCGCCCGTGCAGCCGGATCTCGCCGCTGGTGGGGAACTCGAAGCCGGCGATCATGCGGAGCGTGGTAGTCTTGCCGCAGCCGGAAGGCCCGAGGAGCGCGAAGAATTCGCCGTCGCGGATGGTCATGGTCACATGGTCAACGGCGGTGACCTCGCCGAAACGCTTCACGACATCGTGCAGCTCGATGGCACTACTGCTGCTCATCGCGCCCCTTCCAAAAGGTTTTGGAGGGGCCATGCCCCTCCAAGCCTCCCCTCCCGAAAAGAACTCCAAAAACAAGGTTAACCAGAATTATATCATACAGCAAAGCGATCTGATTTGTGAACGCGCGTCAGCGCAAAGCGGGGGTTTGGGGGCACCGCCCCCAGAAGAAATTCCCCTCTTCCACTTCTCAAATCCGATCGGATTGCTCTATTTGGGCTGTGGCTGATGCAACAACACATTCTCCAGCGCGAGTTGCGGATTCACGTTCTCACGCAGCTGGCGCGCGGTTTCGCCGATGCGCCGCACGAAGGCGTGAACCTCGGCAAGCGAATAGCGTTTGGCGGCCCGTTCCAGATCATCGCGCCGGTCGATATGCACCACAGCTTCGGGGCAGCCGGCGGCAGTGAGCAGCACATCGCGCCACCAGCTCTGCCACAGATCCAGCGCGCCGAACACGGCTGCCTGCTCGCCGCCGCGATACTCTTTTGCGCGCTCCTCGGCCCAGCGAAAGCTCGCAGCCCGGCCCTGCCCGGCTAGCGCGGCCAGTTCGTCGAGCTGGCTTTGGCGCGCTTCGAGTTCGTCCGGCGCTTCCACCATTCGCAACGCCCAGCCGATCCGGCCGCCACTCCAGGCCGCCAGGAGTTCGGCGTCGCCTGCTGTCAGATTGTGCCGCTCGCGCAGCGCCTGCGCCACCTGCTGGCGCGGCACGGGGCGCAGTTTGAGCGACTGACAGCGCGAAACGATCGTCGGCAACAGATCGCCGGCAGTGTTGGCCACCAGCACCAGAGTTGCGTACGGCGGCGGCTCTTCGAGCGTCTTGAGCATGGCGTTCGAGGCCGCTTCACTCAGCCGCTCGGCGTCATGGAGGATGAATACGCGCCGCCGGCCCTCGTATGGCTTCAGCGTCACGTCGCGCAGCCATTCGCGCACCGTGTCGATCTTCAGGTCTTTCTGGCGCGCGGCTTCCTCGGGTTTGAGTCCGGCGCCCTGGCTCGCCATGCCGGCCACCCGCACATCCGGGTGATTGCCGCGCTCGATCCGCCGGCACGCGCGGCATGCCAGGCACGGCGCCTCGCCAGGTGTCTCGCAATTCAGCGCCTGCGCCAGCCGGAGCGCCAGCAAGGCCTTGCCAACTTCCTGCGGGCCACTGAGCAGGTAGGCATGGGCTGCGCGTTCGCCGGCCAGCGAATGGCGCAGGAAGTCTACTGCCCACTCGTGGCCGATCATATTCCAGTTGTTTTTTGCTGTGAGCATTGCGTAACTTTTGGCGTACCGACCGAGTTCATACATACAGAGAAGCAAGCGAGTACAGCGAGAACTCCAATGGCCGCTCACACAATCATGATAATCGACGAAGCCCGCGAACACCGCGATATTCTTTCGCGGTTGCTACGCGCCGTCGGGTATCGGGTGGTGGAAAGCGACCCCGGCGAGAATGCGATCGGGCGCGCGGAAATCGAGGCACCCGACCTGATCTTGATGTCGATCTCGCTGCCCGGTCAACCGGCCTGGGAAACGGCCCGCGCGCTACGTTCGCTGCCCGGGGTGCGCCATACACCGATCCTTGGCGCAACCACCCTCACCACGCTGCTGCCCCCAAGCCACTTGCGCTCACTCGGCTGCGAGGACTACATCGCCAAGCCGTTCGACTTGGACGACCTGCTGTCGCGCATTCGCGCTCTGCTCCCCGAGATGGTCGGCGCGGCGCTCGCGGCGTGATATCACCCACGTGGGCGGCGGAACACCAGCACCCCATTGATCCCACCGAAACCGAACGAGTTCGACATCGCAATGTCGATCGCGGCCGGGCGGGCCTCGTTCGGCACATAATCGAGGTCGCATTGTGGATCGGGCGCGGTCAAATTGATCGTTGGCGGTAGGAGCCCGTGCTTGAGCGCCAGGATCGTTGCGGCTGCTTCCACCGCACCGGCGGCACTCGTCAGGTGGCCGATCATGGATTTGGTGCTGCTGATCGGCACATTCCATGCGTACTCACCAAGCGCCTGCTTGATTGCCAGCGTTTCCGAAACATCGCCGGTTGGTGTGCCGGTGGCATGGGCGTTGATATAATCCACCTGCTGCGGGCTGATCTGCGCTTTGGCCATGGCACGCAGCATCGCGCGCGCTGCGCCGTCGCCGTCCGGGTGTGGCGCGGTGACATGGAATGCATCACATGTAGAAGCATAGCCGCGCAGTTCGGCATAGATCCGTGCGCCGCGCCGGCGGGCATGCGCCAACTGCTCCAGAACCAGTACCCCCGCTCCTTCGCCGAGCACAAAACCATCGCGTTGGCTGTCGAACGGCCGTGAAGCGCCCGTCGGGTCTTCGTTGCGAGTGGAAAGCGCGCGGATGGCGGCAAAGCTCGCCAGCGTCAGGCGGCAGATCGGCGCTTCGGTGCCGCCGGCCAGCATTGCCACTGCATCGCCACGCCGAATCACCTCGGCAGCCTCGCCAAGCGCCTGAGCGCTCGCGGCGCATGCGGTGGCAATAGCAGTGTTATAGCCCAGCAGCCCGAGCTGGATCGCTACCTGGCACGAGGGCATGTTCGGCAACGCGCTGGTGATATAGAAGGGGTTCACACGGCCGGCGCCGCGCTCGAACAGCGTATGAGCAGCGGCTTCGGTGTCGGGCGGCGAGGTGGAGCCATTGGCGATCAGGGCACCGACGTCGTGCCGGTTGGTGGCATCGATCACCAGCCCGGCATCGGCGAGCGCCAAGCGCGCGGCAGCTACTGCGAACTGGCTCGCACGCGAAATACGGCGCGCCTCCTTGGCATCCATGTAGTCGCGCGGCTCGAAGCCCTTGACTTCGGCAGCGATCCGCACCGGGGAATCGGCCGGGTCACACAATGTGATCGGGCCCACACCACTGCGACCGGCACTCACCGCTTCCCAGAAGGGGATCAGCCCGATCCCGAGTGGTGTCAGCACGCCCATGCCGGTCACCACCACGCGCTGATCCTCGTTCCAGTCTTCGTCCAGCAGCGGCGCAGGTTCGGGCGCCAGTTCGTCCTGCAGGACTTCTTCCAGCAGTTCTTCGATCTGAGCTTCGAGCAGCAGCGATCCGCCGCCCCGCAGCGACGTGAGCGCCAGCAACCGCTCGCGCAGCAGCGCACGGCGCGCCGAGTGTTTCGTGGTGTGGGGCATAACGGCCTCAGATACCGCGAGGGCCAGGGAGGGTCAACCCTGCCTGAGAAAGCACTCCTCTTGAGAGGATCAGGAGGGTCTACCCTTCCCGAAACCAACTCGTGGGAGGGCCAGGGAAGGCCACCCCCCCTGAACCACAGCTCCTCGTGGGAGGGCCAGGGAGGGAGTGCCGCGCTGAACCACAGCTCCTCATGGGAGGGCCAGGGAGGGTTGACCCTCCCTGAAAACAACCCCAAGACGTGCCCTTCGGAATGACACTTTAGGACGGGGATTATAGCACGGGCGTGTGGCCTATGCGCGCAGCATATACGTCACCACGATCGCGAGCGCGAGGAGAATGCGATACGCGGCGAAGACACCGAAGCCGACCCGCCGGATGTAGCCAAGCAGGAAGTGGATCGACAGTGCGCCGATCACGCCTGAAACGAGCACGCCGATCAGAAACTCGGGCAGCAGCTCCGGTCGTAAAGCGAGCAAGTCGTCGAGCTTCACCAGGAACGCCGCCGCCGTGATCGGGGTGCTGAGCAGAAACGAGAAACGTGCCGCCGCGCCACGATCGAGCGCCAGAAAACGCCCCATCGTCATTGTGCTGCCCGAGCGTGAGACACCCGGTACGAGCGCACAGGCCTGTGCAATACCGACCAGCAGCGCATCGCGCCATGTGACCTGATCGAGGGTTTTTTGTTGCGGGCAGCGGCTATCGGCCAGATAGAGCAGCAGACCCATGATCGTCAGCGTACCGGCAATCATAAGGTATTGGGTGCGAAAGACGTTCTCGACCACGCTTTCGAGCAGCACACCAAGAACTACTGCCGGGATAGTGCCGATGATCACGCTGATCAGGAGTTTCTCGGCTGGTTGTGGTGCGGAAGAACGGTCGCTCACGGCCCAGCGTGCTGCCCCGGGCAGGGCACGCACCAGTCCGAGCAGATCACGCCAGAAGTAACCCACCACAGCCACCAGCGTGCCGAGATGCAATGCCAGGTCGAAGGTCAGCCCGTGATCCGGCCAGCCAAAGAACCACGGCACCAGGATCAGGTGGGCCGAGGACGAGATCGGCAGGAACTCGCCCAATCCCTGGACGATGCCGAGCACTACCGGCTGAACGAAACCAGCCATGGCCAGCGCCACACAACCGGCCAGGGCCAGCACGGCAAGCAACAGAAGATAGGGCGGCGTTGTGCCGGCCGTTGTGGGTGCATTCGTTCGCGGGCGTGTGTCTTGCATGAGTGCTGTCTGCTCCTGGTGTTTCTGGCGCATGTCGCGCACTGTCATCATGATAACTGCTATGCTTCACCGAAAGATACGCTTGTGAGCGTGCATGGCAGCTACTGGTTCACCACACGGTTGTGAAGGATGGGGTTTGCGGGGAGGGCCAGGCCCTCCCCGCGCCCCTCCCTCACGCGCCGCCTGGGAGGGTGCCACCCCTGCGGCGAGGGCTTGGGAGGGTGCAACCTTCCCAGATAGAGTCAGAATTACTGCGTAAGTCTTGCATTCAATGATTATTCACGCTATTATACCGGCGAACGTTCGATTGTGCCGTAGAAAACATAATCGACGCAGAAAAGGGAGGGAATGATGCCAAGTGTGCGAAAGCTCGCTCCGGATGAGGTTGCAACCTACGAGAACCGTGGCAAAGGGCAGCGCAAGCTGATTGCCGAGCAGTATGACGAGTTGCTGCGTGAATACGATGCAGGGGATTACGGCGAAGCCGAACTCCTGCCCGACGAAAACCGACTCACCGTGCGTAACCGGCTCAAGGCAGCCGCCGGGCGCCGTGGTCTAACGCTCGATTTCCGCCGCACCCGCGGCCCGACGCTGCGCTTCCAGGTTTACAATGGCACCGCAGCGCCGGCGAGCACGAAATCTGGTCAGCGCAAGAGCCGCTAGGCACTCGGTTCGGTTTGGAGGGGTTCGCCCCTCCAAACCACGTTACAGACAACGCTGCGGGCTGGCAGCCAACGCCGCAAGCCGCTCCCATTCCTCCAGGTACAATGCCGCAATGCCGGCATCTTCTAGCACTACCATTGTTTCGTCGTTACTCTCCTCGGCACTCGTGGTAAAGTTGTACGAGCCGGTGACAACCACCCGTTCGTCGATCACGATTGCTTTGTGGTGTAACAGGTAGCAACTGCCGTCCTGCTCTACTGCTACGCCGCCCTCACGCAGCACGGGATACACCGAACCAGTGCCACGAGCGTTCTGACGCTCGATCACGCCCTGTACCATGACACCTTTTTGTGCCTGCTGCAGCATCGCTTCGGCAATTGGCGCCGAGGTGAACGAGAAGGCCAGAAAGCGGATGCTGTGCTGCGCCGCGCCGATCCGGCGCAGGATCTCCTCCTCGGCACCGCCCGCCGGGGAAAAGAACACTGCCACATGTGAACCAGCCGTTGCCGACGCCGAGCGTTTTGCGCTGCCGAACCGCCCGGCAAAGAGTTGTTCGAACTCGGCGTGGTATGCACCGGCCAGTCTGCCGCTCACGAGCCGCAGCATGTTGTTGTTGTTGCGAAACGTGTCGTTGACGGTCATGTTCCACGAGCCGACCCACACAATCTGCTCGTCCACAACGATGAATTTATCGTGCATGAACGGCTCACGCCGGTCGAAGCGCACTCCGGCACCGGCGTTCTGCAATTGCCCCACAAGCGCCGCCATCTCGGGCGCCTCCAGGTTGTAGCTATCCAGCACCAGCCGAACGAGCACGCCGCGCCGCATGGCGTGCCGCAGTGCATCGCCCAACTCAGGCAGATCGAGGTCGAATACTGCCAGGTCGATGCTGCGACGTGCGGCGCGCAGATCGGCGACGACATCGCGCACCAGCGGCACATCCGGCCGGCGTCGTGCGTCATCTGGGTAGACCAGCGATGGGGTTGTAAAGTATACCCGTGCCGTGCCGCGCGCCAGCAGCGATGAAGCGCCGGGCTGTGGTCTGGCTGGTGGAGTGTGCCAATACTCGCTGGCGGCGTACGCCCCGAGCAAGAGCGTGAGTGCCAGCAGAACAAGCGGCAGCGGCAGGCGCGGGCGAGTGATGTCCATATGGAGCCTTGCAGTAGTGCGGATGTCGGTGCCGCAGCGAGCGGCTCGCTCTATCTACCGTTTTGGCCGTTTGTATGGTGCGGTTCGTCCAATAGCGAGGTGCAAAATGGTTGGGCCATCTGTGCGCGCGCATCTTGCGTGCCTGCGGGCGAGACGCCCGCGCACCCGGCACAGGGATAGGTCAATGCTTCTGCACTTCGCTCTAGCGTGCAACCTGATCAAGGCGCAGCGAAAGTACTTTCGATCCGCCGTCCTCGCCCATCGAGACGCCATAGATCATATCTGCCACTTCGATCGTGCCGCGGTTGTGGGTTACAACCAGGAATTGCGTTTGCTCGGTCAGCTCGGCCAGCGCTTCGCGGAAGCGTCCGACGTTGCTTTCGTCCAGCGCGGCGTCCACTTCGTCCAGCACGCAGAACGGCGAGGGGTTGACCTTCAGAATGGCGAACAGCAGCGCAGCAGCCGTAAGCGAGCGTTCGCCGCCGGAAAGCAGTGCCAGGGTTTGCTGGCGTTTGCCGGGTGGCCGGGCAATGATTTCCACTCCCAGGCTGCCAAGTCCATCGTGGGCGACGCCATTGCCGTTCCTGCTTTCGCCGCCACCGAGCAGCACGAGCTGGGCCTGGCCGCCGCCGAACAGCTTGGTGAACGAGCGCTCGAACTCGGCGGCAACGGCGTTGAAGGTGCTCTCGAAGCGCAGCCGCATGGCGTCATCGAGTTCGCCGATCAGCTCGGTCAGCGCGGCGGAGGCGCGCCGCAGGTCGTCGGTCTGGGTGCTCAGGAATTCGTGGCGCGTGGCGGCCTCTTCGTACTCTTCGAGCGCCAGCGGGTTGACGGCGCCGAGGCGGTGGATTTTCGATTTTAGAGTTTGGATCTGCGATTGCAGATCTTCTCCAACAACCGGGAGAGGGGAGTTTCCTGCGAGGGGCAACCCTTCGCGCTCCCCATCCACCGTTTGCGAAGCATGGTCTGCGAGGGGCCGACGCTGGTGCGCCTCGTGCGCCAGCGCTTCGATGTCGATATCATCGCTCGCGGCGCGTTCCCAGAGTGTGTCGATCCGGTCGCGGCTGCGCTGAAGTTCGAGTGTGGCGCGGCCATGGGCGCTTTCGGCTTCCAGCAGCGCGGCGCTGGCAGAACCCTCGCGCTCTTCCGCGCCGGCGAGATCGCTTTCGTGAGCCACCAGTTCGGCTTCGGCCGGATCGATCCGGGCGCGCAGGAGGTCGATCTCCGCCAGGAGTGCTGCGTGCGCGTTTTCGAGCTCGCGGTTACGGGTTTCGAGCGTGGCTGCTTCGTGCGCGAGCTGCGCGGCGCGTTGCTCGGCGGCGTTGCGTTGCTCGGCCAGGCGCGCATGGTTCTGCGCGATCGAGTGCTGCAGCGTTCGCTCGGCGCGTGTCTCACCCTCGATCGCGGCGGCGGTGGCGCGCAGATCGGCAAGCCGTACCCGTTCTTCACGCTCTTCTTCGGCGCGCGCGCCTTCGTCGGCACGGAGGGCGTCGAGACGGCGCTGTGCTTCGACACGGCGCTGTTCGAGCAGCGCATGTTCATCGGCCAGTGCCCGCTGCTGCGCTTCGATGTCGGCCAGGTCGGCGGCGTTACGCTCGGCGCGGCTTTGTTGCAGGGCAAACTCGGCCTCGGCGCGATCCAGCGCCCGCGCTGCGCCATCGAGCTCGGCACGCCGTGCCTCGGCTTCCTGGGCGGCACGGCGGCGCACCGGCTCGGCCTCGTGCAATGCGCGCTCGGCCTGTGAGAGTTCAGCGTCCAGCGCGGCACGTTCTTGCACGGCTTGCTCGACTGCTGCGCGGCGGGTTGCGATTTGCACGGGTAGCTCGCGCAGTTCGCGCTCGCGGCGCAACGTGCCGCTCTCTTTGGTCTGCGCGCCGC
>Ga0224722_1001835_pt1 | contig 11598 bp, 13 predicted proteins | sample Balambano_FR1_Me_FD_161646 | JGI IMG/M metagenome (GOLD analysis project Ga0224722, IMG submission 161646) | Freshwater sediment microbial communities from Lake Towuti, South Sulawesi, Indonesia - Balambano_FR1_MetaG | ecosystem: Environmental > Aquatic > Freshwater > Lake > Sediment | place...
CTCAGCGGCCTTTCCATCTGCTGGGTAAGGATGTCTACCAGCTCGGTAGTGCGGCCCTGAAACACCATCACCACCCGTTGCAGAGTTTTGCGATAGTCTTCCGGAGAAATTAACTGCTGGCAAACGCCCGGGCAGCGGCCAATATCATAGTTGAGGCAGGGCCGGTCACGATGCACGGGCTGGGGGCGCTGGCGCAGAGGAAAGATGCGTTTTACCAGATTAAGGGTACTGCGCAGCAGCCCGACATCCACATAGGGGCCGTAATAGCGATCTTTAAGGCTTTGGCGGCGCTTACGGGTAATGAAAATACGAGGATAGTCCTCTGACCAGGTGACGCAGAGATAGGGATACTTTTTGTCATCCTTAAGCAGCACATTGAAATGAGGCTGGTGCTGCTTAATTAAGTTGGCTTCTAGAGCTAGGGCCTCGGCTTCAGTATCGGTGACAATAAACTCAATATCAACAATTTGCATCACCATAACGGCGACGCGAGGCATATGACCGTGAAAATCGCGAAAGTATGACCGCACCCGCGTCCGCAGACACTTGGACTTGCCAATGTACAGCGTTTGGTCGCGGCTGTCTTTCATAAAGTAAACTCCCGGCTCTTTGGGGATTTCCCTGAGGCGGGACTCCAGCCGGTCGGGGTCGTTGACTAGGGTGTTGGGTTGAACCGTAGCACTCACGACGAGAACACTTGCTAAACCATTGCAATCATTAGGATAGCGGTTAAACTCACTAGGGCAATAGGTGGTTTGCCCAACTTAAAAGGAGTGATATCGTTGTTGAGGCACCGCCATCCACAAAAACTACGCAAGCTTAATTTGATCAAGGTATTAAAAAATACCTTATGATTGAATGAGTTGGGGCGTTTAGAGTATGTTTCTATCAATATTTTCTAGAATCTGCTCAGACGCCCCGTAGTGTTTGTCACACTCGCTCTCGAGTCGTCACTTTACCCAGGGTCTGAATCTATGAATTTACATGAGTTTGAAGCTCGCTACCAAGAGCAGGTGCGAGAAATCCTCAATCGCCTGCAATCTGCAGTGCTGGTTTCATCACAGTTAGAACTGGCGCTTACCGAAATTGGTGAAGCTGTGCAGGGGCTGAGCCAGGATGTAGAGCGATTTTTAGCTGAACAACAGGTAAATCCAGTAAATCCAGAGTCAGAAAGTGCATCTAACGGCTCAACTTAGCTTTATCCAAAGCCGCTTGAACGCTATGAATCAAATCCTCTGGCCGTACTGGTTTAACCAGATATTTGTGAACCCCTAAGGCCAAAGCTCGACGCTGATTTGACAAAAAGGCATACCCAGAAACAACAATCACTGGCATAGACTGCCACTGCGAGTAGGAGTAAACTGCTTCTAGCAGCCTGTAGCCGTCAATTCTGGGTAAGCCCAAATCTAGCACTAACAAATCGGGCTGAAAGGTCTGAAGATGCATCATCAAACTGAGATGATCAGCCAAGGCTAACACCGCAAACCCAGCGCAGGTTAAATATTCTGAGAATAACAACCGATTATCCTCGTCATCTTCTATAACCAAGATTCGAGATATATTGCTTGCTGGGTGAAATGAAGACATTTATTTACTCTGTGAAATTAGCCATTAACCGACCATAGTACTAGAGCGCGTTGACCCTGTTAAGAGATAAGGAAAGCAATTCGCTCGATTTTCACCCAAATTCATTTTCTTATGGAACTTAATGTAAACTATGCTGTTTTGGCCTGCCTATCCTTGTAATTAATTATTCTGGCCCCAAGATGCCCCCCTGACCTATGCCACCCACACGCCTTGATGACGAGCTAATGTCTATCCTGCGAGCTTACCAGCACACCTACGACTGGCCAACCGCAGAAGAGCAACAGCGAGGGCTGCTACAGACTCTGCTGCGGTTAACGTTGCAGGCTAACGGTAGCACCCTCAGCCCTACCAGGGCCAGCCAGTTAATAGACCGATTGTTAGCTTCTAGGCAACATCCTACGAGCATGGCTGGGGCAGCGGTCAGTCAAGCTCAGCAGATGATAATTGAACAGGCCCATGCGTGGCAAACTCACCTAAAAGCCCAGGTCGGCCAAGTTCTGGCCGCTTATCTGCAAAACTATGCACCGAATATAGAATCAGCGGCTCTTCAAGAGATAGCGCTGGACGTGATTCCATTAGTGGCCGATAGGGAAATCACCAAAGACGAGGTAACTGGCCTACTCAGCCAGGTCATTGATTCTTTTGATCCACAGGCGGCGCTAGGGGTAGCAATCAACCCAGCCGTCATGACTGTGGTTAAGTCTCTGGCTAAGGTGCTTGGTCAGAGGCCCTTAGAAGCTGCCGTTAGCGAAACCGTGACAGCCTACGTCAGACAGGTTGCCCCTGCTCTAGAAACCGTGGGCGAAGACCTGATTGAGCAAGCTCTGAGAGCCGTGCTCAACAACCCGGTAGATTTTGACCTGAATGTGGATTGGCAACTGGTAGATCGGCAGTTATTGATTGACCAGATTAGCTTTAAGCTCAACCTGATGAAGCAGTCACCCATACCTTCGAAATCGGCCCAGCGTATGGCGGCGGAACTAGGTAAGGAAATTCAGCGTTTCAAACAGCAGCGAGAGGAGGGCCTAGGCCCAGTTGACGTCACAAAAGGGCAGTTGAGTGAAGACGGCTTGTCGATTTCTGGGTGGACGTCAACCCGCCAACCCAAACCGCGCAAGCCTCGTAAGCCGTCCTCCCTTGATCCTTAGTGGCTTAGTAGTTTGCCAATCTAGGTGGATGGGTTGGTGCTGGTTGGAGAGGCAGGCGAGTTTCCCTCTGGATTAACCTGGGCTACCGTCGCCTCAGTCACCTCTGCCTTGAGGACGTGCAACGAATTCCAAAGGTCTTCCCGATGCAGCCAGCCGACAAACCCAGAGTAGAGGCAATCGCCCTGTTCTGAAACGACAAATACATGATCAATGCCCAGGGGATGCTGCCAAATCCGCACTGCAGCGCCGTCTGGCAAGGTTACAAAAGGCTCAGACCATTTGATGTCCCTTGGATGGGCATCGGTCATGCCGGGAATCTCACGTAGCTGCTCAATGACCGGATGGAGGGTCAGCGGCTCACTCAGGTTCTCGACATTCCAAAATTGGCGAATAGTTTCTACCACCCAGGGATGATGGCGCATGGCGGCATGGTCGAGCCCTTCCATGATCAAAAACTGGGCGTTGGGCACCTTGGTGCTTTCGAGGGTAATAGTGCCATCGCTGCCGCCGTCAATATCCCCTGCCAGGGAGAGGGTGTTGATGGATTGGGCGATGCGGCAGGCCAGAGGGCGTCGATTCTGTCCTAAATCTGCTGCAATCCCTAAACCAACTTGCAATGGATCGATAATTCGCCCCAGGTCGGCCCCGCCCACGGGTGAGGCCACTAAAACCAGAGAATGTACCCTCGGCCACCAGTCAGGATGTCGGTTGAGCACTTCCAGCCAGATCAGTCCCCCCATCGAATGGCCGATAATCCGCAGGGGAGTAGCCGGGTAGCGATCTAGAACCGCGATCGCTATTTGCTCCACATCGTCGATTAGCGGGGCCATGCGCAGCCAGGTCATGGCGTAGTTGAGGCTGGGGGCAACAATTTTGGTGGCTTCGGTGGCCAAATCCTGAGCCAGGGCCGCCATGTACTGATTAGTGTCAGCCCAACCATGCTGAGCAAAAAGGATAAAATCTGGCTGCATCGCTGGCCTACTCAACTGCTGGGCGAATCGCTAATGGCGCTAACCACCAGAAACGGTATGCTCCTAGCATCGCCTAAAAAGTGGCAATTTGATATGAGCGACCTCTCCGAGATCTACAACTTTCTGCCTCTCTCAGACCGGGTAGCTACGGCTGGGCAACCCACCGAAGCCCAGTTTGCAGCGGTGGCCCGCCAGGGTTACGAGGTTGTTGTCAATCTGGCCCTCCCCACTTCTGACAAGGCCCTGCCCTATGAAAAAGCTATCGTAGAGTCCTTAGAAATGGACTATGTGGCCATTCCAGTGCAGTGGGAAAACCCCACTCAACAAGATTTAGAGCAGTTTTTCCAGGTGATGGAGGCGAATCAGGGCCGCCAGGTATTGGTTCACTGCGCGGCGAATATGCGGGTTTCGGCCTTTATGTATCTTTATCGACGAGTGAAGCTGGGGATAGACGAGGCTACCGCTCAGCAAGACCTGAATACGATTTGGCAGCCAAACGAGCAATGGCAGGCGTTTATGGCGCGATCGCTCACCCACTATGGCCTTTGAGAATCAATTCGGCTGTATCACTGATTTTACGTAGGTAGCTGAGTCATGAACATTCGCCTGGCGACAGCCGCCGACTTACCGGAGCTAGCGGCTCTCTTTCGGGAGACGGTCCTAATTAACGCGCCCCAACACTACACCCCAGCCCAAACTCAAGCTTGGGCCGCTGCTGCAGATGAACCCAGGCGTTTCAGAGCGTTTATCTTGGCAGTAATGACCTATGTGGTGGAAGACGGCGCGGGTATTCTCGGCTTCGCGGGACTGGGCGAAGATGGCTATGTGGCTTCTGTCTACGTGCGCCACGACTGCCTCCATCAAGGCATTGGGTCACGGTTAATGGAGACGGTTTTAGAATCAGCCAGGCAGCAGGGCATGACCCGGCTCTACAGTGAGGCTAGCGAATTTAGCCTGGGGTTGTTTCAGAAATTTGGCTTTCGCTTGTATGACAGGGAAATTGTCAATCGCGCGGGCGTGCAGTTTAAGCGCTATTTGGTCGAAAAACCCAATCTAGTCTAATCGGCAAGAATGTCAGGACTTTCTAGCAATGTCAAGACAATTCGCATTTTGGTATACCACTTTTCAAAAAAACTGTTTATTCTGTCATAGGAAAGGTTACTCAGTCCTAGTGTTCACGTTAGCCTTACCGTAGATTTTGTAGGGTGCATCTGCACCAAGCCCCAGGCACTCCCCCGGTTTTCTCCTATCCACCCATAGCCAGATTGGAGCAGGTTTCTGATGGATTGCAGCACCATTCAGTTTAAATATGCTGATCAGTTTTCTGAGCAGGATCTCGCTCAGGTTATTCGGCTATTTCGGGCCGCGGCGTTTTGGGCGCAGAACCGCTCAGCCGAGGACATGGCCACAGCCATTGCCCACAGTTACCCCGTTGTCACCGCTTGGGATGGCGACTTGATGATTGGTTTCGCTAGAGCTACCTCTGATGGCGTGTTTCGAGCCACCATTTGGGACGTGGTGATCGATCCCAACTACCAAGGCGGTGGACTGGGCCGCAAAATGGTGGAAACCCTGGTCAGCCACCCCCACATGAGCCGGGTTGAACGAATTTACCTGATGACCACCTACCAGCAAGGGTTCTACCAACGCATTGGTTTTGAAGAGAACCCGTCCACCACAATGGTGCTTTACAACAACAACCTGGTAGAGACGCTGCCAGCCTTAGGGCAGCCGGAGCAGGCAATGGTGGGGTAGCACTCCGGAGGTTTTGGGTTTAGGGAGTGGTGAGTAGATGGAGGCCAATCTGGGCAACCTCATTTTTTTCACCGAGTCAAGTTTAGGTTGAGTTTTTAAGCCCGGGCAGCAAATTGAGCGGTTAGCTATCACAATGGGTTAGTACGCTACTATTGCACAGGCTGTTTTGTTCGGCTCGATTTCACTTCCACAGGCTAATTCCATGCAGCAAACTCAGGATCTTCACGTTGTTGAAACCCGTCCCCTGGTCAGTCCGGCGCTGTTGCACCACGAACTGCCGATGACGGCTGAGGCCGCTGCTCTGGTGTCGGAGGTGCGCGATCGCATCCGCCACATTCTCTACAACGAAGACCGCCGCCTACTAGTTATTGTTGGCCCCTGCTCGGTACATGATATTGATGCCGCCTACGAGTACGGCCAAAAGTTGGTGAACCTTCGCCACGAGCTATCCGGCCAACTTGAAATTCTCATGCGGGTGTATTTTGAGAAACCCCGCACCAATGTCGGTTGGAAAGGATTGATTAACGATCCCCACCTGGATGGCAGCTACGACATCAACACCGGTCTGCGTCTGGCCCGCAAGCTGTTGCTCGACCTGGCTCATTTGGGGCTGCCAGCGGCCACGGAGTTGCTGGATCCAGTCACCCCTCAGTACATCGCTGATGTGATCGCCTGGACGGCCATTGGTGCCCGCACCACTGAAAGCCAAACCCACCGCGAAATGGCCTCTGGCCTGTCGATGCCGATTGGCTTCAAAAACAGCACCGACGGCAGCCTGCAAGCGGCTATGAATGCCATGCTAGCCGCCAGTCAGCCCCACCACTTTTTGGGGATTAATCACCACGGCCTAGCCAGCATTGTCACTACCACAGGCAATCCAGACGGACACCTGGTGCTAAGGGGCGGCAAAGATGGCCCCAACTTTAGCCAAGACCACGTCGCTAAAGCCGCCGAAGAAATGACAAAGCTGAAGCTCAACCCTCGCATGATGGTGGATTGTAGCCACGCTAACGCTAACAAAGACCACACCCGCCAGATGACTGTGCTGGAGGATGTGGCCGCCCAGGTGCAAAGCGGCTCTCGCCACATCCTTGGCGTGATGATTGAAAGCCACCTCAAAGCTGGAAACCAGCCCATTCCTAAGAACCTACGCGAGTTACAGTACGGCCAGAGCATCACCGATGCCTGTGTTGACTTTGACACTACAGCTAAGATGCTGCGTCAGCTAGCCAGCGCCGTAGAGCCGTCTTTACAGGTGGCTACCTCTTAGAAAGGTTCACTACGCCTACCCCGACACCCCGGTAGCGCAAATTGCAAGCGGATATAGTCTGAACAGAGTAATCCGGTGATGGTAAGCAGAGATCTTGGTATCCTCACTGGCATTGGCGTTGGCCCCGGCGATCCAGATCTGGTTACTGTCAAGGCTATTAACGCGCTCACCCAGGCCCAGGTGATTGCCTACCCCAAGGGCCGTAACGGATTACCGGGGTTGGCACAGTCTATCATTGCTCAACACATTCGCCCCCACCAGCAGCAGCTACCGCTGGAGTTTCCCTACGTATTTGACCCAGAGCGACTCCACCAAGCCTGGCACCAGGCGGCTGAGCAGGTCTGGGCTCAGTTAATTTTGGGGCAGGATGTGGTGTTTGCCTGCGAGGGCGATTTGAGCTTTTACGGTACGTTTACCTACCTGGCCCAGGCGCTCACTGCTGCCCACCCTGACGTGGTAATTCTGCGCGTACCAGGGATTTGCTCACCTGTGGCCGCAGTCAGTGCCCTGGGGATTCCCCTAACCGTACAGGCAGAAAAACTAGCCGTGTTACCTGCCATTTACAGCGTGGCTGAACTAGAGAAAACCCTGACCTGGGCCGATGTGGTGGTGTTGCTGAAGGTGAGCTCGGTCTATCCCCAGGTGTGGTCGCTATTGCGAGAAAAGGGACTTCTGGGCCAGAGCTGGGTGGTGGTGCGGGCCAGCCAGCCCAATCAGGAAATCTACAGTGACCTTAGCCAGCACCCTGACCTAACGCTGCCCTATTTCTCCCTGATGGTTATCCGTTGTGGCCCAAATTCGCTAGGCTAGGGCAGGAACCAATGCCGCAGGGACACAGTCACCGAAAAATAAGCATTGGGGACACTATGACTTGCAGCAGGGACGGTAGGGAATGAAGTCGTTGAAGAACCTCAAGCTAAGCAATACCTGGGTGAGCAGCTTGCCCGCTACGCTGCGCCAGCCTCAGTGGATAGCCGCGATTTTATCCTTGGGGTTTCATGGTGTGTTATTTGGGGCGGGGCCGTCTTTCTCTAGCTTGCAGGAGGTAGCCACCGGCGGCGAAGCGTTAGACCAAACGGCGCGACGGGTACCGCTAATTGAGCTAACGCCTGAAGAACAAAGCCGTCTGCCGGACTTTTCTAGTTCAGCCTACTCTCTAGTGCCAGGGGATAATGGTGATATCTTTCAGCTATTTCCGCCCTCTGGTGATAGCCTCAGTAGCTTACCGCTCAACCCTGGGCCGGGGCTCAGTTCCGTGCCAGACGTATCGTCGCCTAAGCCGTCCTTTAGCTTTCCACCGCTTAGCACTAGTCCATTACCTTCGTCTTCTAGAAGGCGCGTGGTGATTCCTGCGGCGCCTCGAAGCCCTAGGGCAGATCAGCCACCCGCTGCTGGCAATCCGTCAACACCCGTTGATCGCCCTGAAATCACTGATAATCGTGCTTCTACCCCGATCAGCGGTGATACTCGCCCGTCTGATGAACCCTCAGCCGAAGATCTGGCTCTATCTCCAGGCACCCAGCAACCAGGGGAGCAAGGCACTGAGCCTGGTAATGTCAGCCCTGGCAACACTACCCCTGCATCTCGTTCTCAAGAGCTTATGGCGCGGGTGGAGTATAGCCCTGAACTAACTACCCCGGCTGAAGCTGAAACCGCCAAAACCGCTTGGGTTGCGGCGGTACAGGAGCACCTTGGCCAGCCTGTAACCGAGGTGGCCGAACCCCTGAGTGTTGAAGTACCTTACGATTTACGAATTTGCCTGACTCCAGAACCTACAGACGGGTTGCTGGGGCTGGTGGCACTGCCCGGGGAAGAAGCCAACACGGTTGACCTCTCGACAGCGGTGTTGAAAAGTACTGGCTACGCCTTTTTGAACCAGATGGCCGAACAGACCTTGAAGGCCCAATTAGTGGAGGCCGAACTGCCGATAGAAATCGGCCAGCTCTATCAAGCGGTGGTTAAAGTCAACTACGATGCTGAGAACTGCATCGATAGAAATGCACTCTTGAAGTCTCGGGTGGAAGAGTCTGAGGCCGAGCCTAATGCTAGCGAGTAGATCGAAAGCTGGCTAACAGCATTCTCGCGCCGATGTAGAAGGGGCTGAGCAGGCTGTATAGGTAAAGGGTCATTTCGCAGGCCGTCACGGTATCGGCAACAACCTTACGATGATGCTTCAGCAGATGCCAAAGCAGTTTGCGCCCATCGTTAAGCATGTATAGCGGCGTCACCAGGGGCCGTTGCCAGACCGGAAAGCTCAACATGCGGGTGCGGTGGCGACTGAGGCCAATACCTCGACAGAGCCTCAGCAAGTAGTTGCGCTGAAGGCGGTGGGCCGGTATCTTGTGGCTGACTCGCATGGCCGGGTTGTACCAAACTTCCCAGCCCCAGCGCTGAATGTAGAGCACCACTTCCAGGTCTTCTCCGGCGGCTCTGGCCCCAATTTTATCGGCCAGGGAAAGGGCAGAGGGGACGGTCTCTATCCAAGCCTGCCGCCGTACTACCATGCCTGCACCAGGGGGTAGAACCTTGCGTTTGGGGTCGTACAGCAAAGGCTCAGATCCACGTTCCGTTAGAGCCAGCAACGCGGCAATGCGCTCAAAATGGGAGGGTGGACTACCTTCAAAATCGCCTTGAATGCGGCTGCCATATACCCCAGCTTGAGGATGCTGCTGGCCAAACTGGTGGGCCTTGGCCACCCAAAGCAGGGCGGGGATATTATCGTCGTCTAGGAAGCCGACTAGAGGACTGCGGGCAATGCGAATGGCATGTTGGCGGGCGTAGCTGGCTCCTTGAGCAGGCTCAAAGGCATAGCGCAAGGGTACATCACAGGGCCACTTGGCTCGTAGGGTTTCCACCACGGCAGCGGTGCCGTCGGTACTGTTGTTATCCACTACAATGACTTCCCAGGCCAGGGACTGACTACCTAGCTGCCATAGCAGCCCTTTGAGGACATCCGGAAGGCGATGCTCGCCATTGTAGGTACAAATGACTACCGAAAAATCTAGCGGCACGGCATCGGGCCTCGCCCCAGCTAGCTTCAGCTTGATGCGTCGTAGCAGGTTTTGGGTATGGCCCGGTAACTCATCCATTTGGCCTCTTAGAGCAGGCGAGGATGGCAGGTCAGATTTTCTTGCAGAAGAGGCCGATATTGGAGAAAAATCCTGAGCCATAGGAGTGCGCAACGAAGGGAACTTGTTGGCCCAGTAGGGGCACAGCCCTAGATTGCCCGTCAGCCCTGCTCAGGCTCTACTGAGGTCGTACTTTTTGTCGAAAAGCGTCTAGATCCACCACGTTAGGAGTGTCACCCTCAAACAGCGGATAAAAAGTAGCGGGTTCAAGCAGCTCGGTTGGATCAAGCGGGGTGAGCAGATATTGCCCCATTGATCCGCTAGTTTTGCTGGTTAGCTGCACAATTTGGGGCCTAGCGGCAGGCATGGTACGAATCCAACTGACGCTGTTGTGGGTAATCAGCAGTTGCTTGTCGTGCAGGCTACGGCCAAAGCCGTGATCTTCGAAATAGCCAATAATTTTGCGAATCGTCTGGAAAGACAGGTGCTGCCGCAGGCGACTGATGGCCCGAATTTCTAAAATTTGTTCCCAGCTGTAGACCACTTCGGGGCGCTGCGGCAAGCCGACCCGTTGCGGCACCACAATGCCGGTCTTTTCGAGATAGGCTAGCCGACCAAGGCTACTGCGAGCTAAAACAACCACCTGGCGACGAGGAAACCAGTCCATAGCCGTAACGCTCCAGTGTAGACGCTACATATAGAGGTAATATGTTCTAAGTTACGCTATAGGTTGAGAAATGTCCGGAGTATGCTGGCTTAAGTCGATACTCTAATTAACCATAGCCCTGGCAATCATCCAGCCTATCTGGATCTTGTTGAGTGTAAATTTTTCCTAAGTCTCTGTCTCAACAAAGATTACTTGTACTAGCTAACCTCCGCTGACTGGCGGAATTAAGACAACTTCGTCGCCGTCTTCAAGAGGAGTGTCGGGACTAACGAACTGTAGGTTGAGGCCCAGTCGGGTGCGATCGCGCCATCGTTCTAACTGCGGATGCTCGGTCAGAACGCGATCTAGCACAGCGTCTATAGGGGCCTGGGCCGGAAACATCCACTGTAACTCTGGCAATCCGTAGGCTTCTTGATAAATGGCAAAGAGCTTGACAGTAACGGTAATTTGCTCCACAACTCTGCATCTATTGGGGGATGCCCCATTATCGCCTCTGATTTAGCGATAGGCTACTGGCCGAGAAGCCTTACTCACTCAGCCAGGGCGTTTTGGCCAGGAATTAGCACGAATATTCTGAGCCGCCAGATCTACAGTTTCGGCAATGCGACGGGAGCGGGTTTCGGATCGTTTAGCGCTGGCAATCCACTCCAAAATGCCGCGCTTAGCAGAGCGCGGGAAGGCGTCAAAATTGGCTTTAGCAATATCGTTAGCCGCAAAGGCCGCCTCCAGGTCGGGAGGGATGTCTAGCCGCTCAATAGCATCCAGAGCATACCAGGATCCATCTTGCTTGGCGGCCTCAATTTTGGCTAGACCGGGCGGCATGATCAAATTGGTGCTGAGAAGGGTTGCTATCCGCCGCTTGTTAAGGGCCGACCAGCCCGTGCCGGGTTTGCGGGGGGCAAACCAGAGCATGGTGCGTTTCTCATCAAGTTTGCTGGGTTTGCTGTCAATCCAGCCGAAGCAAAGGGCTTCTTCTACGGTTTCATCGTAGGAAAGATACGGTTGGTTAGTACCTTTTTTGAAGGTAATCAACCAGATGCCCTCGGTGCGGCTGTGGTTTTCAGCCAACCATTGTCGCCACTGGTCACGACTTTCAACCTGAATGGAATTTTCGGGGGGAACAGTGGCCATA
>Ga0224722_1001836_pt1 | contig 11595 bp, 21 predicted proteins | sample Balambano_FR1_Me_FD_161646 | JGI IMG/M metagenome (GOLD analysis project Ga0224722, IMG submission 161646) | Freshwater sediment microbial communities from Lake Towuti, South Sulawesi, Indonesia - Balambano_FR1_MetaG | ecosystem: Environmental > Aquatic > Freshwater > Lake > Sediment | place...
GGACTGAGCGCCCGGGCCCCCGAGACACCACCTGACGACCGAGGGCCCCGTCCACGTCGACGGGGCCTTCCCCATTCGGGGGCCCCGGACCCCGGCGGCTGAGGGCGCTGGGGGCACTGGGGGCACTGCCGCGAAGCCACTGCGCCTTGCCCAGTCCACGTTGAGGGGGCCGTTTTTCGGTGCCGACAGGACCAGGCAGCGCCCCCTGCGCCCCCGAGGGAACCCTCAGCAACTGCATGATTTCATTACATAAGTGTACTGGGGGTATTGGGGGTACTGTATAATATTGATGCAAGAACAAGGTCATCAGCCATGAAGCCATGAGGGGCTATACGGCTGCCGCACCGACACGTGTCCGTTTCTGGCGCAACTTCGTCGCGTACAGCACCCCCAGGCACCCCGCTACCCTTTTCCTTCAGGATCAAGCACTTAGGCGAGGGTACTGCGATTTTCGCCAGGACACTCAGCACCCTCCCCTCGCCGAAAATCGACACCCCTCACTGCGCATCGGTGCGAAGGTGGGGCGAGCGTGCGCAACGTTGGCATCCCTCGACGGGACTTCACGGCATCCTGTCCTCATGCCCCGATCAACCCTGGAGACGCCCCGATGAAGCATCCCGACCGACCAGCGACCGACGCCCGACCGATGCCCGACGTCGATGCGCCGCGATCGCCGGGCAAGTCCGCCCTGTTCCTCATGCTCAGCTCGGAGCCCTCCTGGCGGCCGGGAGAGGTAGGCCTCCGGCGGGTGCCGACGCCATGCGAGATGGAGGCCCTCGTCGCCAGCGCGACCGGGGAGGTGCCCCGATGAAGCGCGACGACTACGACCCCTGGAAGCAGGAGGTCAGGCCCACCGCCGAGGACGTGGCCATACTGCCCCGCTGGATGCCTGACTTCACGCGCCTCAGCCCGGACAAGGTGATGCGCGACGCCGGTCGGTCGCTGGAGGACTACCTACACAACGCCCGCATCATGCTGGACCGAGAGTTCGGGGTCGGCACGGCGCAGCGGATGCCCGAGGTCCTGGCGGCACTCGTGAGCGCGCAGGCGACGGAGGTGGCCTCCGCGTCGGTAGCGGGCGCCGTGCAATGGCTGGCACACGACCTGCACGCCGCCCTGGACCCCGCGGCGTGCCTGCAGGACGAGCAGGAGGGGGACTAGAGATCATGCTTCCCTCCGAGGGGCCGAATAGCCCATACACATCAAGGCCCTGTGAGGGGCCCGCCGTGCGGCCATCCGTAGGGCCCGACGGCCCGCTCCTGCTGCCCTCGCCAAGAACGCCCCGCCTGGTGCCGATGACGTGGGCCGCGGCGTGGGCGTGGGTCCAGGCGTTCAACGCGGCGGTGGAGGCAGCGCACGAGAGGTGCCGCCACGGTGAGACCTTCGAGGCGATGCAGGTCGACTGGGTCGACGGGCACTTCGTCCACGACTCAGCGGTGCCGAGATCCTGCTTCAACTTCGGGCCCGCGGGGAAGGGCGCGCCGATGGGGCACGTCATGCCCGCGACCCGCTGGGAGTGGTTCGGCCTGGTGCCCGGCGCGCCCCGAGGCCGGAGCGGCTGGAACAAGCTGCCGATCCTGGGCCCCGAGGACGTGAGGTGGGCCGGTTGGAGGAAGTCCAGACACTGGCGGCAGGGCGGCGCCGAGCCGATGCCGCCGGAACGAGGGGGGAATGGCTGATGGCACTCACTAACCAGCGCGCGACTTCAATCGTGCGGGCGGCGCTGCCCGCAGGCGGCCCCGATGTGCCGTCCGCCCGGATGGCCGCGCACCGCGGCCTCCTGGACGAGCTGGGCGGCCAGTTCCTCCGCCACCTGCGGACGACGGGCAGCGTGGTCATAGCGGCCAACCTGACCGGCGCGACCCGGCGGGCCTACTACGCCAGGCGTGAGCGCGACCCGTCCTTCGCGGAGGCCTGGGACGACGCCCTCGCGGCCTACGAGGAGGAGGTCACGAGCCGCGTTGTGGGCACCGCCCTCGCCATGGGCACGGGACGGCTGGTGCCGGTGCTGAACGAGGACGGGTCGCCCGCCCTCGACGAGGACTTCGAGCCCCTGTGGGAGCTGGACGTGTCGCGGGTCAACCCGGCCGTCCTGAACAAGCTCCTGGATAAGAGGGTCAGGTCGATAGACGGCCCTGCGCAGACGAACGTGCAGGTGAACGCGACCCTGAACGCCGGCCCCCGGCCGACGCCGAGGCTCGTGGTGCCCTCGGTGGCCGAGGACGAAGACGACTTCACCGTGGACGCCGAGGTGATCCTGGGAGACGACGATGCAGCGCGATGACGACTGGCCCGAGGTGCGGGTGACGATCGTGCGGCCGGGCGGCGTCGCCGTCGTGGGCGAGGTGACGTGCAGGGTCGCGACCGGCTACCTGCACGACCCGGACGACGGGCTCCTGGAGGAGCTGGCGACCGGGCGCGAGGCGGTGCCCTGGAGGAGCGCGGCCGCCAGGGACGAGGCGATGGCCAGCGTCTCGACGCGGGGCGACCTGTCCGACGACATAAGGGCGCGGCTCCTGCGACACGTCAGGCGGACACCCTTCTACGTGGACCTGTGACCCACGGTCACTCGTCCCTCCCAGGTCCCGGATAGCCCATCCATGTCAAGGCGTTGCGGGGCGTGTCCGGCGGGGCCAGGCGCGGGGCCATCGCCCGGCTCGCTGGTCCGCGGCGCCGTCGTTCTGCGGCAGACTGGCCGGCATGGACACGCGCACGATCAGCCGAGCAGAACGGGAACGCAGGGCTGCCGCCGCGGCGAACAGGGCGGAGGCTAGGAGGCTAGTGGACCGGGCCGCCGCGACGGTGGACCTCCGCGCCGACCTCTCGATGCGGTCGAACGTGGTCCGCCTGCTCTGCGCCATGTACCTGATCAACGGCAGCCTGAACCTCCGTCGCGGGTGGGTCGACCGGACGCGGGAGGTCCTGGCGGGGGCGGGCCTCCCCGTGCCGAGCGGGAAGGTCCTGCGCTGGTACCGCTCCAACCTCGCCTCCAGCGCCATGATGTTCGCCCACTGCCCACTCGTGGACGTCCCGACGCTGGAGCGGATCGAAGCGCGCTACCTGCGCTGAGCTCCCGTCGCCAGCGATGCGCGCCGGGGCGTCCTTCGCTGGTCCCCCGGCTGCGCCGTCCGCGGCATCCTGACCACGCTGACGTCGTTCGGTGCGGGCCTCCTGGCGTCAGAGGCGGGTGGGAGTTCTTCGACGGTCCTCCCACCCGCCGCTCCTGGACCAGAGGTGACGGATGGATCGAAAGCAGACAGAGGCGCGCGTCGGCGAGCTGCGTGCCGAGCGCGCCACGGTTGAGGAGGCCCTCGCCGGCGCGCGTGTCGCGGCGCGCGACGACCTCATCGCCGGCAGGAAGCCGGGCGCCCGCTTGGCAGAACTCGCGGAGTTGATCGACGAGGCGCTCGCCGAGCTCCAGGATCGGATCGCCATCAGCGACGAGACGGAGCAGCGCAAGCGGCGCGTGGCAGCGATCGAACGGGCCCAGCACCTGACCTCGGAACGCCGCGAGCTCGCGGCCGCCGTCGACGCGGCGCTGGCCGTGCTCGCGGGGGCGTGGTCTGCCTACGTCGACGCCGTAAGGTCCACGGTGGGCACCGTCGTCCGGTGCGGCGGCGACCAGACTCCCCTCCGCCGGGTCAGCCTGAACGGGGGGCCCTCCGACGCGCTGGCAAAGGCGCTCCTCGCCGCCACCGGCGACATGGGCATGGTCAGGGCGCTGGCAGTGCAGACGAACAACAGGCCCGAGCACGGCGTGAGCCTCGCCAGCGCGGAGGAGCGCGTCCTCCGTTCCCTGGAGGTCGAGCTCCTCCGGGTGCGGGCCACCTCGCCGAACCGCCTCATGGCGCGCGACGCGAAGAAACAACTCGAACAGATGGAACAGGAGAACTGACATGACCGAGGCCGAACGCCGCTACAAGGAACTGGAGCAGCGCATCCAGGAGCTGAAGCGCGAGATGATCGCGCTGAGCACCGCAGTGCACGAGGCGAACACCGCCGGCGAGAAGGACGACAGGGCCGGCGACCACGTCGCCTCCATGGCGAACCTCGTCGGGGTCAAGAAGGCCTCGGTGCTGGTGCGGCGGGACGCCGAGCGCCAGCTCGACGCGCTGGCGAAGTCCGACCAGGGGCCGGGCGAGACCTTCGAGAAGGCCTACGCGAGGGTCCTCGATACGCCCGCCGGCCGGTCGCTGACGGCCACGCTAGACGACGCGACGCGCCTCTCCGTCGGCCAGCCCACCGAGGCGATGCTCGACGCCCACCGAAAGTCGCTGGGCTCGCAGCCCATCGCCATCGGGATCGGCATCTGACCATGCCCGAACACGACAAGGCCCTTCGCGTCCCCCGGCAGGGCCAGGAACTCGCCGCGGGCGCCGTCACCGTGGACGTGGCCTGCCCGGACGGCACCCGCGCTCTCCACATCGGCACGGCGGGCAACATCAGCGCGACCATGAAGGGCGGTTCGGTCACGGCGATGCCCGTGCAGCCCGGCCTGCTGCTGGGCGAGTTCACCTCGGTCCTGGCCGCGGGCACCACCGTGACGGGCGTCTGGGCGGCGGTCTGACGGGCCGACTCAGGCCCGGACAACCGCGCGACCATCCTGGCCACCCTCAATTGCTGGGGGTGGCCCACTCATTCCCGCAGTGCGACTTGCGCGCCACACCATTATTTGAGGCTGGGCAACGGCTTAGCGCTGAATGCTAGTTTCCCGAAGCCGGGGTCATCTGCGACTCTCCCCTCACAGGCACCCTGCGGTGGGGCGCCGGTGAAGGAGGACGACGATGTACTGTGAGGTCAAGGAACTGGAGGGTGAGGACGGTCCGGGGATGGCGTTGAACTTCCCGGCTGGGCCCTTCATGCGTGGGCTGGCGGACGCCTACCGCGACGAGCTCGGGGCTGAGGCGGTCGCAGCGATGGAGCGCGTGGCCTGCATCCTGGACGAGAGGTTCGCTGCGGGGGCGGAAGCCTGACAGTCCGCGCGGGCGACTTCGGCCCGGCAGATCGCTCCGCCGGGTCGTGTGCGTTCGCTAGGTCGCCTCAGAGGTCGGTCAGCGCGGTCCAGACCGGCACGGTCACGTCCGCCGCCCTACGGCAGGTCGCGGGCTCGGCGGCCCCGCCGGGCGACCACGACACCGCGACGGCCGCGGCGCCGACGACGTAGGCGAGCGCGAGGGTAACAGCCGCCGAGGCGACCGCCGTCCTGACGAGCCCCCTCATCGCACGGTCCCCCGCAGCGGCACGGTGACCGGGCCGCCCAGCGCCTCGCCCCCGAAGAGGTCGGCCCCGCCGCCGAAGTCGCGGACGTGGGCCTCAACCGCCGCGCGCAGCGCGCTCAGCTCCTCAGGGGTCATCCGCGAGGCGACGGCCAGCGCCGTCGGCCCGTCGCAGACGACGGCGCCCGCGACCGACCGGTGGAACCCGTCGCGGAACGTCGCGACCAGCCCCTCCGCGGCCCGGTCCGCGTCCGTCTCGGCCACGACCGCGCTCATGCCGCCACCGCCTCGGCCGCCGACCGTCCGCCGTCCGCCGACACGCGCGGGCGCAGAGGCGCGGCCTGCCACCCGACGAACGCCATCTTGTTCTCGATCCGACCGACCGCCGAGCCGACGGGCGCTGCCTTGGTCACGTCCCTCCCGAGCCCGTCGCGGGCCGGGTGCCCCATACGGTGCACCGTGACCGTGACCGGGAACCCGCAGACGCGGGTGAGCTCCCGCGCGTGGTCGAGGGCCTCGGACTGGGCGTCCGCGAGGCCCTGCACGGTGTAGTAGACGCTGTCTGCCAGCGTGATCCGATACGTCATCCACATCTCCATCCCAGGGCTCCCACCGCGGGGCCCGTGTGGACGATGCTGTCGCGGACCGGCTCCCCCGCGAGCGCCCCGGAAGCGGACAAACCTACATAATCAAACGACTTTTCGCTTCGGTCGGACGGGAGTTTCGAAGCAATAAGTGAGTGGGTTCCTTCGCTTCCCCGCTCGCGGACGCCCACGAACGGCGCACGATGGGTCATCGGCAAAGGAGAACCCGACCATGACCGCATACGACTACGCGGGCGACGACAAGCTTGCCTGCCTCCCCCTCGCGCTTCGCCAGCGCATGGCCTCGGTGCAGCAGGCCCGCATCGATGCGGGCCACACCGCCCGCAACGGCGTGACCTACCGCACCGCCGAGAAGCGGGCGTTCGTGGACGCGATCCTCGACTGGCACGACGCGGGCAAGCCCGAAGGCGCGCTGTCGGCACTGCGGGCCCGCGAGGCCGACCTGCGCGCGGCGGGCCTGTTCTGATGCGCGACGTGACCAACCTGCGGATGCGCGTCCGCCCCGAGGCCGAGGTGCTCACCGCCGCCATAGAAGCGGGCGCCACTTGGACAGGCCCCCGCGACTCCGCGTCCGGCCTGCCCGAGGCGTCGCTCGCCGACGGCACGCTCGTCGCGCTCGTGACCGGCTTCGGCTGGTTCCTGAACGAGGCCTTCCTCGCCCACGGCGGCCGCGTCGCGGCCGCCGAACATCAACCCACCCCGAAGGAGGACTGACATGCCTGCGAAGAAGAAGCTCATCGAACAGGTCGCCGAGCTGACGGCGACCGGCGCCGAACTGCCCACGCCCGCGACCGACGCCCCGCCGGCGCCGTCGTCGGGCGGTCGCATCTTGACCGACGCCGACCTCGCGGCCGACCGCGAGTTCGTGGCCTCGCTCGACGCTCCCGGCGCGGTCGAGGCTGACGAGCCCGAGGCGACGGCCACCGAGGATCAGACGGGCTCTCCCGAGCCGGTCGGCCGCGGCGGGGTCAACGCGATGGTCACCCGGCTCCTCGCCGACCCAGCCCTGTCCTACGAGGCCATCGTCGCGCAGGTGGTGGCGGCGCACCCCGGCGCACAGACCACGGCGCGCTCCGTGGCCAGCACGGCGTCGGTCCTTCGGCGGAAGGGGACCCCGGTGCCCATGCGCCGCCGCGGCCCGAAGGCCTGAGCCCGCACTGACGGCCCGACGACGGACCCAGGTGGGTCCGTCGGGCCGTCAGCCCCTGTCGTGGCGCGCCTGCGCGTCCGTCTTGACCTTCGGGTCCTCCCTCCGCATCTGCGACCTGTACCACGCGATCGACGCTGGCGTCGTCTTCGCATGAGGGAACTTGTCCCTGACCAGCTCCAGCGCCTCCGCATTGGTCTTCCCCGCCGCGATTGCGAGCCGCGCCATCTCCCCGATGGTGTCCCGCCAGTGCTCCCCGAGCAGGTAGTGGTTGATCGCGTCGCGCGCGGCGTCGGACAGGCTCTTGCCTGTGTCCGCGGCGACCTCCTCCAGCCCCACGTACTGGTCCTCCTCCAGCGTCACAGTGATCCTCGTAGCAGGCATAGCATCACCTCGCATCATATTGCCTCTTGACGTGCAGGCCGAATCGCCCACATATGAGGGCAGTTGATGCACGCAGCATCACTGGTAGCCCGGAGCCTCTTCCGGTGCAAGCGAGAAGGAAGCAAAAGATGAAAGACTTCGTTGCCGACGTGCATGAGTGCATGGCCCTCGTAGGCGTGGAACGTAAGGCCGGGAGGCCGCGCAGCCCTGTCGTGCAGACCGTTCGCGAGGCGATCCTCGCCGGGGCGACCAACGGGGCGGCGCTCGCCCTCGCCCGCGAGCGCCACCCAGACGCGGACATGAACGCCCGCCACGTCGCCAACATCCGCACGGCGGTGCGCAAGGAGCACCCCGGGGTCCAGACCTCTCACGCCGCCAGCCGCGGGCAGTCCCCGACCGTGGCCCAGGTCGCCCAGGAGGCGATACTGCGCGGGGCGACCAACGCAGAGGTGGCAGTGGTCGTGCGGGCCAAGTTCCCGGACTCCGTAATCTCAGAGGACGGTGCCGCCGGCTACCGGACCGCCCTGAGGGCCGTCGGCCTCTCGGTGCTGACCAACCGGCAGGCGCAGGCCAGCGTCCCGACCGTCGCGCAGCCGGTCCCACGCCCCGCCCGCGAGCCAGCTCGCCCGAGTCGCCCGGTCCGAGGCGGGCCGACGGTCGCCGCGGTGGCGAAGGCGGCGCTACGCGCCTGGGCCACCGACGCCGAGGCGCTCGCCGTGGTGCGTGCCGCGCTACCGGAGGCCCGGACGACGCATGACGGCATCGCCTTCTACCGGTCGGCGATGCGCGCGGAGGGCGAGGCAGTGCCGACGTCGTCCGAGGTCAGGCGCGTGAGGGCCGGGACAGCCGTGCTTTCCGCGCGGTGACACCCCGAACTGACCGAACCCCCGGCGGCACCGGAGCGTCGCCGGGTGGATTCTCAGCATATTTCTCTGTCCCAGCAACGAAACTTGTTGATAACAAAGAAGTAATTGGCGATAGATTGGAAAACTTCCCGATCGGCAGACAGAATGGCGCGAACGACCAAACAGACGGCAGCTAGCGAGGCGCAGAGAGCGGCGGGAGAGGCCGCTATCGCCAAGCTAGAGATGGCGATCAAGTACCTCGTGACCGAGTACACGGTCGAGTTCCTCGCCGAGAAGGTGCGCCAGGACGAGTACTACGTCCCGCCTTACCAGCGGGAGTTGGTCTGGCCCGACGACAAGCAGTCGCGATTCATCGAGTCGCTGCTGATGGGCCTTCCCATCCCGTTCCTGTTCCTCTGGCAGGCCGACGACGGGCGACTGGAGATCGTGGACGGTTCCCAGCGGCTTCGGACGATGGTCAGGTTCCTGGACGGCGGGCTCAAGCTACAGAAGCTGCAGCAGCTGCCTGAGTTGAACGGGTTCTACGTCGGTGACCTCGACCGCAGCAGGCAGCGGAAGATTTCGGCCCGGTCGATCCGCGGCATCGTCCTCGACAACCTCGTGGACGAGGCGACGCGGACCGAGATGTTCAACCGCATCAACACAGGCGGCACCCACCTGAACGAGGCCGAGATCCGCCGCGGCTCACTCCCCGGACCCTTCATGGAACTGGTCGTCCAGTGTTCGACCGACCAGCACTTCGTCGCCGCGACGCCGATCGGGGCGAAGCAGGTCAGTGAGCGGGAGCGGGAGGAGCTCGTCGTCCGCTTCTTCACCTACCTCGAAAAGTTCACACTGGCAGACGGCGTGATGGACCTGCCCGGCTGGCGGGACCGCCCCCGCGACTACATCTGGACCTTCGTCCGAGAGGCGAACGAGCGCGCCCAGAAAGAACCAGCGTACCTGACGGGCCTCAGGGCCGAGTTCGACGCGATGCTACTGGAGGTCGAGCGGCTGTTCCCCTACGGCTTCAGGAAGACTGCGGCAGGCAAGCAGATTCCGCGCGTCCGCTTCGAGGCGATCGCGGTCGGCACCGCGCTCGCGCTGCGGAACTTCGGCGCGCTGACGGTTGACCGAGACGACGTTGCCGGGTGGGCCGACGGCGCCGAGTTCGCGGAGGTCACGACCTCCGACGCGGCCAACGTGAAGTCCAAGCTGCTCGCCAGGGTGCGGTTCGTGTACGAGAGGCTCGCGCCTTGAGCGAGTTCGGCGAGATACTCCGCGAGCGCATCGTCGAAGTGGAGACCCACCTCACGTTCATTACGGGCCTGGAGGCGTCGGCCGTGGGACGCGGGACTGGCCTCCGCACGGCGCCCGTCGACTCCGAGCCTGTCAACATCCTCAAGAGCGGCTTCCTCGTCCACCTCTGCAACGTGGTCGAGGCGGTCATGGAGAAGGTGCTGGAGGAGGTGGCCGTCGCCGCGAAGGTGCACACGCCCAAGGAGTGGTGCGACGGCCTCATCCGCGAGTGGGCCCTCGGCAGGGTCAAACTGTCCCGCGACCTGTCGGTCCACGACGCGGAGACGCGCTTAGTGGGGCTCGTCCAGGAGGCTATCGACCGCATGGCGACGACCCAGTTGAAGATACGTCGGCGGTCGGGAAACTGGTCGAACGACGAGGTGGTTCAACTCGCCGCCGCCCTGGCCTGCCCGCTAACGGTGGCCGACCCGGTCAGGGTCGCAGCCTGCGAGAGCGTCTTCGAGGACGCAATGGCGCCGATGAAGTACCTCAGGCACAAGCGCAACCGGCTTGCACACGGGAACGAGTCATTCCTCTCCGGCGCACAGCACCTGCCTGCGACCCGACTTGCAGAGTTGCGCGACCCCGTGGTAGCCTATATGCTGGAGGTAGTAGCCTCCTTCGATCAATACATAGTAGGGAAGGGTTTCCTCCACCCGACGGCCCCATGAGCAGCACAGACAAGACCATCGTTGCCGTCGACCTCTTCTGCGGGGCGGGTGGCCTGACCCACGGGCTCGAACGTGCTGGCATCGACGTGCGCATTGGCGTCGACATGGACCCGAGCTGCGAGCACCCCTTCGCAGCCAACAACTCCGCTCAGTTCCTACTGGCCGACGTCGACGGCCTGGACGCTTCCACGATCGCGGGCGACTTACGTGGCGGGAGGGTGACCCTCCTGGCGGGCTGCGCGCCCTGCCAGCCCTTCTCGACGTACTCGCGCTCGGCAGCGCGGCAGGGCGACGGCAAGCGGAAGGGTCGTGGCAACCGCGACGACTGGAGGCTGGTGCGACGGTTCGGGGAGCTGGTCGAGGCGCTACAGCCCGACCTGGTCACGATGGAGAACGTGCCACCCTTGCTAGACCAGCCGGTGTTCGCGGAGTTCCTGCGCTGTCTCCACGGGTACGACGTAGACCACCGGGTCGTGGACGTGCGGGACGTCGGTCTGCCGCAGACGCGCAAGCGTCTGGTCCTGGTCGCATCGAAGCTTGGACCGATAAAGCTCGCAGCACCCAACGGTGCCGAAGGCCCGACGACCGTCCGCCAGACCATCGGCACGCTGCGCCCGATCGCAGCGGGAGAGGCCGACCCCTCGGACCCCCTGCACGTCGCGAGCAGGCTGAGCGCGACTAACCTTCAGCGCATCCGCGCCTCGAAGCCCGGAGGCACGTGGCGGGACTGGCCGGACGAGCTCCGGGCAAAGTGCCACCGGCGTGCCACCGGCGCAACCTACCCCGCCGTCTACGGCAGGATGGACTGGGACCAGCCCAGCCCTACGATCACGACGCAGTGCTTCGGTTACGGGAACGGTCGCTTCGGGCACCCCGAACAGGACAGGGCCATCACGCTCCGGGAGGCGGCGATGCTCCAGGGCTTCCCGGCCGACTACTCGTTCGTCGCCGACGAAGACCGTCCCAGCTTCGCCCGGATCGGACGGCTGATCGGCAACGCCGTCCCGGTGCCTCTGGGGGAGTACGTCGGCAGGACCCTCCGGGAACACGTCGACGCCCACTTGAACCGGGAGGCCCGCGGCGCGGTCGCTTGACCGTCGCTGGCACGCCCCTAGGCTCGATGCCATGGACATCTTCGACAGCGAAACGCGCAGCCGCGTGATGGCCAGCGTGCGACAGAGGGACACCGGACCAGAGCTGGCGCTCAGGTCGGCCCTGCACCGTATGGGCCTGAGGTTCAGGGTATGCAGGCGCGACCTTCCCGGCCAGCCCGACATCGTGTTCCCCCGCCAAAGGCTGGCCGTCCAGGTCCGGGGCTGCTTCTGGCACCACCACGACGGGTGCCGGGCGGGGCGCATGCCCGCGTCGCGCGTCGACTACTGGCGCCCCAAGCTAGAGGGCAACGTCCGGCGCGACGCGGGCATGCGC
>Ga0224722_1001837_pt1 | contig 11594 bp, 8 predicted proteins | sample Balambano_FR1_Me_FD_161646 | JGI IMG/M metagenome (GOLD analysis project Ga0224722, IMG submission 161646) | Freshwater sediment microbial communities from Lake Towuti, South Sulawesi, Indonesia - Balambano_FR1_MetaG | ecosystem: Environmental > Aquatic > Freshwater > Lake > Sediment | place...
CCTTCTCACTCCCCTACCCCCTCCTCCACCCATTCCGCCGAAAGACTGCGGTAGTTAAACTGAGCAGCGGCAGGATGGCAGGTCGCGCAGGCTCTGACGCTGGGGGGTTGAGAAAACTCGACTTTAGGGTGCAGGGCTTTGAAATAGCGCGATCGCTCCACACGAAAAGGAACAGTTTCATCGCGATTGACCGATCGCGAAAAGGTTGAGAGATATCGCCAGACCAGCTCTAAATCTGGGCTTCGCAGCGGCTGGATCTGCACGCCGTAGTGCTGTGAATCCTGAATCAGGTTTTGCCAGGTCTGGGTGGGCATTACGGCAGGCGGCAAACCAAAATGGCAGGTCGCGCAGTTTTGCAGATAGAGTTCCTGCCCAAGCTGAAACTGCTGCGGAACCACATCAACTGTACCGACTGCCGTAGAGTCGATCGCCGCAATCGAGGGGTTTGCCTGAGAGAGTCCCCATCCTAAGCAAAGACTCCAGAGCAGCAAGAGCAGTGTCACCCTGAGCCAGCGAATAGCGGGGCGATGATTAATCCGGCAGGTAAGCGAGCGCAGGAAAGGCATAATGTTCCATCAGGCGATCGGGACAAACGGTTTTAGGAGAGAGATAAACGGGGGATTTAAGGGAAGAATACCAGGCTGAATTGTCAGGATTTCAGAATGGGGAAGTCGAAAAAACAGTAGCCTTTGTAACTGATGAAATGAAGTTTACGCCTCACCTTCCTGCCATTTTCAGCGTCGGATAGCTCTGTGATGCAGTTCAAAGTTGCGTCCATTTCACCTACTCAAACCCAAAACTTCAGACTATTCTGATCATCAGCGATCGAACTTGCTGACTTGACCGATAAGTGCCGCCAAAGTTCCGATAGGCTGCTGCACTGGCGTTAAGGCTCATGCGATCGAACCAAAAAACCACCCAGACAATTTTCCGGAGGAACAGGGAATCCATGCACGATTGCCGTCACGTTCAGTTCAGTATTCATGAAGGCTTTGTGATTGGAACGGGTTCTCGTCAGATTAACCTTGAAGAACTGCAAGCACTCTTCCAAATTACGGCATTCTGGGCACAAGACCGCAAAATCGAGGATTGGGCGATCGCCCTGCAAAATAGTAGACCCATTGTGACTGCCTGGGATGACGATCGGCTGATTGGCTTTGCACGAGCGACCTCAGACGGCATCTACCGGGCCGCGATTTGGGATGTGGTTGTTCACCCGGACTATCAGGGATTGGGACTGGGACGCAAGCTGGTCGAAACGCTGCTGATGCACCCGCATGTAAACCGGGCTGAGCGGGTCTATTTAATGACCACAAATCAGCAAAAGTTTTACGAGCGCATCGGCTTTGAGGAAAACCGGACGACTACGATGGTTCTGTTTAACCAGCACGTCTCCCAGGAAGGACTATCCCTGGTGCAGGAGGAAGCGCTGCATCGCGGTTAGAGTTGATGACTGGCTTGGTGAGGTAGGGGCGGTGTGTGAACTGCCCTGCTAGCTCTATCAGAAATTTCAGGTGACATCGCCTGCTGAAAACAGAAAAGAAAAAGGGGAGGTCAAATTTGCCTCCCTCCTCGTCTAATCATAAGACTTAGACCACTACAAAAAGCTGGTTTTTTCTATTCAGGTAAATTGGTCTTTTCGGGGCGATTGCCCCTCGAAACTATTCTGCTGTGGCTGCTTGCTCTGCCTGCCGATAGCCAAAGAAGTCGATTTTATAGTTCAGGATCCGAACGCCAGTTTGCGCTTCAACCTGACGCAGCAGCTCTTCGGGCAACTCGACGTGGACATCCATAATCTGATTGGTGTCAATGCAGTTCACGTGGCTGTGAGGATCGCTGATATTGCCGTAGAGCCGACCGTCCGATCGCTCGATGCACTCAATCACACCCTGCTCTGACAATGCCTCCAGGTTTTGATAAACCGAGGTATGCCCAATTTCTTTGCCCTGTTGATTCAGCCGATCGTAGATTTCGCGTGCCGAGAGGTGCTCCTGGGCTTGCCACAGCAGTTCAAGGATGAAGCGACGCTGCTTGCTCAGACGCATTCCGAGCGATTGGCAATGTTCCAGAGCTTCTTCGAGCGATCGAATCGGTTTTTTGGCTGATGTGACTCCTGTTTCCATAACTGCTTTCCCCTACAGCTTAAGAATTAATCTAATAAACCGTGCTTTTGTCTTGATGATGGTTTGCCGCTGAGTGCGAGCGAGATTGATTGACGATGCCAGGCTGAAACTGAGCAAGCAGGTAGAAACAGAGTTTTCTAGTCAGCGTCTCGCTCGTGATGCGCAGGTGGCTGCTAAATTCCAAACGCTCTGTATGACAGTAGCAGAGTCAGCCAACAATACCCTCGATAACGACCCTTTAAATGAATCAGTGAGAGCATCAGGGCTGGAAATTAATAAACCCAAGCATCCAGTTCCTAAATCGAACTCACTACAACTTTAACTTAGGAATGTGCGGAATGTCTACTTAGACGCACAGGTAGAGCCATTTTTCAACCCTTTCAGGTAGATTAATTGATTCGATCTGAATCCGAGTGATTTTGAAAAATTTATCATTTTTTACAAAGGCGTGTCCCCAAGTCGGGAATTCGCGTTGACTGGCTCTAAATCAGCATCAAACTTCTGCTCAAGGCTGCTTTGCGATCGCTTCTAGAAGGCGCGAAGCACTGACCAGAAGAGACTTGACAAATTCAGAGATGTTTTTGTCTTTTGTTCTGCATTACTGTAATGAGTTGTTTCAATTTGGTAATTGAAAGATTTTCTCGCATCGTGCAAGTTTAGACTGTAGATGCTCATTGAAACGATTCTCTGCTTTCATCTAGTAAAGCTTACGCCTCCTTTCATTTTCAAAGTCCCTTTTACTGTTCGAGAAAGTGAACAATAATGCAGTCATGAACCAGACAAGATTTGAGGTTGAGGCTCTGGGTCGTGTTTCTTGTCTGATGCGACCCCTCTCTGAACTAAAACTTTGATTTCGATCGGCAAAATCTGACTGAATTTATTCTTGAGCTAGAAATTCGATCGCCACAATTCGATCGCTGCAAAGCCGAAAAACAGCATTAAAGCCAATAAAAGACTCATAGACAGGAGACATTTAGCGTGAAATTAGCGGTTTACGGGAAAGGCGGAATCGGCAAATCAACGACAAGCTGCAACATCTCTGTTGCGCTGGCACGTCGCGGCAAGAAGGTGCTGCAAATCGGCTGCGATCCCAAGCACGACAGCACCTTTACCCTGACCGGATTTCTGATTCCAACCATCATCGACACGCTTCAGGAGAAGGACTATCACTACGAAGATGTGTGGCCGGAAGATGTGATTTACAAGGGTTATGGGGGTGTAGATTGCGTGGAGGCGGGTGGCCCTCCGGCAGGAGCAGGCTGCGGTGGCTATGTTGTGGGCGAAACCGTGAAGCTGCTGAAAGAGCTGAATGCCTTTGACGAATACGATGTCATTCTGTTTGACGTGCTGGGGGATGTCGTCTGCGGTGGCTTTGCGGCTCCGCTCAACTATGCCGACTACTGCATGATCGTCACCGACAACGGGTTCGATGCCCTGTTTGCGGCAAACCGGATTGCAGCTTCGGTGCGGGAAAAGGCGAGAACCCATCCCCTACGACTAGCAGGGCTGATTGGCAACCGCACATCCAAGCGGGATCTGATCGATAAATATGTAGACTCCGTGCCGATGCCCGTCCTGGAAATTCTGCCCCTGATCGAAGATATTCGCGTGTCGCGAGTGAAGGGCAAAACGCTATTTGAAATGGCGGAGTCTGATCCTTCGCTTAGCTATGTCTGCGACTATTACCTCAATATTGCCGATCAGATTTTGGCGCGTCCGGAAGGGGTTGTGCCCAAGGATTCTCCCGATCGCGAACTGTTCACCCTGCTGTCTGACTTTTATCTCAATCCCACGAAGCCTCAGCCCACCGCCGAGGAAGAACTGGATCTGATGATGGTCTAAAACAGGATTGAGTGGCTGGATCGCAGAAAAGCTGAAAATCCCTCGCTCCTTTGCATAATGCGGTCTCATTTTTAAGGTATGAGTGGGTTTGCACTATTCAGCAGCACGCTGCATCCGGCATTAAATTCCGTGAACACTGAACATCTTCGTCAATCCCTCAAAACTCTGTGGCTCAGCTACTACCGCACTCATCGAGACTGGCTGGTTAAATTGGGCGTTTGGGTCAACTGTGAAGGTCAGCGTCGTCCCTCTTCAAGCTTTATTCTGGCAACCTTGGCGATGCTTGAACCCGATCTGCTTCAGCTTCTGCCGCTGATTGTGGATCTCAGCAGCAATCCCGATCGCATTGTGATTGCTCTGGGTCTGAACTTCAACCCTGATGAGGCACTGGAAAAACTGGAAGCTGCCGAAATGCTGCCCGATCCAGTCAAACTTCTGCCCAGCAGCGCTGACGTAATAGACCTGTCTCTAATCCCTCAAGCTCAAGCAGTTCGCCCTCAGTCAGTCCAGAAGGATGATTCCTGTGAAGGAGCAGGGGAAAGATCAAGCCTGCGCTATGAGCGAACAAACTGATGCAGCCGCCTGATCGCTAAAGCGGATGTGGTCTAAAGAAACACCCAGAGCAGAGTTTGCGGGATCAGAATATCAGCTTCGATTTGCCCCGGCGATCGATTCGTCCAGATACGGAAACTGCTTCGATCGCCCCTCTCCGAATCCCTGAACCTCTCCCGAAGAAGAAACTGAATTTAGGAAACCAATTCTATGACTCTGGCAACCGAACCCCAATCCCTCAACTTTGACTGTGAAACGGGCAATTATCATACTTTTTGTCCCATTAGCTGCGTCGCGTGGCTCTATCAGAAAATTGAAGACAGCTTTTTCCTGGTAATTGGCACAAAAACCTGCGGCTATTTTCTGCAAAACGCAATGGGCGTGATGATTTTTGCCGAACCTCGCTATGCGATGGCGGAACTGGAGGAAGGCGATATTTCCGCTCAGCTCAATGATTATGAGGAACTAAAGCGGCTCTGTGCCCAGATTAAGCGCGATCGCAATCCGTCGGTGATTGTCTGGATTGGCACCTGCACCACCGAGATCATCAAAATGGATCTGGAAGGGCTGGCTCCTAAGCTCGAAGCTGAGATCGGGATTCCAATCGTCGTTGCACGAGCAAACGGTCTGGACTATGCCTTTACTCAGGGCGAAGATACGGTGTTGGCGGCAATGGCTCAGCGCTGTCCCGATCGGGTTCCAGTGGCAGAAGCAGAGAAAAATGAGCGCAACGCAATTCAAAAGCTGCTTCACTTTGGACGTAAAAAAGAAGAGGTTGCTGCCGAAGAATCAGAATATGTGGAGCACCCGCCACTGGTGCTGTTTGGCTCTCTGCCGGATCCGGTCGTGACGCAGTTGACGCTGGAGCTGAAAAAGCAGGGCATCAAGGTTTCTGGCTGGCTGCCTGCCAAGCGATTCACTGAACTTCCGGTGCTGTCGGAAGGGGACTATGTGGTTGGGGTCAATCCGTTCCTGTCTCGCACGGCAACCACGCTGATGCGGCGACGCAAATGTAAGCTGATTGGCGCGCCTTTCCCGATCGGTCCTGATGGCACTCGCGCCTGGATTGAGAAAATCTGCTCGGTGTTTGACATTGAGCCAAAGGGATTGGAGGAGCGGGAAGCGCAAATCTGGGCAGGGCTGGAAGACTATGTGAAGCTGATTCGCGGCAAGTCGGTGTTCTTTATGGGCGATAACTTGCTGGAAGTGTCGCTGGCGCGGTTCTTGATTCGCTGTGGTATGACGGTTCCTGAAATTGGCATTCCCTATATGGATAAGCGGTATCAGGGGGCAGAACTAGCGCTGCTCGAAAAAACCTGTCAGGAAATGAACGTGCCGCTGCCGCGCATTGTTGAGAAGCCAGATAACTATAACCAAATTCAGCGAATTTATGAGCTTCAGCCCGACCTGGTGATCACGGGCATGGCACACGCAAATCCACTAGAAGCACGCGGCATTAATACAAAGTGGTCGGTTGAGTTTACCTTTGCGCAAATTCACGGCTTTAGCAATGCCCGCGACATTCTGGAACTCGTAACGCGCCCGCTTCGCCGCAATAACTCCTTAAAGGATCTGGGCTGGGATAAGCTCGTTAAAGAAGCCTAATCCCGGTTCAGGATTCGCCAAGCAGTTCAAGAAATCTGAATGCTGTGCTTCTATGAAATAAGTGCTTTTGTAAAATAAACATCTCGCCCGTCCAGGTTGCATGTCTTCTCGGATGGGCGTTTTTCTAACTCAGGACGAGCATCGAAAAATTAGGCTGCATCGCAACCTCAAGATAGGTTCTCCTCTGAAAGACAGCGAACTTTTTTTAATAGTCAGTCTCTTCTTCGTACTCTACAACTCGCCGCCGCTCAGGCAAATTAACTGGAGGGGTCGGCTGCGGGTTTTCATCATCCGCCCAGGCATCCTTTGTAACGTCCTCATCCGGAACTGGATACTCCATCTGGCGATACTCCCGACGATCGTCGGGAACTTCCTGGTACTCAACTTCGGCATACTGCTGCTGTTTGCCGCCCCAGTTATCTTCTTCTTCTAAATAAACAGGTTCCGGCTGGCGTAGCTCTCGCAATTGACGGCGCGGTTGAGCCTCGCTCCAGTTGTCCTCATCCCAGGTTTCCTCAGCGACAGGGGTTCTGGCTTGCAGCGGCTCGACAGGCGTGCGAATTCCAGAAGGGAGTTGATTGACGGCGGCAGTTGGGGTGACGTAGGCATCATCTTCATCTCTTGCCCAGGCGGGTCTGCCAATGCCAATCCGTTCCAGCAGCCCGACAGTAAGCTGACTCAGCTTTTCTTCTGCTCCCTCAAACACAATCAGGCGATCGGGTCCACTGCTGACCACTTCATCCATTGACAGCTCATAGGTGCTCACGAGCTGATCCGGAATCTGAGGCAGCCCGAAGGTGGCAATCACGATCGACTCAACCCGACCATCTCGCTTGTCGAATTTAAAGCCGCGCACCTTGCCCAGCATCTCACCCGTCTCGGTGATCACTTCGCTGTTGATGAGCTTGCTGTATGCTTCGGTGTTGAAGTCGTCTTCAATCACACTGTCGTCTTCCACCAGCAGCACATCCCCAATCTGGCTGATACTGCTGAGCAAAACCGTTTGCTGCACAGAAGACACAACCCCAGACAGCATACTTTCGCGAATTCCGATCGCAACCACTTCTCGGCTATCGACATCAACCCAAAGCTGGCTGACCACCCCCAGACGCTTCCCGCTATCACGGGTGATGAGCTGTGTTCCTATCAGGTCAGACCGTTGACAATACTGTTGTTCAAAATTCATTTGCGCGTCCCAATCCCGAAACCGCGTTTGGTATCCGTTCAGTTTGGATAAACCTAATAAAGATACCCTTGGATATCAATATTAATCAAGAATAATCCAGACTAGAATCAATCTCAGAATCTCTAGACCAGCCCCAAACAGTTATTCCACTATAGCGGACGCTGGTTATTTTTGCTGACCTAGCTGGAAGCAGGCTGAGCCTGGAGGTCGATGCCCAAAACCTGCGTGTATGCGCCTCTTGCCTGGGTTACGCCGATCGTTCGCTGAGCCGATTCAATCATGGGTCGCCGTAAACTCACCACAATAAATTGTGCCTGCTGCGCCTGATGCTTAATCATTTTTGATAATCGTTCGACGTTTGCTCCATCCAGGAACATATCAACTTCATCAAAGGCGTAAAAAGGCGAAGGGCGATAGCGTTGCAGGGCGAAAATAAAGCTCAGTGCTGTCAAAGATTTCTCGCCCCCTGACATTGAAGCCAATCGCTGCACGGGCTTGCCTTTGGGGTGCGCCACCAGATTGAGTCCGCTTGCAAAGGGGTCTTGTGGATTGTCGAGCTGCAAGTAGCCATCTCCATCGGACAGCTCTGCAAAAATTGCCTGGAAGTTCTGATTGACGGCATCAAAGGCTTCTTTAAAGGCGCGTTGGCGCAGCGTTGTAAAATTCTCAATTCGCAGCAGCAGCTCGGTGCGTTCTTCGTCCAGGGTTGCCAGCTTTTGGCTCAGTTCCTCCAGCCGTGCCTGGGTGCGATCGTATTCCTCTAGCGCCAGCATGTTTACAGGCTCCATTGCCTGAAGTCGCTTTTGCAGAGCGCGTAGTTCGTGTTGCAGGGCAGTCAAATCAGCGATCGTTTCGGGAATCTCCGGCAGAGGATCGGGCAGTTCGGCGCGCTGAGCTTCGATTTGCTCCTGAAGCGTGACGAGTTCCTGACGACGGTTTTGCTGAGTTTCATGCAGTTTTTGCACCTGCCACTCAAGCTGCTGCTGCTGATTTTGCTGCTCCCGAAGCTGTCGCTCTGCCCGATCGCGCTCTTGTTTTTCGGCAGAAAGGGTTTGATCCAGGGTTGATAGGGAGGTTTGAACCTCGGCAATTTGTTCTCGAAGCGTTGTTTGCTGAGTGTTAAGAGCCGATCGCTGGTTGAGCTGATCCGCCTGCTGCGTCCGGCATTCCTGCAATCGCTGGCGAAGCTGGTTCGTCTTTTCTTGAATGCGCTGCCGCTGAGTTTCCAGATCCTGGAGTCGCTGTCTTGCAGACTGAAGGGCAATCTGGCGATCGCTCAATGCTGCCTCTTTCGATCGAATCGTTGCCTGCATTTGCTGCCATTCGCTATGGGTCTGAGACTGCTCCAGTTCCGCCAGAATCTGGCGCTGCTGATTGAGCTCGTCTTCCTGGTGAGGAATGGCTTGTTCCAGATCATGCAGTCGCTCCTGCGCGGTGGTTAGCTCCTGTGTGAAGTGGGAAATTTGGGTGCGGAGCTGTCCTTCTTGTGCCACAGCATGAGCAAGCTGATGCTGGAGCTGCTCTGCCTGAAGCTGGGTTTCTCGGTGCTGCTGACGAGCTTCCTGCAATGCCTGAGCCTGCTGCCGCACATTGCGATTTTCCTGATCGATCGCCTGCTGACACCGATCGAGAATTCGGTCAATCTCCTTGAGCCGATCGCGCAATGCCAGAACTTCCATGGATTCCGCAGGCTCAACCGTGCCAAAGTGGAGTGACCCGCGCTGAGACTGAAGACTGCCCCCAGTCATTGCTCCGCTGGGTTCCAGCAGTTCCCCGTCTAGCGTCACAATCCGATACTGTCCCATGTGGCGGCGGGCAGCTTCCAGGTTTTGAAAGACAACGGTGCTGCCAAACACGTAGGCAAATACATCCCGATAGCGATCGTCGCATTCAATCAAATTGCTGGCATAGTCAATAAAGCCGTCTGGTCGCTTCCAGGCAGAAATGGGGTCGAACTGAGGTGGTTTTATTTTATTTAGCGGTAGAAATGTGGCTCGTCCACCCCGCTTCTGTTTTAACAGCGCAATTCCAGCCGCCGCCACTCCGTCATCTTCCACCACAAGCTGTGCCAGTCTTCCACCTGCGGCAATCTCTAGAGCAAGCTGATACTGCGGATCGACTCGTCCAAGCTGTGCCACCACACCGCAAATTCCCGGTAGCCCAGCCTCCAAGAGCATTTGGGTTGTGCCTGTTCCCTGCGTCTCGCGAACTGCCTGAATTTGTGCCTCCAGCTTATCGAGCTGGCGCTGTTTGTCGCGCTGTTCTTTCAGCAGTCGAGCCTGCGTTTCCTGCTGGGTTTGCAGATCTCGCTCTGCTCTGGCGTGATAGAGATCAAAAGTGTCTATCTGCTGTTTAAAGTAGGCAAGCTGATTTTCTGCTTCAACCCGTTCGGCTTGCTTTGCCGCAATTTCTTCGGCGATCGTCCCCAGGTTTTCGGTCTGTTCCGTAATTTTTTGCCGAAGCTGGGTAACTCGTTCTTGAAGGCGAGCTTGCTCGGTGCGCTGTGGCTCAAGGGTTTGCAGGATTGCCTCGATCGAATGACGAAGCGATGTCTGTTCCTGAACCCAGGCTTCTGAGGCAGACGCGATCGCACTTGCCGCTTCTCGACTGGCTTCAAGCGATTGCTGCGCCTGGTTGTATTCTGACTGCAAGGAGACGATCGTTTGGGTTTCGAGCCTGTTTTTCTCCTGGGTGACCTGCTCCAGTCGCCCAATCTGCTCCTGAATTTCTTGCTGAGTACGCTCCAAATTAACGGCAATTTCTTTGCTCGCGTCCAGCAGCGCTTGTTCCTGCCGCTGAAACTGTCTGAGTTCTGCTTCGCGAGTTGCCAGGGTTGCCTGGAGTGCAAGCAGCTCGTCTTCTCCCAGTGCCTTCACTCGTGCATTCAGCCGATCGAGTTCAGCCGCTGCGGTTTGGATTTGCTGCGAAAATTCTGCAATCTGGGTCTGGAGTTCTGCCTGGGTTCGATCGCCTGCGGCAATTTGTGCCTGAAGCTGCTCTGCCTGCCGCACCTGGGACCGCCAGACTAACACTGCTTCCCACTGAGATTTGATCTGCAGATCCGCTTTGAGCCGCTGATATTTCTCCGCTTTAATTCGATCCTGCGAAAGCCGATCGCGCTGCGCCATCAGTTCGCGTTCCACAATTCGGAACTTTTCTTCCCGCTCCTTGACTGCATCCAGCTTGTCCTTTGCCTGAATAATTTTGCGATCGAATGCGGCAACCCCTGCTAGCTCGTCAATAATCTCCCGCCGTTCTCGCGGATTCATCGAGATAATGCTCGTGACGTCGCCCTGCAGGACAACGTTGTAACCTTCGGGATAAATCCTAAACTTATGAAGCTGTTCGTGCAGTTCTGTCAGGGTGCAGGGCAGCCCGTTAATGGCATAGCTAGAGGTATAGGTTCCCTGCTGAGTCACGCGCAGCTTTCGGGTCACGCTCCATTCTTGAAGTGGACCGTCTGAGCTGTAATGTTCTAGAGCTGCGCCAATGGTGGCGTGACCGTTCTGACCATTGAGGAGATGCAGGGCAGCAGTTTCCTCTCTAGCAGAATCAGGCTGAGCGAAAGGATCTTCAACTTCGGTGTCAGACTGCTCATCAGATTGCTCAGGCGCACCGTTGCTTGCTCGACCTTGGCTTTCCCACTCCGTTTCATCCAGAGCAAAGGTAACGGTTACACTTGCTTCAACCATCGACCTGCCGCGTCCCATCTGGCTCTGATTCACTAGGTCGGGCAGTCGCTCTGCTCGCATTCCCTTAGAGCTAGATAGACCAAGTGCAAAGAGTAGCGCATCCAGAATATTGGATTTTCCAGAACCATTTGGACCCGAAATCACTGTAAACCCTGGCAGCAAAGGAACTCCTGTTGTGCCGCCAAAGGATTTGAAGTGGGATAACTCAACGCGCTTGATATACACGCCGGAAAACCAGAGAGTTAAGTACAAGTATACTAATCGCTTTGAGCCGAATTCGCAACAGAACAAAGCAAGCTAACTGGGAATCATAGCGGCAAATTTAGAATTTGCACCGAGAAATTGAAAGAATGCTAGATAAATTAGTGATTTTAAGGATGAGTTAGGGCAATGCTTACTTAAAATTGCTGCCATGCGAAAAGACACCCCCCGAAGGGAGTGCCTTGGATGAGCAGTCGGCTGGGAATTAGCCGTTGACCGCAGGAGCCGTGAGCGCCACCGGTGCCGCCTCGCCTGCTGCCAGGTCAAGCGGGAAGTTGTGCGCATTCCGCTCGTGCATCACTTCCATCCCCAGGTTCGCCCGGTTCAGCACGT
>Ga0224722_1001838_pt1 | contig 11591 bp, 11 predicted proteins | sample Balambano_FR1_Me_FD_161646 | JGI IMG/M metagenome (GOLD analysis project Ga0224722, IMG submission 161646) | Freshwater sediment microbial communities from Lake Towuti, South Sulawesi, Indonesia - Balambano_FR1_MetaG | ecosystem: Environmental > Aquatic > Freshwater > Lake > Sediment | place...
GCAGGAGGTAGTCGCCGGGGCCGAAGTCCGCCAGCTTCTCGTGCAGCTCGTCGATGATGGGCGCGAGCACGAAGGGGCGCGCCTGGTCGTTGAGCAGGAACTTGATCTCACCGAACTCCTCGGCGGGGCCATAGTCGAACTTGGGCACCAGGTCGCCGGTGCGGTTGTCGCGGTGCAGCGCGTTCTGAACAACGTATACGGTCATAGCCAGCCCTTCAGCTCGTCGCCGGTGATCTGCGAGGCAATGTCTCGCTTGCCGCGCAGATTGTTGATGATGTGCCGAGACACGGTGGGCTGGCCGTTGGGCAGGCGTCCCTCGAAGTCGGTATACTCGACCTGGTCCTCCTGTCCGATGCGGTGCGCCCGGTCCTCGCTCTGCACCCTGTCAACATAGCGGAAGCTGTTCTCAGGGTATAGCACGAACTTGGCCTGCACCAGGGTGAGGCCGGTCGCCCCCTTCTGGGCATTGCCGATGAACCACTGAGCGTCCCCGGCCTGGAAGGCGAGCTTGGAGCGCTCGGCCTCGTCCTCGTCGATGGTGCCATCGTAGCGAACGGCCGACTTGCCCAGGCGGTCCATGAGCATGTCGATGGTGCGGGTGAAGCGGCACCAGATGATGCCGGGTCGGTGGATCGCGGTGCACACCTCCTCGACCTCGTCGAGCAGTGGGTTCTTGCCGGGGATGACCTCGAACGGCTCCTCCAGGCCCTCGACCCCGACGTATCCGGACAGGATCTGCTGCAGTCGGAGCAGCCGCACGATGGCCAGCTCGGCGTCGATCAGCCCACCACCCTCGGTCTCGGCGGCGTAGCCGTCCCTGATCTCAGTGTAGAGCCGGGTCTGCTCCGGCGTGAGGGTGAAGTAGCGCCGGGTGTAGAGCTTGGGCGGCAGGTCCAGCACGTCGTCCTTGGTGACCCGGCTGCCCACCGTGTCGACGTGGGCCTTCAGCTCGGCGATGTTCTTGTAGTCGATCAGCTTGTCGTAGCCGGGGTCGTAGCCATGGTCGGCCTGGAACTCAGCGGCGGTATACCACTCTCCGAAGCGGAACTTGAACACCCGGTAGCTGCCCAGGCGGAGGCGCTCCCAGAACTCCTCCAGCAGGAACTTGACCTGGGTGTAGATGTCGAACGGGCCGGTGGCGATGGGGGTGCCAGTGAGCAGGCGACGGTAGGGGGCATACTTCCCGCTGGCGACCAGGCGCTTGGTGCGCTTGGCCCCCGGCGTCTTGATGTAGTGGCCCTCGTCCAGGATGTAGAGGCAGCGCCGGGCGCGGAGGAAGCGCCACAGATACGCCTTGCCCTTGTCAGTCATCACCGCGTCGTAATTCATGAAGAGCCAGGCCAGGCCCTTGTGCTTGACAAGGTCGTCCTGCTCCTTGCGGACCCCGACGTTGCCCGCGCGCTTGGTGTCCCACATGTGGGCCTTGGACTGGCGCTTCACCCGGTCGGGCAGGTGCACCGGGATCTCGTCGGTGAGCCAGTTGCGGTGCACCCCGCTGGGCGCGATGACGATGACCGCGTCGATCTTGCCCCGCTCGAAGAGCCAGGCGGCGGTGTCGATCATGGGCTTGGTCTTGCCGGTGCCCTGCTCCCAGAACAGAGCGCGGAACGGCTCCTCGCGCGACCGCTCGAACTCCTCAAGCTGGTGGGCAAACGGCTGGCTCTTGAACTCATAGTCCGTCATGCGGCTCCCTTTCTTGCGCCCAACCTCGTCGACCGTCGAGCGACGCGGCAATCATGAACTCGACCTGGCCAGATGGGCCCAGCAAGTCGAGCGCGGATTTCCCTGCCGTTCCGGAGGGTAACTCTACTTACTCTACTACCTCTACCAGAAGAGAAGTAGAGTAGAACGGTTCCGGTCCCGGCGGACCCTTGGGCAGTCGAGCCGGTCGAGCAGGTCGAGTTTCCGCTGGGATTTCAGCGGCTTGCGGCCTCGGCAAGTAGAGCCTGCAGTCGAGCGTGGGCCTCGTCGTTGTCGAGCCGCTTGGCCGCGAGCGCCTCCTTGGCGGTCTCCTGGTCCATCGGCGACAGCGTGTCGACGACGGCCTGATACAGCTCGACGAAGCGCTCGGTGAGCTCGGCCACGTCGACCCGGCTGAGGATGTCCAGTATCCGGACGAGAGTGCTGCCCATCAGTTGCCTCCGTTGATGAGCGCGGTCGCCTCGGCGATCAGCGCGCTGGCCTGTGCGGTCGCCTGTGCGTAGGAGGCCGCGTTGCCCGCGTCATACGCCTGCCGTGCGAGCTGCACGGCGGCGAAGATGCGGCGATCATAGTCCTGCAGCCGACCGGCCAGGGGGCCACGGATCAGCCCCAGCTCGACGCCGGTCGTCACCATGGTGTTCCAGCCCTGATACATGGTCTCCACGCCCAGGGCCACCCGCTCGTCGGCGACCGTCTGGTCCGCGACCGTGGCCGGGCCGGAGGTGATGGCTGAGGTGAGGCCAGCGCATCCGCCCAGGAGGGCGAGCGCGGCGATGGGGGCAAGGAGGCGCTTCAGCATGTTCAGGCTCGCTTCTTGAGGGTCAGGGGAGGGGCGGTCACCTGCGTCACCCGCGCTCGCGCGGCGATGTAGTCGCCCACCAGGCTGCCGAGGAGCACGAGCACGGTGACAATGGCCTGGGTCTGCTCGTCCGTGACCTGCACGGTGACACCGAAGGCTGCCACCAGCTTCAGGATGGCAGACAGCAGCGCGCCGAGGAGGACGCGGGACTGATACCAGGGAAGGGTCTCGGGGGTGTCCATGGTCAGGCCTCATTCGTGGAGATGATCGCGCCCGCGCCGTTCATGGTCGGCAGCGGGGGGAGGTTGGGGTAGGTCGCCGGGGCGCGGAAGCCAAGCAGCCGGTCCTCGCCCAGCCAGGCGTCGCTGACCGAGTTGCCCTGGTTGCCGCCCCGGATCCGGAGCAGACCGCGCTGAGGATCACGTCCGATGACGAAGCCCACGTGCCCGTTCAGTGACTGCGTCCGGTGGGTGCGCCAGAACACGGCGACCGCGCCCATGCGACCCTCGGTCGGGACGCCGAACTCCATCCAGTTGCGAGCCAAGTATGGGTTGAGGCCCAGGCGACCGGGGAACGGCTCATCGGGCAGGGTCAGGCGGATAGCGGTCTGCACCAGGTCGGCGCACCAGGGGAACTTGCGGGGGTCACCGACCGATGCTCGGTCGGAGCGGAGCCAGGCGAACAGCCGGGTGAAGTCCCGGCTCTCGTGCAGGCCCACATACTTGGCGACCTCGTTTATCCAGGGCAGCTCGACCGTCTCCGACCGGGCCTTGACGCCGAACAGCTCGGCCAGGGTCACCGGGCCGATGTAGGGACGGGCGGCGAGGCCGCGCGAGCGCTTGAAGGCGACGATCGCAGCCTCGGTCTTGGGACCGAGAACACCATCGACCGCGCCGGGATCAAACCCCAGCTCCTTCAGCCGTGCCTGAATGCTGCGAGTATCCATGCGACCCTCATAGCTGATCTCAGTGGCGAGGGCAACCGCGTGATGCTCTTACTGACCCTTCGGCTCGGTGATGATGGGCAGGCGCATCCGGGTGAGGAAGGCGCGGGCGTTGGCCTCGGCGATGGCGCGGGCCTCTCCCTCGGCGGCGGTCAGCAGCGCCTCGATGTGCAGCAGCGCCTCCTCGAAGTGGATGAGGTGGCCCTCCATGGGCCGGAGCCGGGTCAGCTCGACGCGCAGCGCGCTGATCTCCGTGCGCGCCGCCTCCAGCAGCTGGAAGGTGAGATTGTCACGATGCTTCTCGAGATCGAGCGCGTTCTGCGCGGCGCGGTCGCCGGACTGGCCGCGCTGCCTGAGCCACTCCAGCGCCATGTTGCCCAGCCACGTGGCCGCGCCGCCGCTGAGCAGCAGTCCAATGATAGTTGCAGCGTCGGCCATTGGTCTTCCCATCAGTCAGTGTAGAACTGGATGCCGGAGAAGCTGGAGAAGAACATGTTCGACCCTGACACCTCGACATCGCCGTTGGACTTGACATTGATCCGATAGGGACCGCCCGCGCTGTAGCCTCCGAAGATCAGGTCGGCGGCGGGGCGGTAGCCGGACAGCAGCGTGAAGATCACGCCGTCAGAGGCAGACACCGCGCGCTGCATCGCGCCCTCGATCGTGACCATGCCCGACTGATCCTTGCGGTAGCGGGGGTTGCGCCACGCGCCGCCCAGGCCGATCCAGCCCAGGCCCAGGGAGGGGATCTGCCACGCGCCGGGGGTGTAGATCTTCTGCACCCAGCCGGTGCCGTTGAACTCGTAGGTGAAGCCGTCGTTGAGGCTCTTGAACTCCCAGCCGGTCTGAGGCTCGATGAAGATCCAGGCGTCGTAGAAGGCGGCGATGTAGGTCTCGCGGCCAACCCACGCCCCGGTCGCGGTGCCTCCGGAGATGATGTAGGTGTCCCCCTGGGCCGGACTGCCGGGCGGGGTGAACAGGAGATTGAGGCAGGTAGGCTGCACGGCGACGTCGAGGATGTTCAGCGCCTCGTTGTGGCTGACCTCCTTCTGGGCCTGCGATGCCACAATGTAGGGCATCACCAGCTTGGGGGTATTGTCGGGCATCAGGTGAACTCCTCGATACTGCCATGGCCGCGCCCGACAAGGTCGGACATCTGATACACGGCAATCTTTAGCGTAGTCTGGGGACTTCCGAAATCCGAAGTCTGCTCAGCAGAGGTATAGGTCAGCGAGGGTGAGGTGAGGCCAGTGACCGTCCTCTTGACAGTGGTGCCGTCGAGGATGTCAACCTCATACGCCTCGGTGTTCTCGCCCAGGGGGACGTCGACCCCGTCCGTCCAGCCGCCGTTGATGCGGGTCCGGCGGATCCAGGTGGCATTCCAGTCGCCAGTCGTCGGGTCGCGCCGGGCGCGGACGTGCACAGGGCTGAAGGGCCGCAGGACGTTGGCGTTGTAGGTGAAGTCTTCGCCGGTGATGTCAGCCGGGTCGATCCCGCTCGGGACTGCCTTGAACTGACGGACCACGCCGACCTCCGGCAGGTCGATGGGGATGCGACCGATCGCTCCGCCCGTCAGCAGCACGACCTCGGTGCCGATGGGGTGGGCGGCGACCCGGTGCTCGGTCCCGCGCCGCCCGCGCAGGATGCCGCTCAGCTGGTAGGTGGCGTTGCCCACCAGAGTGGCGGTCTGGAACTGAACGATCTCACCGTTGATCGCCAGCGCGTTGGCCCCGTTGAGCAGCTGCGCCAGGGTCGCGCTCTCCAGCTGGAAGTTGGGGCTGACGAGCTGCACGTCGAAGGTCTGAGTGTCGAAGTAGAGGGTCGGGCCAACAGCCATGGCCGTGGTCAGCTCTCCGATAATTGCGTTGCCGGGGAAGGTGGCGACCTGCTCATAGGAGGCACCGCCGTCGTTCGAGGCCAGCAGGGAGGCTCCGCGCCACGTCTGGTAGAAGGCTCCCGCCGCGATGTAGATGCCGCTGGCATTGTCCGTGTCGCGCAGGGGCGGCAGGTCCAGCAGGGCATACTCCACGGCCGACGATCCGACGCTGACAATCGAGCGCACCGGAACGCTCGTGGCCTCCCGGAAGCGCTGGAACCGAGCGTAGAGAGCCACGCCCTCGATCTCAAGAGTGAGGCCGCTCTTGCGGATGTTGAGAATGCGCACAGAGAACTCGTTGCCGAAGCGATCCTCGATGACGACGCTATCTCCGGCCACGAGCTGCTGATAGTTGATGGGCAGCGTGAAGTTGAATGACTTGCGAGTTGCCCAGGCGCGCCGGAGCTTGTCCTCGGCGATGAAGCGCGCCTGGGAGGCGGGCATCACGATCTCCGACCGGACGGAGATGTTCCCCTGGCTCTTCTTGGTCGTGCGCCGGGCGCGCTGGGTGTTGGCCAGATAGTCCCGATCCGGGTCGCGGTGCACCACCTCGACCGCGTTGGGCATGTCGATCTCGTTGGCCAGGACCGCGATGCGCTGGGGCGGTGGCTCACCGCCCTCGGTGAACGCGCCCAGGTAGCGGGAGGGCACTCGGCAGAGCGGGGTGCGGTCCTTGGGCAGGAAATAGAGCTTGTCCCCGATCTCCGAGATGTCGACGTCATACATGCCCAGGAGGGCATTCGCCGCGTCCTGAGCGGATCCGCTGGAGACATCGGACAGGCCCCGCACGTTGTCCGTCAGGGCGCGGGTGTTGATGTAGGGACCGAGGCCAGAGCGCTCTGCCAGCTCTGCCAGGACCGTGCCGGTGGTAGCCGACCACTCGCCCATCACCTCGAAGGTCAGGTTGGGGATGCGGTTGCCGAAGTCGGCGAGCTGCAGAGTGTCAAACACTACATAGGCGCTGCCACGATAGCCGGGCACATTGCCCGCGCCCTCGACCGCCTCCATGATGGAGTTGGGGGTCTGCGTCGCGTTGCCGTTGTAGATGGTGATCGAGTTGAAGCGCGCGCCCTCATCGACGGTCCCGTCCTCCAGGACGATCTCCGAGGAGGTGCCGACGAATGGCCAGGCGTAGGCCGGGTCCGCCATGGTGGGCAGCTGGTCGCGGAAGTCGGCGATGAGCTTGCTGTCCGCCCAGATCCGTCCGATGCCGCCGATGGGGCCACGGCAGATGAGAATTGCCACGCTGGCATCGTAGGTATAGGTGACATTTGTGACCGAGGAGCCGCCGCCCTTGCCCCCCGCGCTCTGCTTCTCGCGCTGCTCGGTCTCTCGCAGGCCGGTCGACCAGATGATGTTGCCGTTGATCCTGTTCTCCGGCCCCCACACGCGCGGAATGGCCGCCCCGTAGGACGAGATCGAGACGCTCAGATCCTCGACGCGCTGGCCCTCGACAGTGGTGTTGGTGGCGAAGATCTGACGGTCGATGAAGCCGCCGATGGCCGAGCCGATCAGGCCCCCGAGGGGTCCGCCGACTGCGTATCCTACAGCTCCGAGGACGAGACTGGCCATCGATACCTATACCCTGCTCTTACGAGGCTCAGCCATACCTTGTCCAGGTTGTGCTCGACAACCCTCTTCGCGCCCGAGTAGGCGTGGATGAGGTTCCACCCGCCGCCCTCCCTAGGCAGGACCATCCCCAGGTGCCGAGGGTGCGCCCTCCAGCGCAGGTGGAGGATGTCGCCGGGGCGCAGCGAGGCGGGCACCTCCCCGCGCCGGAGCGCGTCCAGGTCCAGCTCCAGCGGGTCGAGGTGCGCCTGGAGCAGGGCGGTCATGCGCTCTGGCTGGGGGTCGCGCCCATACTCCTGGGTGTCGAACTCGGTCATGCCCATCTCCTGGGCGGTCATGATGACCAGGCCAACGCAGTCGCAGGCGTGGCCCCTGAGCCGACCCAGGTGCTGATACGGGGTGCCCAGCCAGGACCGGGCGACCCGAGCGACCTCCTCAGCCTGAGCGGCTGTTGGGGAACTCGAGGATGTCGTCCGTTCCGGGGACATGCGGGAAGCCTCCATTGTTGACAAAGTTGTTGAACTTGCTCTTGCAGGTCGTGGGCCGCTTGTCGCAGCCAGGGAAGACCTCGAAGCCGTCGCCAACCTGGATCTGGAACGGCATGCCCTCCATGAGCTTGAAGTAGCCGCCGCTGAAGCGGATGACCTCCATGGAGAGACCGGCGTTGTCGCCGCTGGTCCAGGTGAGGGTGCCGAAGTCGAAGTGCCCGTCCGCCTCCGGACGGCTGAAGCAGATGAACTCATCGTTGGGGTTGATGAGGGTCTGCACCACCGCGTCCTCCAACGCCGAGCCGGAGCTGGCCGGGCGGCTGAGGCTCTCGGCGTTGAGCCCAGGGACGCTATCGACCGTGTCCGTGACCGTGAGCGCCGCGACGTTCACCTGGCACTGACTATCGCCAAGATCCCACCGACAGTCCGGGGAGACGGTCTCGCCGATGCTCTGCTGCAGCCGGGTCACCAGGCCGCGCAGGTCCGCCTGGAAACTGTCCTGCTGGGTGCGGACCTGCCCGATCCAGCCGACCTGGAGAACGGTGCGCGGGATTGTCAGGTCGGTATAGTCGACCAGGAAGATCTCAACGAACGCATGCTCGAACAGGCCCAGGAGCAGGTCGCTCTCCGTGATGTCATCGGAGGTGATGCCCCAGACCTCCATCTGGTTGGAGGAGCCGTCGGTCGCCAGCTCGATGTCGCCAGGAAGGTAGCTGTTGGCCGGGCTGTAGGTCTCCCCGGCGTAGACGATCGCCTTGTCGTGCGTCGTGAAGCGCAGGATGGTGCCATCCGTCCGCACGATCTTCCAGCATGCCGCGAGCGTCGTCAGCTCGGAGAAGAACTTGTGCGCCTCGCGGCTGTATACCCAACCGTCCCGGAGCACCTGCTCCCGGCTCCAGATGAACGTCTCTGCGAACTCAACATCGCGGGTGTGCCAGAGTGCCCGGTCGATGTTATACCAGATCCAGGTGGTCTGCGGGAACAGGTTGAAGCCGACGAAATACTGCGTGTCCGCTAGGTCATACCCCAGCAGATCAGTGGCCGCGCGGATCGTCTGGTCGGTGATGAAGTCGTAGTTGCCCTCGACCACCTTGTCATAGTCCTCGACCTGCAGGATGTCAAAGGCCGGAGCCTTCCACTCGTCGACCGGAAGATTGATGCGGCGCAGGATGGGGTCGCTGGTCCCCAGGAACTGCGGCGTGAAGATCAGGATGAGAGAGGTGCTGGACGGGTATGCAGCCTTGACCTGGTCGCGCAGGTAGAGACCCGCGTTGCCGAGCTTCGCTCGACACCAGTCCAGGTAGGGGCCGGAGGTGCCCACTCCGTCGGCCACGTCGTCGATGTAGGGCGTCGGCACAGTTGGCGAGGCCCACTGCTTGTTGTTGATCCGAACCAGGGAGGTGACCATCGCCCCGCTGTAGTTGCTGGCGGTGGTGTAGCCACCTCGATTGACGCATACGGTGCCGCTGCCGCCGCTGAACCGGCCAGAGTTGTTCTGAGCGATCTGGCCGGTGATGCTCCCCAGCTGATACGCCACCACCTTTCCGTCAATGGACAGCGCGAGGCCGAGGGGGCGGTCGATGATTACCTCAAGCAGGCGAGAGCCGGATCCCTGGATGGCCCAGGAGATCTCGAAGCGATTGGAGGCCGGGCCGAAGGCGGTTCCGTTTCCGGCCTGGACGTAGATGCGCCCAGCGTGGGCGTAGATCATGATGCCAGTGGTAGAGCCACCCACCTCGAAAATGATCCCAGTATCAGTGGGGGCAATATCGAGCGTCGCGCGGAACCAGAAATAGTCCGTCGTCGCGGCTCCGGGGCTGAAGTTGGTATTCGGAGCTACCGTGGTCCCCCCGGTGAAGCCGGTGGTGATGCCGGCCAGCGGGAAGGGCAGAGCCTGATACTCCGCCACCATGTTGCTGTCATAGATGAACGGGCGGCGGACGCCACCACTGAACGAGCCATCCCAATACCATGGCTCGCCGATCTGGAAATAGACCGGGGCCGTCAGGTCGTTGGCGATGTCTGCCAGGGCGAGGAAGGTGTCCCGCAGATAGGCCATGGCGGGGGCCGAGGACGGAGAGACCAGGGTCGAGGACGGGGTCCAGCCCGTCAGCGCCTGCTGCCCGGTCGCGTCCCGCTGGGCCCACGCGCTGGGGCACAGCTGGTCCAGTATCTCAAACGAGACCGAGCTGATGATCTTGAAGCCCTCGTCGTGCAGCCGAGAATACAAGTCCTCGAAGAACGCCTGGGCAGCCGGGGCCAGCTGGAAGCCCGGCGTCAGATCGATCTCATACTTCTCAGTCGTTGGGTTCCAGTCCAGGTGGTGATGGTGCGAGATGCCAATGTAGATGTTATACCACTCACGATAGCCGAGCTTCATCATCTGGTTGACGATGCGCTCCGGGGCGAACGGGTAGGCATTGTCATAGCCATCAGTCATGCGGATGTAGTGGGGTGCCAGGCCGGTGGTGTTGATGCCCAGGAGGTGATTGCCGCCCGTTACCGAGATGTTGGTGAGGTTGACCTCGAACTCCACGCGCGCGGGCGAGGCGAAGGGGATGGGGTGGGCCTCGGCGGTGTCGACCGAGACCGGGGTGCCGCTGGGGATGGGCGCGCCACCCGGCACGTCGAGGCCGGGGGTGAAGGTCACGGTCTGCGTCGTGCCGGTGGTATTGGAGGTGACGGTGAGATCGCCATTGGTAGCGCCCTTCACACGGATGGTGTCTCCGGCGCTGATGGGCACTCCGTTCGGCACCGTAATGGTGACACTGGTCGCTCCGTCGGAGACCGAGGAGGTGGTCAGCGCCCGGCCCGCGCCGTAGTGGTCCGGGATCCAGAAGATGAACATCTCCTCGATCCGCTCCCAGGGGATGTCGACGTCCTCGAACTCGCCGCCCTTCACCTGGTTGAAGTCCAGCACGATCGTGCCAGAGCTGCCGGTGGAGCCTCCGGTGGCGTAGTTGAACAGCCGCACAAAGTACTGGTTGCCCAGGTCGTCGGTCGCGGTGAGGGTCGGCCCGTCCTGCTGGTCCATGAGCCGCATGGCTCCGGTGATCGCGTAGTCGAACGACAGGATGCAGTCCCGGTAGTTGCGGCTGAACTCATAGGCGAACAGCGGGTGGTCTTTGGTGTCCTTGCTCTCCCAGACCAGAGCCACGTTGTCCTTGTTGGTGTGCAGCGACCCCAGCAGCCGCATGCTGTTGGGTCCGGTCGTGATGAGCGCCCCCGTCACCGGGATCGGGAAGTTGATATACCAGTAGGCAGGCTCGAAGCGGCGGATCGTGCCGTTCAGCTCCTGCGGTGGGGCCAGTGCTCGCCGGGACAACCTACTCTACCTCGCGCATCTCAATGATGGGGACGCCAGTGGCGTTGTATCCCTCATAGCTCTCGATGCTCGTCTCGAGAAAGTCGGTATCGAAGCGGACCGGCACCAGGAACTCGAAGCCAGCCTTGATAATGACCCCAGAGGCCGGAGCCGTGCTGAAGAACACCTGGCCCAGGGAGTTGAGCGCCCAACCGCTGCCCTGCGGCACGTTGTCAAGCGAGACCAGAACCGAGGCGGCGACCGGGCGGGAGATGTCCCGCGTATAGGTGGCCCCGGCATCGCCGTAATTCTTGACAAGCTGAAACGACTGCGTGACCCCGTCTCCGGTCCCGATGACCTGATCGAGCGCGGTGGGCGGCGACTGGTTGTCCGCCGCCGAGGTGTGGTCGGTGTAGTCGTGGAACAGGAAGCCCCGCGCCCGACCGCGCCGGGCGTAGAAGAACTTGAGCAGGGTGGCCAGGCGGTCGACGTTGAGCACAGCCGGGGCCGCGTCGAACTGCAGTCGGGCATGCGACCACTGCTGCTGCCGCCCCTCGAAGCCGCTCGACAGGCGCGTGACCAGGGTGGAGAAGACCGGGCCTCCAGAGGTGCCGTATGCCAGCTCGCGGGGGAACTCTACCTCGTCGATCACCTCTACCTCCTCGGAAGGTCGCCGGACACGCGCTGGATGGCACGGCCAACCTCACGCGCGACGGCCTTGCCGGACCGACGCGCCGACATCTCGTCGCGCGGATCCTGCACGGTGACAGAGATCGAGAAGTTGTTTCCGCCCCGGCCATTCATCGCGCTGCGCTGCTGGTTGGGGGTGGAGATATCAACCCGCTCACCGGGCGTGGCGCGGAAGGCCACGAGCTTGCTGTCCGTGGTCCCGGACCCGCCGACCATGAAGG
>Ga0224722_1001839_pt1 | contig 11578 bp, 10 predicted proteins | sample Balambano_FR1_Me_FD_161646 | JGI IMG/M metagenome (GOLD analysis project Ga0224722, IMG submission 161646) | Freshwater sediment microbial communities from Lake Towuti, South Sulawesi, Indonesia - Balambano_FR1_MetaG | ecosystem: Environmental > Aquatic > Freshwater > Lake > Sediment | place...
GATGGGACACTGGCATTCCGCTCTTTTGTGTTGTCTCCCGTCGGGCTGATGGGCGAAGAGATCACCTACGAAGACTGGGAGGCGTTGGGCGAGTTCCTCAATAAGATGAATGCGAGTATCCAGTGGATACTTGGCGACTGGCTGCTGATGGGAGAGCGTACCTGGGGGAAAACCTACGAATCGCTGGCTGCACTACTCGGTATCGACATCAGCACGCTCTACAACTACACCTACGTGGCTGCCAATGTCGAATTTTCGTCTCGAAACGAAAAATTGAGCTTTACGCATCACAAGGTGGTCGCTCCGCTCCCGCCTAAAGAGCAAAAGTATTGGCTGGAAGCTGCCGTGCAAAACCAATGGAGCATTTCGGAGATGCGTCGCCGCATTCAAGGGGAAAAAGACCCGGCTCAGGGAGACGTGTTCCAGCGATTTATCGCAACACAGATACGCAACATCGCGGAAGTGGACAGCGAGACGCTGCGAGATCGAGCTGAGGCGCTACGAACACTCGTCGATCAGATCGAGCGGGTGATCCGGGAGCGAGAAGGCTGAAAACAAAACCCCCACCAAATATCAGCCTTGCTCAGGGGCTTGGTGGGGGTCTTGCGTTCGAGATTGTGGTCATACGCTGGAGAGTGCGACCAGACACAGAGTAACACGGGTTGCATTGAGACGCAAGAGGTCGATGTAAGTTTTTTAGTCCAGATGCCTTTGCCAAAATAGTGTTATAAAGATTTAGCTTTTTTCTTTACGTAAGCGATACGTAAAAATGGCAAATAAACGCCAAATCACTTGACCAATTTGGCTTTTTTTGCGATAATTTACGTAAAGGATACGTAAAAGAAAAGGACAAGAAAGTGACAGCGCCAAAAATCAAAAAACAAGAGCAGCTCAGGAAGTCTCCCATTCGTCGCCGGGTTTTTTCGCATGACAATGGATCGTTTTCCAACAAGATCGTCAGCGAAGAGGGTTCAGGCTCTTTCCTCTCTGTTGTCGCGCCGGTAAACAACGATCCGCTTGAAAGCTTTTCTCTGTTAGAGAGCGGCGACGAAGGCATGAGTTACGATCTCAGCGTCTATGCTGGTGATGGAGTTTGGGATCGGTATATCGTCGGCGCGAAAGCTGAGGGGTTAGACGGCGCGCTGCGCCAGGCAAAAGCGATGAACCGCGCGATTGACCCGATCTACAAGATATTTCTCTGCGCTGCGCTGGTTACAGCTTTCCGGGAGTCGGACGCCTCCAAGCATATTGAGGAGCTGCAAGCAAGCCGGATGATCCCGAACGACACCTGGGCAAAGCCTGTAGCAATGGTTGGGTCGATTGCGCCAGAGTATTTTTCCATGTGGCCCGACCTGGTAGCGAACGCAAAAGGGGTGTATCACATCTACGACAACCAGGCTGGAAAGTTCTACTCATTTCGAGTTGAAGCGGTTAAGGTTGTGTATGAGGGCTTTGGCGGTCTTGTCAAGCGCCTGTACGCCATTGACGAGGTCGGCAAAATTATCATGAAGGACGGAAAAGCTCTGGCGAAGCGCGGCGGGTCTGAACTTCAGAAACAAGTTACCGCAATGATTGACGCAGGCGGTCGCACGACAGATATTGTGCTGCTGCGCGGGAAGCAAATTCTTCGCGCCCGCAGTGAGGATTTCGGGCTGCATAGCTTTATAGAAGCCGCAATTGCAGATATTATGGTCACGCCCAGCGTCATGGGCAAGCTCACGCGCAAGCCGAAACGAGGAGAAGTGTACAACGCACTTCTGGAAGCCATGAGAACCGCCGGGAAAGTCGTCAAAAAGCCGTTAGCGGTGCCTCAGAAAGTCGAGCTTACGGCTAAGCGCGGCGAGAAGGTGGACATCACCCCTATGGTGCGTCGTCAGATGAATATGATGGTGGCGCAGTTTTTTGAAATCTATGATAATGTTCTCGAAAGCGGGCAGGGAGTCGAAGCATTAATTTGGGGAGGCGGTGTTTCCAGAGTGTTGGAACCGTTTATCAAACAAGCGCTCACTGACGAAGACGGGAAAACAACCGCGCTTCACGTCAACGAACAGTGGGTCGGCGACAAATACGCGGAAGCTTATATGGCTAACGCGGAGGGAGCGTTTGCATGGGGCGCGCGCGAATTCGAGAGAGAATTAGGAGATGCCTAAATTATCAGTTCCGAGGCTGCCAGACTTTAGGATGAGTAGGGCTGCCATTGAAGCGGCAATGAACATGCCGATTACGCAAAAAGTCCGCCGAGAGTTAGTGCTGCCGGAAGATGAAAACCACCCAAAGTATTACAATCGGGTTGTTGCTTCCGGGTTGGCGCAGTTCAAAGCGGAAACCGGCATTCCAGAAGCAGTCCTCATTCGATGGCTACTTTTGAGGTACTTTATGGGAGATGTGAAAATAGGCGAATCAGAGGACCGCGAGTATGTTCACATCGACCCGTCTACGATTGACAACTACGACACCAAGTACGTCAACTCGTCAGACGAGTTCATCGACGAAGACGATTTTAGCTTCCCAGGCGGCTAAAACCTCAGACGCGCTTAAAGGCGGTGTTGCAATAGCAGATTAGAGGATATAGAAGATATGCCGATGAATATCTTGGAGCAGTTGGTTGCAATCGCAGGCGAGGACAAACGTGCAGAGATAGAGGATGTGGTCAAAGGTATTGGCTGCCGCGTCATCCTATATCCCGGCTGCGTGGTCGAGCGGGTGGTCACAGCAGACATGTTTGAGGGCGCAAGCTTCGACGTGCCCACTGACGCGCAACTGCTCGAAATTGTAGAGTGTTTAGAGCCGGGCGACGACGCAGAATTGATGGATTGCGGCAGGATGATCGTGCTGGGTGAGTAAACCGGGCATATACGCTCGATTTTGTGAAATTGGTTTCGTAACCTGACGAATTACCTACGCTGTTGCATTTTCTCCACTTGACGAAAATGCGACGAACCGATATGATACAAGCAACCTCACAAACTTCCTCTCTGGATCAAGTTTGTGTGTCTCTCTAAGGTGTGTGCCCGGAGCAACCCTTACTTGGCCGTAGAGGGCCGGGTGACACCTACCCCTTAAAACGAAACCCCTGTTGCTTGGCTCAACAGGGGTTTTTGTGTGTCTCTCAAACACATCATCTCGATCTCCGAGTAATTATATATCAATTACACGAATGGTCAAGCGTTGAGCTGCTCATACTTTGGCTTGAGCAGCATGGGCGCGTACCTGATGAGGCTGCCCAGCACAGTGTGCCAATCGGTGTGATTGCGCCACAGCGGGTACATATAAGCCCGCTTTATCATCAGGAAGCCCTGATTCCAGGCGTTGTTTGTGCCATCAGAGAGTTGTTTGTACTTCGTTTTGTCCGGGTCGCGCATACAGCCCAGCCCGATAACTTCGCGGCTTCCGTCCTGGGTAAAGCCGGTGCTTCCGTGATGGGTGTGCGCCACGATGACACCGACGCGCTCTCCGTTGCCATAGGGTCCTGGATTGACGTTAGACAGCTTTTGCCCAAGACCGAGGCTGATGCCGGAATAGTTCCGAGGATGCGAGATCAGGTATGACCCACGACTGGTGCGCAGGTACATGTACCGATAGCAGCTAAACTCGATCTCTGGATTGGCGTAGGTGAAGAAAAACCCAAGCGAGAGCTGTCCTTTGGTGAGCTTTGGGATGCGCTCGTCATGGTTTCCAGTGAAGATAATGATCCTGGTAAACCACTGCGCGTAGGCTTTGAGGATTTTGTGGAGCAGGTGGAAATGTTCCGGGAAGGTCATCTCACTGCTGGTCGCCAGGGTTTGCTCCCAATGATTGAACGCTTCCAAATCGCCGCTGTCCAGGTCGCCTGCGATCACGAGCGTCTTGATGTTATTCTTCTGCGCCACCAGCAGCAGCGCCACCAGCATGTCCACGTCTGTGTCTGGAAACTCCCAATCCGAACACACGATTGCGTTGTCGGATTCCAGCACGATGTAATCTTTATAGGTGGGGGCTTTGGGCGCTGCCTGGCGGATTCTGGTGGTCAGGGCTAACGCCTGTTTGTGGATGTCCGCATCCTGGTATTCTCGACGGAATTCACGCAGCCGTCGCTCCAATGTTTCCAGGGGCATGTGGTACGCGGCTGCGTGTGCTGAGGTGAGCTTCTGGTCGCGCTTGAGCTGTAGCAGCTCAACACGCCGATCATGTGGAATCGCTTCCCATCCCATATTATGTGTCTCCCGCTGAGCAGTCTTGGCTACTGATCGAGCAAATTGCGCTGGACGATACTCAGGGCACCGAGCCAGTCGGATACAGATTCGTATACCATGCGCCGGGGCGTAATGTCCATTGAGCTGACCATCCCCTGCCAGGCGATCAGCATCGCCCTGTCGGTGATATGCTCCTCGGTTAACTCTGGACCGTGTTCGCGGATTAGTGCCGCGATCCCCGGATTGCTTTGGATGAAGCGCGTGACGCGCAGAGCCATCTTTTCGGCAGCCTGAAGGTCATAGCGCCCGCCCGCATCTTCCTGCGCACGATCTACCGTATTATTATCATCTGTTTCGACAATGGACGCAAGCGAAAACCCTTGAGGCAGCGGAACACGTTCCGCCAGCCCAATGTGCGTGCGTTCCCACACTCGTTGCGCAGCGAGTGCCTTGCCTTCGTCCGTGAATACACCGCCGATCACCGGAGCGCGATTCTTGGGCTGCAAGATCAGTATCCAGCCCGCATTCTCGATCACCGAAATGCTGACATTGATGCCAATGCCGCCCTCGACAGTGAACGCGGTTACACGGAAGGTGTCTGACGTTCCGCTGTTATGCGTGTAGGTGACGCGACCAGCAGCGATGTCGGCGGGGGTGAACACATCCAAGACCCGAGCCGGCGCATTGTTCAGGCGCAGCGTGCCATTGGTCGGGAGTGTGTTGATGCGGAACTGCACCGGGTATGTGTCATGAGTCGCCAAAAGCATATTGCTCGTGACAACCAGTTGTCCGCCGCTGCTGACATTGATGGCGGAGGCTTCAACCGTAGGCAGTATAGCGCCACTCCCAGCGTCTACAGTCAACGTCGGTGCCCGCATGACCATCGGCATCACTGTGCTGGGCATAGGAAACACCCAGGAGACATCGAGCGCCGGCGCAGCCATGACCATCGGCATAGACGCTCTGGGCATAGTCAGCACATGCGACGGTTGAACCGCCAGCGTAGGCGCGGTCATCACCATCGGCATAGAAGCTGTGTTTGATACGGTGAGCTGGTGATTCGTGCCAGGGGTCAACGTTGGAGCCGCCATAACCATTGGCATGGTGGCTGCTGGCATGGTCAGGTTGACATTGGTAGCGCCCTGAACGGTCAGCGTAGGGGGCTGCATGACCATGCGCATGGTCGCCTTCGGCATCACAAGCGCGTGCTGCATCTCAATGATCTCGATAGCGCTGATGCGTGCAGACGAACTGGAGCCGGAGTTTTTGGTGATCCCGATCTTCACATCGCGGTTTGCGCCAGTGGGGGTCACGATGAATTGCTCAGTCGTGCCGAGTAGCGGCTGCGGCGTAGTCAGTGGGGCGTTGGCTGCTACTGACGCGCGGTATGCAGTGCGAACCTTGACATCCTGCGACCAGATGTCCACCAGGCGGTTGTCGCCGGTGTCTGCCTCATAGAAATGAGCCAGTACCAGCACCGGACCTCTGCCCGTAAACTGCGGGTAGTTGGCGAGGCTGGTGGTGTAGCCGAGCTGCACCGTCGTGTTATTGTTAAACCGCATGGACTGAAACAGCGTAGGATGACGCGAGGACTGCGGGACGGTGTTATTGAGCGCTGGCGCAGTTCCGCCGCCAGTTGTCCCGTGTCCTGTGCCTGGGCTGGTGAACCCTGCTGCGGGGCTGCCGCTGGTGTCTGTGTCCCAGGGGCGATCCGCGAAGATGTCTTCGTCCAGCGTTGGGATGGAAGAATCGTTGATGCTGATGCCGCGAATGCGCTTGCCTGGGTAGATGTCCAACGCGAATGTGGTAGACGCTGCATTTCCGCCGCTGTCTGTCGCCGTCGCCGTCACCATATGGCGCACCTTTGTCCAGCCGTCCAGCGTTGGCACGCCCGAGATCACCCCCGTTTGCGCATTAATCGTAACCCCGTTAGGCAGCGCGGGCGTGCTGGTCAGGGAGTACGTCAGGCTGTTACCTTCGGCGCGGATCGGGATTTCGATTGTATCGCCCACGATATAGGCGCGGTCAATCTGTGCTGTGAGCAGCGGAACGTTCTGTGTTGCGTTGCCAGGGATGATGTCCACGATTGGCGACGAGGGAGTGGTGTAGTCTATGCGCACCAGCCCGCCGCCAACAAAGGGGCGTTCGGCAACGGTATTGCTCACCCAACGCATTCCCTCAGTCGGATGACCGAGGCTGGCATACCGGGTCATGATCGGCGGGACAGAAAAGTAGTTGTAGCCGTTTCCGCTTGGTGCCCTGTCTTCCGAGTACCGGAGTGTACTGTCGTTTGCCATACCAAGTAGATAACAGGCAAGCGCAAACTTGGCTTTTGCGTTGACGGTTGCATCCACCTCGCGGTGAACCAGATCGCCGTCGAGCTGCACGCAGCAGTCCACGTTTAGACCAAGTGCCGAGGCATAGACCAGTTTTTCGAGATTGCGCTTAAGCTCATTGACGGTGCCGAAAAGTTCGCCGCCAGACTTCATTGAAAAGAATTCAACCCACAGGCGATTACCCGGATACCGAGCGAGTGTCCGCGCCAGTTCCTTCCAGCGTGCAATGCTGGTGCCGGTACTCTGCACGTTGATGCAGAGCTTCACGCCGTAGGGTATGCACACATCGTCTATAAACCGGTTGACCCAGCGCTTAATGCCGTTAAACCAGGCGCGCCCGTCGGTTTGAGGGTACTTTGTCGTTAGCACAATCGTGGTGCTGACGAACACGGGGTGATCGTTCCCGTTGTCCCACCACACACCGCCTACACGTCGAGCAGCGGGGCGAGACAGGTAGCGTTCGAGGAAACGCGCGATATAGTGATCCTGAAGCGACGTAATATCCATATCCATGTGGATAAAAGGATTTACGTAGGTGGATTGCGAGGTCACTGCTTCGCCGGCGACGTGTCCGCGCGCAGAATCCGTGTTGAGGTAAAATAGTGGCCACTGGTCAGAATCAGGCGCGAAGACCTTATTCTTGATGTTCTGCATGTCACCCGGCTGTTCCCAGCCGATGTTATTTCGTTTGGGCTGAGGCGCAGTGGACGATGGCGACCCGGAGCGATATACTGCATCCGGGTCGTCACCGTTATCCATTTTGCCGTAGTGCATGATCCGCTTGGGATCAAAGCCCGCATCAATCAAAGCGTCCCAAAAGTTGTTGTCGTCCTGGGTGTTCCAGCCCGCAAAAACAATGGACGCTTTCTGTGCCACCTCCGCAACCGACGTGTTGGACGGTTTAGGTCCAAACTGGTAGTGGGTCTTGATGTGGAGGTTGACGGGCATAAGACCTCACTTAGGTAATTTGGGGAATGTCCAGCACGGGGTCGGGCCAGTTCAGGGCCACGTTGTTGCCGCTCGGGTTATACGCCGTCATCCCGGCAACCTCGGCCTGCGTGTAGTGCATCAGCAGTGGCGAGGTCGTTTCGGTGTTGGTCGATTTGCGCTGATAAACTACCGCCTGAGTCGGCTTGTCGCCCGTGACCGACGGGATAAGCGTCTGCGCAATGGCGAGTTCACGGTTAGCGAACGTCAGTCCGGTCAGTGCCACCTCAGCCACGCGCGCCGCCGAAGGCAGATCGTCCAGGAACTCGTCCGTGTCAAAGTTGGGGGTGTACGCCGTGTCGAGCAGGATGATCCACAGCCCGGATGACCAGTCGATCTGACCCTTGAACGTTCTGTCGATATTCTTGGTGTAGGTCTTCATGCTACTCCACTTCCAGGGTAACAGCGGACAGGGCGGCGGTCGTGTTCAATTCCTCGAACACGATAGACTCGATCACATCGGATAAGGCTTCCACGTTGGCGGCAAATACGCGAAAGCCGCGCTGCCCCAGGAACGCGACCAGCTTGGAAAGGGCCTCGTCCTTTTTCTGCTGACCCGCCTTGATTGCGCCATCGCGCAGCCCGGACTGCTCAACGGAAAGCACAATGCGCCGGGCAGCCTTCACAACAATCGACCAGCGGGCTTCACCGAGCTTGGTACGGACAAAAACGACGACGTAACCCACCAGCGCGGTCAACGCCGAAAGCAGGGCGGTGGCGAGAATCGGGGCGGCTTCCTGAATCAGTAACAGGGCAAATGTTTCGAGCAGTGTCTTCATGGGTTGGGGAACTCCAAAACACCGGAACAGTTCCGGCAAGGGCAAACGGGGATTATGAAAAATGTGTTGCGGGGACAGGTTGCTTGCGCAGCGCGGCCAGTTCCTTGAGTGCTTGCTCAAGCTCAAGTTCAAGCTGCTGGCGGCGTGCCTGTTCGAGGAATCGCGCTTCACGTTCTACGCTGAGCTGGCGATCAATCTCAACGCGCAGCGTGCGCTCCGCAGTCAGGTGAACGTCTTTCTGCGTGAGCTGTTCAGCCAACACATCTACACGCTTCAGCGTGTCGTTAAGCTGACCTTCAACGGAAGCAAATTGGCGCGTCAGTGCGCCGAGTTTGTTGTCACTTTCCACAGAGTTCGCTAGGAGGGTTTGGTAGCTTCCATATAGTTTCGTATATCCTTCCTGCTCGTCAACTCGTGTGTCCGTGTCGGTGTGCTGGGCGTTCGCTTGAATCAATCGTCGTTCGGCGTTGGACTTGGTTAGCGCGATAAACGAGGAGCCAAGCGCAATCATACCCATCACGACACTAATGAGTTGCGTGATGTCCATTTGCGAGGGCTTTCAATAGGTGGGTCGGGTAGGGGGTGGTACGGAGATGAAGATACCCCTATTATATGTCGTTTTCGGTTTTCTTGTCCAGATTCCAGCGCGGATCAGGCACAATGATTACCACCGCGCGGGATTGCAGCACGGGTCCCAGCCGCTCGGTAATCAGATCAGCGCTCACAGTATAACCCGTCTCTTCCATCGCCGCTTTAAGCATTAACTCAAAGCGAATTCTCCGGCTTTCTGCATCCATTATGATACTCCTGTCGCTAGTAAGATACCCTGCGCACGCAATGCGCGTACTACCGCTTCAACGCGCTGACGATCTGTCATAGATGCCCAGCTCGTGCCGCTCGTGTTATATGGGCTGGCATTTGCATCGGGCTGGGCAATCGGGGTGTTGTTACGGATGGCAAAATTCGCGCCATTGTGCCTTAACCCGCCAGACGAATCCAGGACAAGATAAGAGGTGTTGCTGGTATGCAGCTCAATCGACCCGGCATTCTCAGCAATAAGCCGCATGACACCCGTGCCGCGATGCCGCAGCTCGGTGTTGCTGTTTTGCCCGGCACCGCGCGAGAGCCTGGTGCTGTAGGAGGTGTGATTCGATGTGGATAGCATATCCAGCGAGTTGAACCCTCCTGTGGCGCTGCGACCCACGCCCATAAAAATGCGTGCGTCGCTGGTAGCAGGTGTGACACCACGCACATTCACCTGACCAAACACGTCCAGCACTTCCTCTGGCGTGCCGTTAATGCCGACGCGCAGCTTCCCGCCGCTGCCGATCTGATTAAAGATCACGTCACGCACGGTTGCATCGGTATCATTGAAAAAGAGGCGCGCGCTGTACCCCTGGCGATCAATGAAGAATGTCGGATAGGGCGAACCGAGGCTTGTGTTGTTCGCGCCCAGCATTTCAAGTACCGGACCCTGGGCAACCCCAGCCCCGGAGCCGCCGTGCAGCTTCAGATAACTCGTCACTGAGCTGGAATTAAGGACGTTGATGGTGTTTGTGACAGAGAGGCTGCCAAAAGACGAGTGGCTGTGTCCGGCAGATGCAAACGAGGCAGGGTTAAGCTCCGTCAAGGCATTGTCCAAGCCTTTTACCAGGATATATCCCTGCGTCACACTGTTTCCGCCAAGCATGTCGCCGAGATTGTGGCTGTGAATCACGCCCGCAAAGCTGCTGGGGTTAATGCCTACCAGCGCAGTGCCCGACTTTGCCAGCAGATGACCATTTGTCAGTGCAGAAAAGCCGCTAATGTCCGTTGGCGCGTGCGCGTGCCCGGCAAGAGCAAAGTTCGTGTACGGAATGCTGTCAAAGACACCGTCCTGGAAGATAACCAGATCACCCTCAAAGAAGCCTGTGGGGTTTAAATGCCTGATCTGGTGATTGTGGCCAGCATACGCAAAAGAATCTGATGCAATTGGGGAAAAAGCCACGCCACTCCACACCGGAATATCACCCGCTGAAAATCCAGGGGCGGTGATGTCCAGGATGCTTCCGACGGCGTTGTTGCTGTAATCCACGCCGTCAATCGCTGCCTCAAAGCCCGCGCCACCCCACTTCAGGATTGCGCCCGGCGCGATGCCTTCTACCGGGTAGAAAACGTGCCACTGCATGTCATCACCCGCAACATGAATCCGGTCCGCCTGATAATCGACAAAAATTGCCTGTGTGTGGGGTGGGGTAGCCGGCAGCTCAGATGTGCTGGCGCGACGAATGATTGGCTGAGGGAGCAGGCAGAAATCGGACATTTACAACTCCTGTTTAAAGTTCATGCGCGGCAAAAACACTGTCTTCGGCAGCTTTGTAAACAGTAAAGGCTGTTGAAGCGCTTACCCAGGCGTACAGCTCCAAGTATTCCCCAGCGTTCATGTTCATGAATCCGCACGCATGGACAAAGGTGCCGGTGGTCGGCGTATAACCTCTGCCATAAACCGTATTACCTGGGCGAGAGACGCTGCCCCTGATTTCCAGCCCAACCTCTTTGCCTGCGCCAGACCAGCCCAAACTAAGCTGCGCTTGTACCAGATACCTACCGGAGCGTTGTATCGTAATTCTGTTTGGCGCGGACGCATTATTATACATAGCGCCAATGTCATAATGCTCATACTGCCAACCCGTAACCAGTTGATACGATGAGCTGCCAGAAATAGAAACGTCTGAGAGTAACGCGATGCGTGTGCCATGTTTCGCGCTCCCGGCAGCAGGTGGTTGGGCTGGACCGTATTTATTGTCGGTTGAGTTCCATGTAAGAACATCGCCTTCGGCGGGTGCCACGTCGAACACGTCGGAAAGGTCGCGGGTTTTTACCCGGCGGGGTTGGTACTCGCTGGAGGCATTGTTCCAAACGGGGATCATCAGATCAGCGACGGTCGGATTAGGCTGAAAATCCTCCAACCCGGTTGTCTTGAAATCTTTGCCTGCCCAACCCGGCGATGCCACTTGCGAAACCAACACTTGCCCATTAGCAGGGCGGTTCATGGTTGACCAGCCGGAACTCGTTCCGACGATCTGGCGACCAATGGCGTTGCCGCTGGCAATGAGCTGCTCCAGTGTGACAGGATTATCAAGGTCAAACGACACCCACTCTGTTCCGGCTGTGTTGGTGAGGCGCAGGATATGCGCGTCAGCGTCCCACCACGAATCACCTACGCCTTCAGGAACAGGCGGGCAACTGGCAATCGGACCCTGGCGCAGGCGCGCAAAAAAGCGATTGGGAAATGGGACTGATGCAATATCCATTACAGGGGAAC
>Ga0224722_1001840_pt1 | contig 11575 bp, 7 predicted proteins | sample Balambano_FR1_Me_FD_161646 | JGI IMG/M metagenome (GOLD analysis project Ga0224722, IMG submission 161646) | Freshwater sediment microbial communities from Lake Towuti, South Sulawesi, Indonesia - Balambano_FR1_MetaG | ecosystem: Environmental > Aquatic > Freshwater > Lake > Sediment | place...
GGACGATACCGATTGTCTGGACGGCAGCCGGTTGTGGATGGATCCGCTGGTTGCAACCGCCGCTGTCGACCGGGCGCTGCGTGAAAGCGGAACGGCACCCAACCTGCGTCGGCAGGCCGGGCTCGTCTTGCGCTCCGGCGCAATTCGGGATCTGCACGATATCACGCTGGCGTTGGGACTCGGTGCTACAGCACTTGTCCCGTACGCGCTGTATGCAGTGGCGCTTGGCCTGGCCCCGCGCGCGCCTCGTGAGCCCCTCACGGATGAGGCCGCGGCCAGTCTGCTCAACAGGACGCTGTCCGGTCTGCTCAGCGGTCTGCAGAAGATCACCTCAACGATCGGCTGTCATGAACTGCGCGGTTTCGGTCAGTCGTTCAGCTCGGTTGGCCTGTCAACAGAAGTCGCGCAGCTTCTGGGCACGCCGAATTACTTTGGCTCAGCACAGCGCGGCCTCACCTGGGAACGGCTTCAGGCTGAAGCATCTGTGCGCGCTGAGGAACTGCGGGGTGCCAAACCCAACAAGCTGGACAACCCGGATCGCCTGTACCCGAAAATGTGGAAGAAGATCGAAGATATCGCCACGGGTGACCTGTCGCTGGAGGCGTATGAAGAGGCGATGCTGACGCTGGAGCGCGACATGCCGGTCGCACCTCGTCATCTGCTCGGCCTGAAAACGAGCGAAAGCGGCGTTGATCCATCAGCGGTCGACCTGTCGATCGGCCATCACAGCATGCCAGTGCTGATCGGTGCCATGTCGTTCGGCTCGCAGGGTGAGCTTGCCTACACCGCTTATGGCGAAGCCGCAGCCCGCCTCAACATTCTGTGCGTCAATGGCGAGGGCGGCGAACTTCCCCATATGATGGGACGGTTTCCGCGCAACCGCGGCAATCAGATTGCATCAGCGCGATTCGGGGTGAACATCGAGTTTCTGAATTCCTGTGATGTGCTTGAAATAAAGATCGGTCAGGGCGCAAAGCCAGGCGAGGGCGGTCAGCTCCCCGGTTACAAAGTCACGGAGCAGGTAGCGCTGGCGCGACACACCACGCCGGGCGTCGATCTGATTTCGCCGAGCAACAACCATGACCTGTACTCAATCGAAGATCTGGCGCAGCTCATCGACGAGCTGAAGACCGCCAACCCCAGGGCAAAAGTGTCGGTCAAGATTCCGGTGGTTCCGGGTGTCGGCATCATCGCTGTCGGCATCGCCAAGGCCGGTGCAGACATCATCAACATTACGGGCTACGAAGGGGGAACCGGTGCAGCGCGAGCGCACTCTCTGCGGCACGTCGGCCTGCCTGCTGAAATCGGTCTGTGGCTGGCTCATCGCCAGCTTTGCGACAGCGGTCTGCGCGACGAAGTGGAGCTGTGGGCAGACGGCGGCATGAAGAGCGGCCGCGACGTCCTCAAGATGCTTTGCCTCGGCGCGAACCGTGTCGGGTTCGGGACGCTGGCGATGGTTGCGGTGGGCTGCACAATCTGCCGGAAATGCCATGAAGGCACCTGCCATGTTGGCATCACCACGCATATCCGCACCCGCGAAGAAGCGCTGGACAAGGGCATCAAGCACTTTGAGCCACGCGATCAGGACCTGGCGGTAGACGGCATCTGTAATGTGTTCGGGATGCTGGCCGAAGACATCCGCCGCTGGACGGCCGCGCTGGGTTTCACCCGCACACAGGATGTGGTTGGTCGCGCTGACCTGCTGGAACAGATTGCCATGCACGACCAGATTGACCTGTCGATGCTCACGATTCCGGTCGAACGCGTCGCCAAGCGTGCACCGCAGCCCGGCGTCGGTACGCGGCTGGCCCGACCGCGCAATACCATCAGCAAGCAGATCACAGCGCTGATTGGCGAACGGGTGGCTTATGGTGATCAGGAGATCACGTACGACGATGAGCAGGTCATGGCGATGGACCGTGCGCTGGGTACGCATCTGTGCGGCGCCCTGAAGCGTGGCGATATCGACACGACCAACCTGAAAGCGGTACACCTCAGCTTCAGCCACTCAGCCGTTCCGGGAAATGGCCTGGCCGCATTTCTGGACGCGCCGGTCGATGTGCTGGTTGAAGGCGGTGCTCAGGACGGCGTCGGCAAATGCGCAAAGGGCGGCACCGTCGCCATTCTGAAAGGGATGAATCACAACGGCGCGCGGCTCGACGGCAGCGTCGGCAAGAGCTTTGCATACGGGGCGCAGGGCGGACAGTTCATCGTGCAGGGCAACGCAGACACGCGTGCCTGCATTCGGCTCAGCGGGGCCGATGTGGTGTTTGGCGGTGAAGTCCGCCAGCCGCTTCGGGATGAACTGGGCGGAATCGCAGCACGGGCAAATCTGAAAGGCTATGCCTGCGAATACATGACATCTGGCCGCGTGCTTATCATGGGCGATCCCGGGCCGTGGCTTGGCGCCGGCATGTCTGGCGGCGTGATCTACCAGCGCATTCAGCCAGAGATGGGGCTGACGCTTGACGCCATCCGGCGGCGCATCGCCACCGGCGCCAGCATCCAGATCAGTCCCCTTGACGAAAATGGCGTCAGCGCCGTGCGCGACCTGCTGGGGATGTATATCACCACGCTTGAGCAGTACAACCAGGGCGATGATGCGGCGCACCTTTATACGATGCTCGCCCGCCCACAGGACTATTTCGTGAGCCTGGCGCCGCCCGTCAGGGCGGCTTGAGAACGGTCTCCCAGCATAATGAAAGAGGGCCAGTCCTGGATGTCGGAACGGCCCTCTTTTCTTCGGTGAAGCCAGAAGCGTGAAGCTACTTCTTCTCGACCGGATAGCTCATCTTGTCCCAGTCGGTCTTGCTGACGAACTTGGTCAGCATACGGTCATCAGAAGTCTTGCCACGCAGACCGTAACGAGTCTGCCCGTTCTTCGTGGTGAAAGTCGTCTTGCTGACGCTCTTATCGTCGATCTTCACCTTCTTGCGGGTCTTGACATCATAGAACTCGACAGCCACTTTAAGACTCCTTTAGGTACGTTCGATCAAGAAAACGCACATCCACGAGGCACTATAGCACACTTTTTTTCGCGTGGTCAAGCGAAAGCACGGGAAACGGGTTGGAATAGGGTAATAATTTCTTTATTTCGCCAATAATTTACATTCTTTTAATTTGCGCCGCGTGGCAGGGTTGCCAGAACGCGCTGCACTTTGAGGGCCAGATGCAGGATCAGCCGATTGTCGCTGTCGTTGAGGTCAAGACCCGTTAGCTCGGCGATCCGATCCAGCCGATAGACGAGCGTATTGCGATGCACGTCGAGGTCGGTGGCAGCCTTGGCCAGGTTTCCGTTGGCCTCGAAGAATCCGTTGAGCGTACGGATCAGATCCCCCTGCTTGCGTTCATCATGCTCGACCAGAACCGCCAGCGTCTCCTGATGGAAACGGCGCATATTGTCGAGGCTGCTCTCTTTGAGTGCGAGCAAAAGCTGAAACAGCTTGAGATCACCGTAGTACGTGGTTGCCTCTCGCTCACCCAACTGATGGGCGATGCTGACCGCGTCCTTGGCTTCGCGATACGCTTCGCGCAGAGCCGACAGTCCCAGCGCCGGCCTGCTCAGGCCCGCGGCAACCAGCCCACTCGGCGTACGTGTAGCGAGCTGCTCACGCACTTCCTCGACCATTCGGCGCACCCGCAGCACCTGACTGCTGTTCTCCATCGGATATAGCGCCACGATGACATCGACATACTGGCCTGCCGCGCCGTCAATCTGCCGACGTGCCTGATCGTCGCGCACCAGGGGAATCAGGGACTCAAGCGGAAGTCGCGTGCCCTGATCCGTGGTCGCGCGGAAGACGCAAACCATATACATGCTATCCGGGGCAAAGCCGGCCTGCTGGGCGCGCGTCGTGAGCATGTCGTCGTCTGCAGGCGTACCGCTCAACCACATCTGCACCCAGTCGCCTCGCGCCTGTTCGACAGCAAATGCAACCGCGCGGCTCTTGGCCAGCTCGATGGCGCAGACATCAGCGCCGTACATCAGCACCAGCCGGTCAAATTCATCAAGGCCATCCTGTGTGTCAACCAGCGACAGGTAGCCGGCGATGCGCTTCTCAACCTTGAGCACGGTCGTGTGCCCAAGCGGGCTTGGCACGATCGTTCCCTCTGCAGTCGGTGCTTCGCGGTTCAGCCAGTTCTGAAACGCGCCATACGGCAGGCTTTGCATTAGCGTGCGGCCGCCGGGCGTGTTGCGCCTGGGCACAGTCGGATACACCTGGGCCATCAGCACCCCGGCGTCGTCATGGACGACAACCGGCTTCGCAGTGGCGCGAACCATGATCTGCAGCAGGCTGTTCAGATCGCGATTCTCGGCAGCCACCCGCGTAAGCTGGCGCTGGATCTCGATCGCCCGCTGCTGCATCTGGACTTTGTGATTGATGATCAGGGTATTGACGGCCCGTTCGACGCGCGGCAGGCTGCTGTCGCCCGGAAGGACGAGGAGCGCCGTTCCCAGTTCTTCAGATGCGCCAACAGCCCCGTTTGGCGCATCCTCCTGCACCGCAACGGCCGCGACCCCAACCTGGGACAGACTGCGGATGACTTCGGCGAGCGTGATGCGGCTGTCGTAGCTGCGCAGCACATCCATCGAAACCAGCGCCAGTTCACCGCCATAAAGATCGGGAAACGCGGGTGGCTGTGCGCGGACGGTCACCGCATAGGTCACCACTTTGTCTGGCGAGCCAGCGACGAGTTGAGTGCCCAGCGGAAGGGCAAATTGCATGAGGGCCTGAATGGAAACGCTGTTGACTTCTGTCACTATGACCAAATATCTCAGTCGGCCTGTAATCGTTCAGCGCAGTGTACCGTGCCGTGGCCTGTTTCGATTGTAGCGAATTATCCTAACTCAACGCTCAAATGACTGTTAGTTTATGACAAAATGGCCAGGAAATACAAGGCGGGGCTCCGGTCTTTCCGTAAGCCCCGCCAGTCAGATTGGCTGAATGTACTGAAAACCGATCAGTTGCGCTGTACGGACAGCGTGATCGATTCTCCTTCGATCGATGTATCCTTTTTCGGATCACCCGTCGGATCTGGCCCGAACACGATGCGGAAAGCGCCGTTGTCATGATCGCCCTGCTCCAGCGAATCAGCGAGCGTCTCTGCGCGGATATAATCGCCGAATCGACTGATTGCAGTCGCCAGGCGTCCTTCAGAGCGGTAACGCACGCTGATCGTATCGCTGATGTCAAAGTTCGCATCGCGGCGCATCGACTGAACGCGTCGGACGATTTCGCGCGCCAGCCCTTCAAGCACGAGATCTTCGGTCAGGGCCGTGTCGAGCGCAGCGACATAGCCGCCGTCTTCAGCTACGGCGTATCCTTCTGTGGCTGCCCGCCGCACTTCGGCTTCGGCAGGCAGCACTTCGTATTCCACCTCATCGATGCGGACGATGGCGCTGTTTCCGGCCAGCAGCGCCTCAGCGTACTGGCGCACAAGTGACGGCTCCCCTTCCCGCATCGCCTTCTGCACACGGGGAAAGTCCTTGCCGAATTTTTTGCCAAGCACACTGGGAAGCGGATTCAGTTTGTAGGAAACGTAGTCAGAGGCGTCCGTCATCACGTCAACTGACTTGACGTTGAGTTCGCTTGCGATGAGCTCACGAAGCGTATTGACAACCGCTACTTCCTGCTCAGTGCGAACCGCAAACACAGCCCGTGACAGGGGCTGGCGCACGCCCATGCCAACCGATTCGCGCGCCGCCCGTCCGAGGCTGACAAGGCGCTGCGCCAGGCGCATCTGTTCGATCAGATCTTCGCGAATCAACGTCTGATCGGCGACCGGGAAGCGCGACAGGTGCACGCTGATCGGGGCCTTGCTGTCGACGGAACCTACCAGGTTGCGATACAGAGCATCGGCGACAAATGGCATGGATGGGGCCAACAGTCCGGAAACTGTCACGAGGCACTCGTACAGTGTGGCATACGCGCCGGCCTTGTCATCGTCGTTTTCGCTCTTCCAGAAGCGCCGCCGGCTCAGGCGCAGATACCAGTTGCTCAGATTGTCGACAAAGGTCTGGATCGGCCGCGTTGCGCCGGGGACATCGTATTCGTCGAATGCGGTCGTCACGCCACGCACGAGCTGATGCAGCTCTGCCAGCACCCACTGATCCAGCAGATCGCGATCTTTGACCGCGGGCTGCGGGCCTTTCGGCGACCAGCCATCGAGATTGGCGTAGGTCACGAAAAAGCTGTAGGTATTCCACAGGGTCAGCCAATAATTGCTGACCACCTTGCCCACCAGCTCCTTGGAGAAGCGCCGCGGCTCACCTGGCGGGCCGGATGTGAACAGATACCAGCGGAACGCATCAGCACCGTGTACATTCATGACGTCCCACGGATCGACGATGTTGCCCTTGCTCTTGGACATCTTCTCGCCTTTTTCGTCGAGAATCAGGCCAAGGCAGAGCACGTTACGGAATGTCGCCTGTTCAAAGACCATCGTGCTGATCGCATGGAGCGTGTAGAACCAGCCGCGCGTCTGATCAACCGCCTCGCAGATGTAGTCGGCAGGGTACTGTTCCGCGAACCGCTCGTGATTGCTGGCCGGGTAGCCCCACTGGGCAACCGGCATCGCCCCGCTGTCGAACCAGACGTCGATGACTTCCGGCACGCGGCGCATAGTTCCACCCCGGCCGCTCGGGTTCGGAAACGTGATTTCGTCGACGTAGGGGCGGTGAAGGTCAAGCCCCGTCAGGTCGCGGCCCGCAAGCTGACTGAGTTCAGCCACGCTGCCGACGCAGATCATTTCGCCATTAGTATCGTCCACCCAGACCGGGAGGGTCGTTCCCCAGTAGCGCTCGCGGCCCAGCGCCCAGTCCTTGAGTTCGTTCAGCCAGTTGCCAAAACGCCCGTCGCGCACATGGCCCGGCACCCAGTTGATCTTCTGATTTTCCGCGATCATCCTGTCACGATACTCGGTTGAACGGATGAACCATGCATCGCGCGCGAAATACAGCAGCGGCGTGCCACAGCGCCAGCAGAAGGGGTACGTGTGCTCATGCGTTTCAGACTTGTAGAGCAGCCCCCGACGCCGCAGATCCCGACTGATTTCAGGGTCGGCATCTTTCACCCATTTGCCGCGCCATTCGGTCACAGAATCGATGAATGCGCCTTCCGAATTGACGGTCTGCAGGACAGGCAGGTTGTGCGTTTTGCCCAGCGCCATGTCATCAACACCAAATGCCGGCGCGATGTGCACGAGGCCAGTCCCGTCGCTGGTGCTGACGAAGTCTCCTGCAACGACATAGGCATAGTCCTGATCAACCGGGATGAAGGTATACAGCGGGTTGTAACGCAGACCAACCAGATCACGGCCCTTCATCCGTTTGACCACGCGGTACAGTTCCGATTTTTCCAGCACCTGTGCCATACGCGCTTCCGCAAGGATCAACTGCTCAGTGCCCTCGCCGTCCTGTGCCGGGCCTTCCACCTGCACATAATCGATGTCGGCACCGACTGCGACCGCGGCATTGGCCGGAAGCGTCCAGGGTGTGGTCGTCCACACCAGCATGTAGACGCCGGGTCGATTGCGAACCGGAAAACGCACATAGATGCTGGGATCGCGAACGTCCTTGTAGCCGAGAGCCACTTCATGACTGGAGAGCGGGGTTCCGCAGCGCGCGCAATATGGGACCACCTTGAGCCCCTTGTAGAGCAGGTTCTTGTCCCACATCTGCCTCAGAACCCACCACACGCTCTCTATGTAGTCGTTGGAAAACGTCACATAGGCATTGTCGAGGTCTGTCCAGTAACCCATGCGCTCGGTGAAGCGCTCCCACGCCCCGATGTTACGCATGACGCTGGCGCGGCACTTCTCGTTGAATGCCGCGATACCATATTCCTCAATCTCATGCTTGTGCTGAAAACCGAGCTCCCGCTCGATGGCAAGCTCCACTGGCAGGCCGTGGGTGTCCCAGCCCCCCTTGCGCAGCGCGTAAAAGCCCTGCATGGTCTTGTAGCGGGGAAAGATGTCCTTGAATGCGCGCGCCAGCACGTGATGGACACCAGGCGTCCCGTTCACGGTAGGCGGCCCTTCGTACGTCACATAGGTCGGGCCGCCCTCGCGCTCCGTCATCGAGCGCTGGAACACGCGGTGCAGCCGCCAGTGATCGAGCTGGTCTTTCTCCAGCTTCTGAATATCCACTTTCGGGTTTACTGCCCTGAACATGGGTTGCAGTCTCCAGGATTGTCAGTCAGGTCGTGGCTGGATCAGATCAACGGCCGCGGCTCTACGCAGCGGCGAGGGCAGTCGAGAGAATCAGCCGAGGGCGACGCATAAACGTCGATTCCACGGCAGCACCTCCTTCATCACGGGGGAATTCCGGTTGGCGATGAAAGCGTGATTATTGCCCAGACTGCTCCTGAAAGGTAGTGTTAATGTCCACTGGCGGCGCCGAGCCAATCCAGTAAATTTCCCGGATCACGCGGAGTTCGCTTCCCGCCTCGCTGTCCCCTCTCCGGCTAATCACAGTCTCGTAGGACTGCGAGAAGATCGAAAAATTCAGCGTACCCTCACAACGTGCCACCATGGCTGATCCGCTTTCGGCAAAGGCATCACCTGGCGCTTCGCATTCGACAGGCGAAATCTGGCAAACGCCGCCTGCATCTTCAACGAGACGGATCACATCACATGGTGTCATCGAAGTCGTGAAGGTCCAGTCGTCTACACCGTAATCGGCGCTGGAATGCAATCGTTCATTGCGATCGTCTGGCAGCGGCGGCGGCGGCGGACTGATGATTGCAAACAGGACGCCGATCACCTGAATGCCGATCAGCAGCGCGATAATGAAAAGCGCCGCTGCCACGATCAGCAGGATCAGCGAGGCCCTGGACGGTGATTCGCCTGCTGCCGATGGAGCTGTCTCGCTTACCGGAGCTGGCTCGGTCACTGGGTCCAGCGCTGCTGATATTCGATGACCGTCATGCCTTCGGAATTCATGTCAGGGTCAGGGTCAAATGTGCCAGGATAGATCAGCACCTGGGTTAGCTGGGTCGTCTGGAATCCGGAATTGTCGAACAGGCAGCGAAACTGATACGGAATCGACAGGGGGTCGTTCGGATTAATCGGATTGTTACCGCTTGCGGGAATACGCACGCAGGACTCCTCACCGTCACCGTAATGCCGCTCCATCTGCTGCTGATAGAATGCCGCGACTTCTTCAGGGCTGGCATCCCGCTCTCGATAAAGCATTGTACGCGAAGTGGGTCGTACATCGCGCATGCCCCACTCAACAGCAGAAGGATAGGTTGGCACGTTGAACGGCGCCCGGCGTGAAGCCTGATCGCTCAGAAAGATCAGCACACCGATCAGGATCAGGCCAAGCCCGATGCCACCTGCGACCAGCGCCAGGCGAAAGATCGACCAACCCCCACGTGCCGGTTTCCTGACAGTCATTCTGCCCAAGCCCCCTCAATCTCATCAAGAAGCCGCTTCACCGCCACCCCGTATGGCGTATGGCTGAAGCGGCGCGCGGTTAGATCCCAGTATGCACGGCCCTCATGATCTGGCAAAGGCAGGCTTCCGATGCCTGCTTTCCAGCTAAGCGCCACGCGCAGAAACTCACGATACGCTTCACCAGGAGCAAAATCGGCATCCACCGACTGCGCGATCGCACCCGCACCCGCCACATCTCCGGCGAAAAAGACGGCTTCTGCCAGATCAAGCCGGACGGCGACCGGTGCTCCCTGCTGAAGCGCACGTTCCAGCATCTCCCCCGCCTGCCCGAATTCCCCTGCTGCTAGCAGTGTACGTCCAAATCCATACAACGGGTATTGATCTTCCGGGGATTTGTGCACGGCCTCGTACAAAACCTGACGGCTCGCGTCAAGGTCGCCGAGCTGGCGATACGTGTTACCGAGCAGCGTCAGCGACCGAACGTCGGCATTCCCTGATTCTCTGACGGGTTGGAGCACCTGGCATGCGGTCTCAAAATCACTGGCGAGATAGGCGCGCTGAGCCTTTGCGAGTGGTTTCACCATTTCCCGATAGCCGATGAGAAGCGCCGCCTGAACCACCAGAACAGAGCCAAATACACCGATACAGGCGTAGATTCGCAGCTCGTAAGGCACAACGACCACTGCGATGCCGAGGATGAGAATCAGGCTGATGGCAAGGACGAGTGCAAGCTGCAGCGTCCGCGGCCACGTTGTGAGGTCGCGCAGCGCACGACGAAGGATGTAGATCACCGCATCACCGCGTCAGCCGAGGTTGCCTGAGTCTGCATCGGCCACTGCCTGCTCGATATCGGCAATCTCGTAGCGAAGCGCCTGGCCATAGGCGGTACCTTCCAGAGCGCGCAGACCGGTGCGCCACGGCGCCAGCCCGCCGCGCGCACTCATCATCTTTGCCGTCGCGCGGACCGCATCCTTGGTACGCCCCTGAGACTCGTAGGCACGGGCAAGATGATAGTACACGCGCACACCGTAGGAGGCCGGCATGGCATGTTCGGCCGCTTTCTCAAAAATTTCGGTTGCGGCGGCATGATCGCCCGCAAAGCGAAGCACAAAGCCCAGCTCTGCCTGAATAATGGGCTGGTCAGGTGACAGTTCCAGCGCACGCTGAAGTGCACGGGCTGCTTCGTCGAAAGAAGCCTGAAGGCGATACCCATTGGCCAGCGTCACATACGAATCCGGATCGTTGGGATAGAGCTGAACCGCACGGTCCGCAGTCGCCTGAGCGCGCGCGAGCTGGCCGGTATAGGCATAGGCGCTGGTCAGCAGCATCAGCACATCGGCCGTTTCCTTGCCTTCTTCAATGGAACGTTCGAGAAGCGGAATTGCATCGCGAAAACGGAACTGCTCGATGAGTCGATAGGCGTCGCCATAACCACTGCCCAGCAGCCGCGTCTGTCTGGCAAGCATGAACCCGACCAGCACAAAGAAAAGGACGAACAAAATCGCAGCGGCACACAGTCCACCCAGCGCCAGCGCGGCACTGAATGACAGACCCGTCGGTGGTTCCTGCGATGAGCGGAAAATCTCGAAAACCGTGCCGAAGACGAAGACCACCAGCGCAATCAGTCCGAGCACCAGGGCGGAATAGGCGGCGAGTGCCAGCGGTCTGCGCATTAGCCTGCCGCCGCCGGGAGCAGCTCACCGCGTTCGAGCGCACGCGCCTGCTCAACATCTTCGCCCAGCACCCGTTTCAGGACTTCTGCCTCTGCGTTCGACAGAATATGCTGCCATTCATCAAGCCCTGCCCGCTGCCGACGAATAGCCACAAGCTGTTCGTCCGCCTCAGCAGTTCTGCCGAGCCGGATGTAGGCGCGAAGCAGATACAGGTGCATCAGGACGCGATGACGCGCATCCGGAACGCGAAGCCCGAGCGCCTGCGTCAGATGTTCAATGACCTGTTCCGAAGCGCGCAGCCGGTCTTCGATCATGCCGAGGTTGTAGAGCGCGATCCAGTCACCCGGCGCAAGTTCGACCGCACGCTCAGCGGCTGCCCTGGCACGCTCGTAGTTCCCGCTTTGCAGTTCAACTTCGGCCAGCCCGTTGTGGCCAAGCGCAGATTCCGGCTCAATCTCGATCATGCGGTGGTAATCCCGGCGAGCCCGCTCCAGTTGGCCGTC
>Ga0224722_1001842_pt1 | contig 11569 bp, 8 predicted proteins | sample Balambano_FR1_Me_FD_161646 | JGI IMG/M metagenome (GOLD analysis project Ga0224722, IMG submission 161646) | Freshwater sediment microbial communities from Lake Towuti, South Sulawesi, Indonesia - Balambano_FR1_MetaG | ecosystem: Environmental > Aquatic > Freshwater > Lake > Sediment | place...
CGGTCTCGAATACCGGTCAGTCGCCAGCCGGCGCGTTTGAGGTCACGCTGGGTGTGCTTTCGCAGTCGCCCGTCCAGATCGGCGTCGTGGCCAACCTGCTGCCAGGACAGAGCATCGTCCTGAATGGGACGCTGACATTTACGTCAACGGGCACGTTTACCGTCGTGGCAACAGCCGATCCCACGAATCAGGTGTCCGAAGTGAGCGAGGTCAACAATACCGGTACCGTGACGATCACGGTGACGCCGTAGGCATAGATTGAGCGAAGATGCGCTGTCTGTAACGCGACAGCGCGTCTTCGCTTTTGGTTTCACCCAAAGTGGGGTTATCATTTTGTTATGCCAACGACCATTCTCTTCATCCACCGCCAGCTAGCCTTCGCTGTATCCGTCAAACAGGCGATGGAACGCACGGGCAGCTTTGAAGTCCATCCGTTCACATCGCTGGATTCTGCCACCGAGTACCTGGCCACGCACCCGCAGGATCTGGCAATCGTCGATTTTGAGCTGCCGTCCGCTTCGGGGGATGAGATCGTGGTGCTCCTGCGCGAGACGCAGCCCGACATTCCCATCATCGCGACGCCAATGGTGGCAGACAGCCTGATCACCGCGCTCAGGATCCAGGGCAGCGTGGAAGCGCGCTTCACCGCCCGCGACGTGCTGCCGATCATCGAAACCATTGTGGCCAGCCGCAAGCCGGGGACCGTGGCGCTGAGCGATACCGACTCGTCGCGCTATGGGCTGCTGACGCGCATCATCGAGCAGAAGAAGACAGACGTGCTGCCGCAGACCAAGGAGCAGCCGAACGAGGTCGAGCTGCCCGGCCGAAGCGATGCGCCGTATCGGCCAAATCCGTTTGAAGAGGAACTGGACGAAGACTTTCCACCGGTCAGTTTTGAACCGCCGGAAGCGCCTGCTTTATCACCCTCCGAGGCATCTGGCGCGCTTGACCCGTCGCAGCTTTTTGCAGATTTTGAGACCTGGAGCGTGAATGACCCGTTCGCAGACGGTGAGGATGACTTTCCACCGCCTGAAGACGAGGATTTCGATGAGATCCTGACCGCGCTGGAAGATGCGCCTTCGACCGACGAACGACCGCGCAATCGCTTTGACAATCTGGTCGATTCGATGCGTGCCGGCGAGCCCGCCCAGCCGTTGCCTGCGCGCCAGCAGGTGATCGAATTTTCGCTGAGCAGCGCGATGGACTCGCTCGTCGAGCAGATCGAGCGCAAGCGAGGCACCGATCCGCTGGAAGCGCCGACGACCATCACACCGATCGCCGGGCCGCCAGCCCGCGAGTCCACACCGCCTGATGAGCCGGCAGCTTTCAGGGCAGACCCGGATGAACTGGCCGCCCTTTTTCGCGATGACGATGATCAGTCGCCGACGTTTGAAGACACGGGCACAATCAGCGATCTGATCACCGGCGTCAACGAACCGAGTTTCATGAATGTGCTGTCGATCCTGCGCGGCGAGGAGGTTCCTGAAGAGCCTGAGGCCGCAGGGGTAGACGACACCGACGATCTGCTGTCCTCGATTGAAGCCGGTCTGGGCATGAGTGCCCCACCAGACGAAACCCGCATCGAATACGACTTCGACAGCATCATGCTGACAGACGATGCCGACAGCGGTTCGACGCCGGCCAAAGTCATTCTGCAGAGTGCGACTGCACCGACGACGTCTCCCGACGACTTTTCGATCGACGACCTGCTGGACAGCATCGAGCGCCAACTTCCGCAGCACCGGCCGCGCATTCAGATGCCGCCGTCCTGGCAGACCGATGCAGACCGCGCTGCAGCGACCCCAACGCCACAGCCCGACACGCTGCCCGAGGCGTCTGCCCCTCTCCTGGCGAATGACGATCGCTTCGAGCCAGACCTGACGGTTCCGCATACCACGGCCGAAGACGAGGCCGTAGACTTCGACTCTCTGCTCGCGGAAGCGGCCGCTGACGATTTTGCCAACGCCTTTGATCAGACAACGATCGCCAACACCGGCCAGCAGACGCCGGAAGCGCTCAGTGTTCAGGAAACCGAGCTTCTGCGTGGATTCGATGACGCGGATGCCCCGCTGGCCTTTGAAGACGCGTTCGAGCTGACCGACACGCCGTCGACGCCGGACTCGCTTGAATTTGATGCGCTGGAGGAAGACGGTTCAGCCGAAGCGCAGCCGGCATGGGACGCCGACTGGGAAGCCGAGATCGATGCGCCGGAAGCCGACGCGGAATCCGCTTCCGTGCTGGCCTACGATGAGCGCCCGCCCGGCTATGACACTGAGTTCGACCGAATGGCGACGTTCGCGGTCGCCCCGGCGCTGCCGGAAGAAGATGAGAGCACATTTGACGCCCAGCACATCGACGATCCCTATATCGCGCAGCTGGCGCTGAGCCTGACAGACGTTTCACTCGAACTTACTGCCGAAGCCACAATGCTGACACGCGAAAAGACCATTGTGGCCTATGCCGGTCGCATGGCCCGTGAAGATATGACCGAGCTTCGGGAAGTGATCGCCGACGATTTTGAGGCGCGACCAGACGAAGCGCGCATCCGTTTCGTCAATCTGCCTGCGAGTGGCAAAGACTACATGGTGTACTCGCGACGGACGGTCGAAGACCTGACGCTGACGCTGATTTTTAGCGGTGAGACCCCTCTGCGCGACATTCGCCAGCAGGGCAAGCGGCTGATCGAGGCGCTGCGTGCCGTCCCGGACATTCCGGCAGATATCCAGGCGATGGAAGTGCTGGCCTATGAGGATGAAGGGGCAGCCGCCGGAGACACCGTTGGCACTGCAACCCTGGCCCATGTGCCGGTGGATGAGTCGATCGCGCGCGCACCCTATGCTTTCGTGTGGATCCTGCGCGACCCGAACGCTCAGCTTTCGCGAGCCGCCGCACATGCCATCGTCAGCGGGATGAATGTGCAGCTTCGTGAACTGGCGTGGCGCGTGCGCGAACTGCGGGCCGCCGACGAATACGTCTACCTGCTGGCCGACGTCCCGGGCGAACAGCTTCCCTACCAGGTCGTGCGAGACCTGAAGCGACGCGCTGCCCTGATCGCCCATGCCCAGTCGCGTTCTGTCGACGTCGACAGCCTGTGGGCCGACAGCTATCTGGTGATGACACCTGGCCGGTCGCTGGAGATGGACGAGATTCGCCAGTTCATCGACTTTGAGCGCATGCTGTAACGCGCTATAATTCGCTCATCTGTTCGCAATCTGACGGCTGGTTCTGCCCTGCGAAGGTGAGGTGCCCTCATGGCGCGACCCCTGTTCTACGTGCTGGACGGCCATGCGCTGGCCTATCGCCACTACTTCGCCAACAGCGGCCGGCCGCTGATGACGACCACCGGCATCATCACCAGCGCGATCTTCGGCTTCACGCGCACGATTCTGGATGTGCTCGAAAAAGACAAACCGCAGTACATGGCCGTCGCGTTTGATGACGGGCTGAGCGGGCGTGAAACCTATTTTCCGGCCTACAAGGCGCAACGCGACGAATCCCCGGCAGATTTTGAAGTTCAGCTTCCGATGATTCGCGACATCGTCGCGTCGTTCAACCTGAAGCTGCTCATGAAGCCGGGTTATGAGGCAGACGATCTGATCGGCACGGCAGCGCGGGCAGCGGTCGAACAGGGTGCCGAAGTCATTGTCTTTTCGGGTGACCGCGACCTGCTGCAGCTGCTCGATGACCATACGCGGGTACGGCTCTACATTCCGATGGCGGGCGTTCCGGACGAACTCTATGATGTGGCAAAGTTCCGCGCCAAGTGGGAACTGGAGCCACGCCAGTTAATCGACCTGAAGGCGCTCGAAGGCGACACCAGCGATAACATCCCCGGTGTCAGCGGCATCGGCAGGAAAGGTGCTACAGCTCTTCTGCAGCAGTACGGGACGCTGGAAGCGCTCTACGAAAACCTGCCGTCGCTCAGGGATGGGGTTCGGCGGAAGCTCGAGGAGGGCCGCGATTCGGCCTTCATCAGCCAGCGGCTGGCCACAATCGACACCAGCGTTCCGATCGATTTCAGGCTGGAATCCTTTGCAGTGCAGGAGCCGAACATTGCCGAGCTTGAGGCGCACTTTCAGCGTTTTGAGTTCAACAGCCTGCTGCGTCTGATCAGCCGCGATGCGGCGCCGGTCGGCCGTTCGGTAGCGACAGGGCCCACCCAGACGTCGATGTTTGACAGCGCCGTTGAGGTTCCCCCGCCGACAGAGGTGCCTGCGCTCTTTCCGACCGTGATTGTGCAGGACGAGGCAGCCCTGACAGCGCTGGTCAGCGACCTTGAGCAGGCGAAACTGATCGCTTTCGACACGGAAACAACCGACACCGATCAGATGCGCGCCGAACTGGTGGGCATTTCGCTGTCAATCGACGGCGCGACCGGCTACTACATTCCGGTCGGCCACCGTGAGGGACGTCAGCTTCCGCTGGAGATTGTCCTGTCTGCGCTGCGCCCTGCCCTGACCAACCCGGCCATCGGCAAGGCGGCGCACAACGCCAATTATGATGCAGTCGTGCTGCGGCAGCACGGGCTGGAGGTCACGCCGATCACCTTTGACACGATGATCGCCGAGTGGGTGCGCGATTCTCACAGCAACGTGCTCGGGCTGAAGCGTCTGGCAGCGCGCGATCTGCACATTGCGATGACCGAGATCAGCGAGCTGATCGGCACTGGCAAGGCGCAGCTTACGATGGATCGCGTGCCCATCGAGTCGGTAGCACCCTATGCAGCCGCGGACGCCGTTTGTACGTTCCTGCTCGTGCAGAAGCTGAAGACTGACCTCGATGCACTGGCCGCTGCAGCGCCAGACATCGATCCTCTCTGGGAAACGCCGAATCCGCCGACCGTGCTGCATGTGTTCAATGAGATCGAGATGCCCCTCGTGCCGGTGATCGCGGCGATGGAAGAAGCAGGCATCCTGCTCGACCTGTCTTATCTCGGCGAAATGAGCGTGCGCCTGAACCGGATGTGCAGCGATCTCGAGCAGGAAATCTATGGACTTTCGGGCGGCTATGGCGCATTCAACATCAACAGCCCGAAGCAGTTGAATGATGTCCTGTTCGGCAAACTGGGTCTGAAGGCAGATGGGCTGCGCAAGACCTCACACGGGTTCTCTACCGCGGCCGATGTGCTGGAGAACATGCGCGGGGAACACCCGATCATCGAGAAGATTCTGCACTACCGCGAACTGTCGAAGCTGAAGGGGACTTACGTCGATGCGCTGCCGGCGCTGGTTCATCCGCGGACAGGTCGCGTCCATACGAGCTTTAATCAGAGCGGTGCCAGCACCGGCCGGATGAGCAGCAGCAATCCGAACCTGCAGAACATCCCCATTCGTTCAGAGACGGGCCGTGAAGTGCGCGGTGCTTTCATCGCACAGCCCGGCTGGAAGCTGTTGTCGGTCGATTACAGCCAGGTGGAGCTGCGGATCATGGCACATATCAGCCAGGAGCCGACCCTTCTGGAAGCATTCCACCAGAGACAGGACATTCACGCGGCAACCGCCGCGCTGGTCAACCGCATTCCGATTGAGCAGGTCACCAAAACACAGCGCGGCTTCGCCAAGCGTGTCAATTTCGGGATCATCTATGGAATGGGCGCCTTCAGACTGGCGCGCGACAGCGACCTGACCCTGCGCGAGGCCGAAGCGTTCATCGACGAGTACTTCGCACGTTTGCCAGGCGTCAAGCGCTATCTGGACAAGGCGAAACGGCTGGCGGCTGAACGCGGTGAGCTGACGACGATGTTCGGCCGGCGCGGGACATTTCCCGCGTTGCAGGGCAGTGGCAACCGTGCGCTGCGGCAGGCGGCCGAACGTGAAGCGATCAATATGCCGATTCAAGGAACTGCCGCAGATATCGTCAAACGGGCGATGATCACGCTGCATAAAGAGCTGAGTGCGCGGCACACCGGCGCGCGCATGCTGCTGCAGGTGCACGACGAACTGGTGCTCGAAGCACCCGCCGATCAGGTAGATGAGACCGCTGCGCTGGTCGTACAGGTGATGGAGAACGCCGCCACGCTCGATGCACCGTTGCGCGCCAATGCGTCGGTCGGCGACAACTGGCGTGACATGGACGATCTGAACTAGAGGACGCTATTGCTTCAGACTCGTAACCGATTCCCACATGCCGCTGGCCCACGAGCGCTCCATGGCCGCAAGAACGTTTGCGGCGGCTAGTGCTTCGGCGAAACCGGGCACATGCGGCCGCCCCGCCGCGACCGATTCGAGGAAGTGGAACGCCTCGATCACCTTCAGGTCTTCATAGCCGATGCCGTTACCATCGCCGGGCACAAAGTGACCATGGTCTGGGTAGCGCTCGCCGCTGACGATTCGCACATAGCCGTCGTGGGAGTTATCCGGCGTCGGTCGGTAGAGCTGCAGTTCATTCATGCGCTCAAAGTCCCAGGAAAAAGCGCCGTTCGAAGCGCTGAGTTCAAAGGCGAACTGACTCTTGGGGCCAACCAGCGCGCGGCTGGCTTCCAGCATTCCGACGGCGCCGTTCTCAAATTCCACCAGCGCCGCCACAAAGTCCTCGTTGGTGACCGGGCCGGTCGGGTCGCCCGGCTGCCCTGCACCGTAGTGCGTTCCCCTGCCGGGAATTGAGATCGGCCGCTCGTGGATGTATTGATGTTTGTGACTCGTGACCTGCCGAATCGGGCCTGCCAGCGCATGGGTCATGTCAACGACATGCGACATGAGATCACCCAGCACGCCCGAACCGGCAATGGTCGAGTCGAAGCGCCAGGACAGCAATCCAAGCGGATTGGCCCCGTACATGCTGAAGAAGCGCCCGTGGAAGTGCTGCAGCGCGCCAAGCGTTCCGCTTTCGACAAGCTGACGGGCGTACTGCACCATCGGCGCCCAGCGGTAGTTATAGCCCACGCCGGTGATCACGCCTGCGCGACGGGCGAGCGCTTCGACCTGTGCCGTCTCCAGTGGCGAGCGGCCGATCGGCTTTTCGCAGACGATATGTTTGCCGGTCGCAGCGACTTCAGCCACGATTTCGACATGCAGGTTGTTGGGCGTGCAGATGTCGACGATGGTCACGTCCGGATGGTGAACCACTTCGCGCCAGTCGCCCGTGGAGTGTGCAAAACCGAGCAGCTCTTTCGACGATGCCGCGCGCTCTGGCACCGTATCCGAACAGATGACGAGCCGTGGTCGCAGCCCGGACTCGGGATAGCGCAGCGGCACCGCCAGGTACGACCGGCTGTGCGCCTGCCCCATCCAGCCCATGCCGATTACGCCGATGTACAATGCGGTCGCCAACGCTGCGCTCCTTGCAGGGTTCCATTCGGGCTTAAGGTCTCTCACCAGCCTGCAGGCGGGATTCTAGCGCATCCAGTGCGGGCAGAACATCGCTCAGCCCATCGACGACGAGATGTGCACCGGCCTGTTGAAGACGAGCACGTGCCGCCTGCAGACGGGGCTGAAGCTTGGCAGAGGGCATCGACTCCAGTTCTATCCGGGACAGCCCAAGTTCGTTGCCAGTCATGGCGATGCCGATGGCCCACATGCCAGCATTCAGCCCCTCGTGCACATCGCTCACGGTGTCGCCGATCTTCACCCAGCGGCGCATCGGGTAGATGCCCAGCAGCTCGGCATTGCGAAAGCACATCCACGGGGCAGGACGGCCGCCCGCCGTGTCATCGGGGCAGACGACGGCATCGGGCGCATAGCCCTGGGCAGCGGCTGCCGGCACAAGCTCGGCCATCATTGCACGGGTATAGCCTGTGCACGAACCGATCCGCAGCCCGCGCGCACGGAGCGCATCGACAGCGCCTGCCACGCCCGGAATGAGGGTGCTGTAGCTGCCAATCACCTCGATCTGACGCGGGATGAACGCCTGGTAGAGCGCATCCACATCTGCTTCATCCGGAAGCCTGCCGCTGGCTGTTTGCCAGGCTTCGGCCACGCGCGGCATTTGGGTGATGGCTCGAATGTGATCTTTTTTGAAGGTTCCCATTGGCGCGCGTGCTTCGGCGATCGTGATTTCGACACCGTGTGCGCGAAACATTTCGAGAAAGACGGCGGTCGGCGCAAAACATCCGAAGTCGACGGTTGTGCCGGCCCAGTCGAGAATCACACCGCCAAGCTTTTCCATGGCAAGGCTGCCTTTCCAGCGGAATCAAAAGAGGGCCGCCAGTGCTGGCAACCCTCTCAGTTTATCGTGTGCGATGTTAAGGTCCGACGACCAGATCCGGCGCATATTCGATGGCCCACAGCCGCTGGGAAATCTGATCCCACGTTGCCGGAGCCTCCCAGCGAACGGTCACCATGCGCGTCTGGACATCACCCTGCACGTCAGCGACGCCTTCGATCTGCGACACTTCGCTGGTGATGGTGCGGACACAGCCATCACAGCCAATGGCCGGAACATGAAATGTCTTCGACTCCATTGAAGTCACCTTTCTCCTCATCAGGCAGACCGCCCCATAAATGGGCCGCATCTGTTATCGTCAATCAGACGGCGACCCTCTTCAAGTCCTTACCCGTCAGGCCAGCTAAGTCCACGTCAGATTGCGGTTTTCGGCAAACCAGCAGACAGTAGACAAGCACACATGCAAAGGAACTCCCCGATGACTCACCCTGAAACCCGCGTCGCCACCGAGACGCTTGACCCCGCAGACTGGGAACTGACAGCCGAACAGGCACACCGCATGCTCGATGACATGCTGAATCACCTTCGCACCATCGGCGAACGTCCGCCCTGGCAGGCGATGCCGCCGGAGCACATCGAACGCTTTCAGCAGCCGCTGCCGCTTCAGCCCCAGCCGCTGGATGACGTGTATGCATCCTTCGTCGAGGAAGTACTCCAATACCCGCTTGGCGATGCCCATCCGCGATTCTTCGCCTACGTCAATGGCACCGGTACAGTCACCGGAATGCTGGCCCAGATGCTGGTTGCCGGCATGAACAGCAACACCGGTGGCGCTTACCACGCGGCAAACTATGTTGAGCAGCAGGTGCTCTCGTGGTGCAAGGCGTGGATGGGCTACCCGTCAGAGGCAAGCGGCGTCCTGACGAGCGGCGGATCGGTCGCCAATCTGATCGGGCTGGGCGTGGCGCGGCATGTGGCAGCGCGCAAACTGGGCGTCGACCTGCGCCGGAATGGAATGCAGGGTCTGCCGGGGCGGCTGCGCGTTTACATTTCGAGCGAAACGCACAGCTCGATCCAGCGGGCGGTCGAAATTATGGGGATGGGTTCTGAATCCCTGTGCGTGCTGCCGGCCGACGCCGATTTCCGGCTTCCGGTCGACGCGCTCGAGCAGGCCATTGCCGACGATCGGGCTGCGGGCATGATTCCATTCCTGGTTGTCGGGACGGCGGGCACAACCAACACCGGCTCGGTCGACCCGCTGGATGCGATCGCGGACGTGTGCAGCCGCGAAGGGCTGTGGTTCCACTGCGATGGGGCAATCGGCGCGGTGGCTTCGCTCGCAGACCCGGTTCGCCTGCTGCTGAAGGGCATGGAACGGGCAGACTCGCTGGCGTTTGATATGCACAAGTGGCTGTATGTGAACTATTCTGTCGGCTGCTGTCTGGTGCGCGATGCCGAAGCACATCGAGACACCTTCTCGCTCACGCCATCCTACCTGCGCCGATCAACCCGCGGCCTGTCAAGCGGCGAAATCTGGTTCAGCGATTACAGTGTGGAACTGACGCGCGAATTTCGTGGACTGAAAGTCTGGATGATGCTGAAGGAGCACGGTCTGGAGAAGTTCGCCCGTGTGATTCAGCAGAACATCGAGCTCGCTGCATACCTTGCAGGGCGCGTCATGGCATCGCGGGTTCTGCAAATGCTGGCGCCCCACCCGCTGCATATCGTCAACTTTCGCTATATTGCTTCACCGGATGAAGCGCACAACGATGCTGTCAACCGCGAGATCGTCATGCAGCTGCAGGAAAGAGGCATCGCCGTGCCCACGATCACTACCATCAACGGCAGGGCGTCCATTCGCGCATGCATCAACAACCACCGAACGACCCAGGACGACATCGATGTCTTCATCGACGCTGTTGTTTCGCTGGGCGATTCGCTGACGGCGACCGTGACGGCCTGAACCAAGCCTTGCCGAAACAGTCCCCACCGCTGATAATGATATTTCGTCTCATTTTCCGACGGAGCAGACGTGATTTCGGCCTCTGACCTGCAAAAACTTCGGCGTGCCTGCAGTCCATCCAGTGCAAAGCCGGAGCTTCGATTCAACAAATCGGTCAGCCGCTTTGCTGCAGCTCTGGTCGATGCTCAGTTCTGGTGCTGGGGCTGTGACGTGCGTCGAAAAGAGGGCAATCTGCTGCTGGCGCACGGTTTCACGCGTGTGGCCAGCGAAGCAAACAAATCAGCAACGCGCTATGTTCGCACGCTGGATTGCGGCTGTACTCTGACGCTGTGGGGCTGGGGGATGGTCTGTGCGCCATGCACGGGAAAACACGGCGCCCTGCTGCGGCGCCAGGGCGCCGTGCTGCGAATGGTACGCCTTGAACACGGGCAGATCGAAGCCGGCACAGCCGAAGAACTGGTGCTTGTGGACGGCCGACACAGAGCAGACATTCGCCTGTCGCAGAAGCTGGTCCAAACGATGCTGGGCTGGGCAGCGGATTACGAAGCGGCGATCGCACAGGAAATGGGCAGCGCCTACCGTGAAGCGCAGCTGGGCGCATGGCCAGAGCGCAGAAAAACGACCGGAATTTCTCCCTCGCAATTTTCGTCGTCATGGCGTATGCTGGCGGGCGTTGTGGAAATGACCCGTGGGGCTTGAGGAGTTTCAGCAGCATGGCAGGCAAGACCAAAATCACCGGCGTGAAGCCGCAGTTTGGAAACGCGCGCAGCTTTTCGATGCGAGCGACGCGTCGCAAATTCAACCCAAACCTTCAGAACAAGCGCATCTACGTTCCCGAAACGGACAGCTTTGTGCAGGTACAGGTGACCGTTCAGGAACTCAAGACCATCGACAGGATCGGCCTTCAGGAGTTCCTCAATCGCCGCGGCATTTCGATGAAGCAGCTCACCCGCTAGATCGATTCAATCCAACCGCAGCGCCTCAGACCTCCACAAACCGATGCTGAGCCTTCAGCGCGCCGGGTCTCACGATTCGATGCGCTGTTTGCGTTGTGATCCCGCTTCCAGAATGCACTTCATCGTGAGATTCCACCTACTGGAGAACATGCCATGAAGAAACTCAGCCTGCTCACACTCATCGTCCTGATCCTCGCATCGGCCATGCCCACGCTGGCGCACGAAGACCGCACAATGGAAGATTTCAGCTTCGCAGTCGGGTGGCGCGTCGAACCGGCGTTCAGCGGGCAGATGAACGGGCCTGACGTGTATATTGCCATCGCCAACCCGCCTGCTGAGGGTGCCCGTTCCGCGCTCGAAGCGCTGGATGTCGATCTGCAGATTGAGGTCAGCTTCGGCCCGGAGTCGATCACCCTGCCGCTCGAACCCAATTTGCCTTTCTACAGCGAATCTGAAGGTGGAGGTCATATCAACTTCGTCGCTGACCTCGTGCCGACATTGCCGGGTGACTACACGTTTCGGGTGACTGGCACGATTGAAGGTCTGGCCG
>Ga0224722_1001844_pt1 | contig 11563 bp, 12 predicted proteins | sample Balambano_FR1_Me_FD_161646 | JGI IMG/M metagenome (GOLD analysis project Ga0224722, IMG submission 161646) | Freshwater sediment microbial communities from Lake Towuti, South Sulawesi, Indonesia - Balambano_FR1_MetaG | ecosystem: Environmental > Aquatic > Freshwater > Lake > Sediment | place...
CGGCCGCTGATTTTGTGCGCGAACAGACTGGCTTTGTCATCGGTGGTGTCCCGCCCATCGGCCACAACCAGCCGTTGCTCACCTTGATTGACGAAGAGTTGACCCACTACGCCGAAATCTGGGCCGTAGCCGGCCACCCACACGCCGTCTTCAAACTGACACCAGATGAGTTAGTGCGGATGACTGGCGGTCAGGTGGTGGCGATCAAGTAGCGCTGCAACTTTGCTGTCCCCTTCACGTAGAGATCAGCAAGCGCCGATACTGGTCTTGGCGCATGACCGTATATTAACCCGGCCATGCCAGGGGACGGGGTTGGGGTTTAGATCGATAGATGCAAAGCTGAGGAGCACTATGACACAAGGAAATCGAACGCAATTGCGTCGGCAAGATGGGGTTGTCGCTGGGGTGTGTGGTGGGTTGGGGGCCTTCTTTGGCATCAACCCGTTGTGGTTTCGCATCGCCTTTATTCTGCTGATGCTGCCCGGTGGGCTGCCAGGGGTAGTGCCATACGTCGTGCTGTGGATTATCATCCCACGACGGTAGTAATCTCCCGAATCACTCAATCCCTGATTAGACGTAGATTGGGTGATTCGGTGTTAAGACTCCTATCCATCTCTAACTCTCCACAATCACACAAAGGCCACCCTGCATGAGCACCCCAGCCAATCCACCGATCTTTGATGGGCATAACGATACACTGCTCGAACTCTATCGCCCCAAGCCGGGCAAGGAGCGCACCTTTTTTGTGCAAAGCGAGCATGGTCATATCGACTTCCCGCGGGCAAAGGCGGGTGGATTGGGCGGAGGCTTTTTTGCTATCTGGGAGCCGCCGCGCACCGCACCCCCGCCGGCCAGCGATGCAGTGGGCGTGCGGCAAGCGCAGACTGGTTACAAAATGCCCTTGCCCGAACCGCTCGACCAAGCCTATGCGCTGAATTTTGCGATAGGCATGACCGCCAAACTCTTTGCCGTAGAGGCCGAAGCGCAGGGGCGCGTCAAGGTCGTGCGCACGGTGGATGAGTTAACGCACTGTCTCAACCACGACATCCTGGCGGCAATCCTGCATTTTGAAGGGGCCGAGCCGATCGATACCGATCTCAATGCGCTCTATCTCTTCTATCAGGCCGGGCTGCGTTCGCTGGGCCTGGTGTGGAGCCGCCCCAACGCCTTTGCGCACGGTGTTCCCTTCAACTTTCCCGATTCGCCGGATACCGGCCCAGGATTGACGGCGGCGGGCCGGGCGCTGGTACAGGCGTGCAACGGCCTGGGTGTGCTGCTTGATCTCTCCCATCTCAACGAACGCGGCTTTTGGGAGGTGGCCGAACTGAGCACTGCGCCCCTGGTCGCCACCCATTCCAATGCTCACGCCCTCTGCCCGACCCCACGCAATCTGACCGACCGGCAACTGACTGCGGTGGCAGAGACGAGTGGCGTCGTTGGCGTGAACTTTCACATTGGCTTTTTGCGCGCTGATGGGCGCTCGGACACAGAAACGTCGCTGAGCGAGATTGTGCGCCACACAGCCTACATCGCCGAGCACATTGGCGTGGCGCATGTGGCGCTGGGTTCAGATTTTGACGGCGCGACGATGCCGCACGATCTGCGCGATGCCGCTGGTCTGCCCAAACTCATGGCGGCGTTGCGGGCGCAGGGTTTCAGCGAGGCAGAGTTGCGGCAGATCGCCTATGAAAACTGGCTGCGTGTGCTGCGGCAGACGTGGAAATAGGCCCCCCAAACCCATGTAGCTCATTATGCGCACTCGTCTGCAGCGTTGGCTGCGTCGCATCCGTGCTGAATGGCGGGACACGCTCGTCATCCTGCGCGAATCGCGCCTGTCGCTCGTGCTCTTGCTGTTGATCATCTTTGGCGGGGCGACGATCTTCTACTTCTTCTACCTCTCTCCCGAACCAGCCCCACCGTTGACCTTTAGCGAGGCGCTCCATGCCAGCTTTGCGCTGGTCTTTTTTGAGTTTGTCTTGCCCTACCCACGGCAGTGGTACGTGCAGTTGCTCTATTTCGTGATCCCGGTGGTGGGTTTGGCGGTGGTGGCGGATGGGATTGTGCGCTTTGGCACGGCGCTTTTCGACAAACAGGCGCGCGGACAGAAATGGCAGGTGGCTATGGCTTCAACCTTTCGCAACCATGTGATTGTCTGTGGGATGGGTAAAGTCGGTTTTCGTACTGCTGAGGAGTTGCTCAAGTTCGGGCGGGACGTGGTAGGGATCGAAATCAATGAACAGGGGCGGTTTGTTGAAAACGCGAAACTCTTGGGCATCCCCATGATCATCGCCGATGCGCGACGCTCGGAAAATCTGCTCAAGGCGGGTGTCAAAGCCGCTGATGCGATCATCCCCGCCACCGACGACGAATTGACCAATCTGGACATCGCTCTGGATGCACGTGAACTCAACCCGGAGATCAAAGTGGTGTTGCGGCTCTTTGACCCCGATCTGGCGCGCCGGGTGGAGAAAGGCTTTGGCATCCACACGGCGATCAGCACCTCGGCGCTGGCGGCCCCGATGTTCGCCGCCGCGGCGATGCGGGTCAAGACGCAATATTCGTTTTATGTAGGCGACCAGTTACTCAACCTGAGCGAATTTATCATCGAACCCGGTGCCGCGGTCATCGGGTGGAGCACTGCAAAGCTCGAAGCCGAGTTGGAGTTGACCGTCGTCGCCTATCAACATGGCACGGCGACGGATATCCATCCCGACCCGCACCATACCCTGCACCCTGGCGACAAAATCCTCGTGCTCGCCTCCGTGCAAGTGTTGCAACACCTTCAGGGGTTGGTTAGTAGAAAATAAACAACATCGAGCTTGAGTTCTCTGCCTTGACGCACCTCTTTCATCGCAATAACGGGCTAGTAAACTGGTCAGTTGACCAGGTCTTTCCCCTCCCTTCTTCCGTTGTGATTCCTGGGTAAACGCCATACAGTGAGTACTGTTCAGTGCCAAGCTGGTACATATTGGCGGCTGTTTCAAAACCACTGCTAAAGGATGATCCACATGCGACGGCTCAGTGGCTTCTGGCCCTGGTTGTTGAGTCTGGCGGTTGGCCTGTTCTTAGGGCTGGCCGGTTATACCTTTTATCATGCGCAGGGAGCTTCTTATCTCTCGAATGACCCGCGGGCTTGTGTCAACTGTCACATCATGCGCGAGCAGTATGATGGCTGGCAGAAGGCCAGTCATCACGCGGTGGCGACCTGCAACGACTGTCATGTGCCGCACGAATTTTTCCGCAAATATTTTTCCAAAGCCGAGAACGGCTTCTGGCACTCCAGAGGCTTCACGTTGCAAGATTTTCACGAGCCGATCCGCATCAAACCGCACAACCGCGTCATTTTGCAGGAGAACTGCGTCGGCTGCCATACCAACTTGGTCAGTCAGATTGCCACCCATGCGGGAAATGACCAACGGATGCTCGATTGTGTCCGTTGCCACCCCAGTGTTGGGCATGGGCCAACGCAGTAAAAGCATTCGCTCAACCATAGGAGGGCTGTGTGAAATTTCGTCCACATGTGATCTACCCCGTGCTGATCCTCCTCGTGGCCGCGGCCACCGTCGGGGTGATGCTGCTCTTGCAGAACATCAACCAGCGCATGGCTGAAGCCGAGGAGACCGTCTTCCGCGTGACCGAGATCAGCGAAGCGACGGTCGACCCCGCTGAGTGGGGCCAGAACTACCCGCGCCAATACGACAGCTATCAACGCACGGTGGATATGGAACGCACGCGCCACGGCGGCAGCGAAGCCTTTCAAAGACTTGACGAAGACCCGGTCTGGCGGACGATTTTCGCTGGCTATGCCTTTGGCGTCGATTATCGCGAAGATCGAGGCCATGCCTACATGTTGGCTGACCAGGACATCACTGTACGGGTAAAGATCGTCAAGCAACCCGGCTCCTGTCTGCACTGCCATTCCGCAGTCTTGCCAGCCTATTACGAACAAGGCGTCGCCGCCGGTGTCCCAGCAGATGAGGCGCACCGTCAGGAGGCAATCTTTGCCGGCTTTGAAATTGTCTCCTCCATGCCCTACACTGTGGCGCGGCCCCTGGTGGAGCACCCGATCACCTGTGGCGATTGTCATGACCCGGAGACGATGCAACTGCGCATCACCCGCCCGGCGTTTTTCTACGGCATCCAAGCCCTGGCGCGCTCTGCGGCACCGTTGCCACATCTGCCCAGCATTGAACGCTGGCGCGCCGATGGGCAGCAGGGGGAGTATGACCCCAACACGCTCGCCAGTCGTCAGGAGATGCGCTCCTTTGTCTGTGCGCAGTGTCATGTCGAATATTATTTCAAAGGTGAGGAGAAGATCGTTACCTACCCCTGGGACGAGGGTCTGCTGGTTGAGGAGATCGAGACTTACTACGACACCGTTGGGCACACCGACTGGGTCCACAAAATGAGCGGCGCGCCGGTGCTCAAGGCGCAACATCCCGAATTTGAACTGTGGAGCCAGGGCATCCACGCCCGCAGCGGCGTTGCCTGTGCCGACTGTCACATGCCCTACAAACGCGAAGGGGCAGTCAAGGTAAGTGATCACCACGTGCGCAGCCCGTTGCTCAATGTCGCCGCCGCCTGTCAGACGTGCCACAACTTTCCCGAAGGCGAGATGAAGGCGCGCGCCGAAGCGATTCAGGATCGCACCGTGGCGCTGATGAACCGGGCCGAAGAGGCAATCAACGCCCTGATCCTGGATCTGCAAACGGCTCAAGCCGCCGGTATTCCCGCCGAGCAATTGACCGCTGCGCAGGAGTATCAGCGCAAGGCGCAGTGGCGGCTCGACTTTATCGCAGCCGAAAACTCAAACGGCTTCCATGCCCCGCAAGAATCTGCCCGCAGCCTGGCTGAGGCGATTGACTACGCGCGGCAAGGTCAGTTGGCGCTCGCCAACGTCACCCCCGTGGTGGCGCTGCGCTGACGGCAGTGGCATCAGCGATAGGCGTGTTTGCATTCCTGGCCGATCCCCGCCTATACTCATCGACAAATCTCGTGGATATCCAGATAGGGGCGTGATTGAATCACGCCCCTACTGCCCAACTGGAGTCGCTTTTGTCATCGACCACCTCATCCGCACCCAGCCCGACTGAGCCGACCTTCACCGAGCAACAGTTGCGTCGCTATACCGGCGAACGCGGCAGCCGCATCTATGTGGCCTATGCTGGCGTCGTCTACGATGTCACCAATTGCCCCAAATGGCGGCGCGGCATCCACGAAAACCAACACTGGCCCGGCCAGGATCTCACCGCGGAGCTGGCCGACGCCCCCCACACCGCCAGCGTCTTTGCCCACCCCTGCGTCAAGCGCGTCGGGCGGTTGGTGTAGCACGCGGAGCGAGCAATCCGTAGGTGCGGTTTCTTACCGCACGTTTTTGGTTGACCGAGATCGTGCGGTAAGAAACCGCACCTACAACTTTTGCAACATTGTTTTGCCAATCGCCATCACGGAACTACGCTGGCTCGTTGCCATGTTCAAAAGTAACCACAACCCTAAGCAGTTACACCGAGAACACAGAGGAGACACCGAGCGCACGGAGAAAGGCCAGCGTGACTCCCTCCGTGTTCTCGGTGTCTCCTCGGCGTGCTCTGTGTAACTTTAGGTTCTCACGCTACCTGAAGTTGGGGTTCCGTTAGGACGTTCCCCGCCTGCTCCAGGGCAACAAACCCCATCCCCTGCAAATACTCTTCCAGATCGGCGTGGGCGCGGGCGGCCAGGGCGGCGTTCTTTTTGGCTTTGTCGCGGATTGGCGCAGCCAGCTCCGGTAAGAGGCCCAGGTTGGCTTTCATCGGCTGGAAGTGTTTTGGCTCGGCGTGGGTGATGTAGTGGAGCAGCGCGCCGATCATCGTCGTGGGGGGCGGGGCCAAGAGCGGCTCGCCGCCGAGCAGTCGGGTCAGGTTGATCCCCGCCAACAGCCCGCCCATGGTGCTGCCCACATAGCCCTCTGTCCCCGTGATCTGCCCGGCGAAGAAGAGATCGGGGCGCTGGCGAAACTGCAACGTCGGCTGGAGCAGGGTCGGGCTGTTGATAAAGGTGTTGCGGTGCAGCTGCCCCAAGCGGACAAATTCGGCCTGCGCCAGCCCTGGGATCAAGCGGAGCACTGCTTCCTGCTCGCCCCATTTGATGTTGGTCTGAAAACCGACCATGTTATAGAGCGTGCCCGCGACATTGTCCTGCCGCAATTGCACCGCGGCATAGGGTCGCCGCCCGGTGCGCGGATCGGTCAGGCCAACGGGGCGCATGGGGCCAAAGGCCAGCGCCCCCGCGCCCCGGCTCGCCAGCACCTCGATCGGCATACAGCCTTCAAAGTAGCGCTCCAGTTCCTTTTCAAAAGTGCGCAACTCGATTTTGGGGGCCGCCAGCACCGCGGCCACAAACGTTTCATACTCGGCCTTGTTCAGCGGGCAGTTGATGTAGTCGCCCTCGTCCTGGCCGGGGGTGCTGTCGCGATCATAGCGGCTCTGGCGAAAGGCGACGGTCATGTCGATGCTGTCGGCGGTGACGATGGGGGCCATCGCATCGTAAAAGTAAAGATACCGCTGGCCGGTGAGGGTTTGGATCTGTTCGGTCAGCGCCGGGCTGGTGAGCGGCCCGGTGGCGATGATCGTCAGCCCCGCCGGGATCGCCGTCACTTCCTCGCGCACGACCTCAATGTTGGGGTGGGCGGTGATCGTCGCCGTCACCTCGGCGGCGAAGTCGTCGCGGCTGACGGCCGGTGCGCTGCCCGCCGGCAGGGCATGGCGCAGGGCTATGCGGATGATCAAGCTGCCCAGCCGCAGCATTTCGCTTTTCAGAATCCCCAACGCCCGGTCCGGCAGGGTGCTGCCCATCGAATTCGAGCAGACCAACTCGGCCAGCCGGTCGGTGATGTGCGCCTCGGTGGGCCGCGTCGGGCGCATTTCATAGAGACGCACATGATGACCCCGGTTGGCGATCTGCCAGGCTGCCTCCGTCCCGGCCAGCCCGCCGCCGATGATGGTGATCGGTTCAGACATACAATTCTCCTCAGACAACTCCGCAGGATAGACCGCGACATCAGCGGCGCAGATCGTCGATCATGGTGCGGATGGCGCGCTCTTGGGCTTCGATCGCCTCGACGAGCCGGAACTGTACCAGGGCACGCTCCAAGTTGTGACGGGGGTGTTTTACCTTGAAATAGACATCCCCCGCCAGGTGGTCGGTAAAGAAACGCAGCCCCAGTTCAAAGGTGATCAGGCGGATGGCGTCGTAGAGATAGGCGTAATCATCCGCGGTGAAGAAACGGGCCGCCTGCGCCAAGTAGCCTTCCAAGATCGCCTGGCAGAGGGTCAGATCAAAGGTCACGGTCGCCAGATCGGTGGTCTCTTCGCCCGCTGGGTTACAACAAGAGCGCAGACAATCGCCGATGTCGTAATGCACCAGCCCCGGTTTGACCGTATCCAGATCGATGATGCTCACCGCCTGATAGGTCTCCTCGTCGATCAGAATGTTGTCCACCTTGGGGTCGCCGTGCATGGTGCGCAGCCGCAATTTCCCCTGGGCTTGGGCCGCTTCGAGCACCCCGGCCCAGGCGCGCCGCTCCGCCACAAATGCCAACCCATACCCAATTGCCCCATCGGATGCTGCGCCCCGCTGCGCCACCACCGCGTCATACTGGGCCAGATAGCGCGGGGTGATGTGAAAGCCCGGCAGCGTGTCATGCAGTTGCGCCGGGTCGAGATCGCTGATCAGCCGGTGAAACTGACCGAGCGCATAGCCCGCTTCGCGCGCATGGGCGGCATCGCGGATGCGCGGGTAGGTCTTGGCCCCCTCGACAAGCGTGATGGCTCGCCAAAAGCCGCCGACATCATCTACCCAGAAGTCCTGCCCCGTGTGGGTCGGGAGCACCTGTGGCACCTCCCAGCGTCGGTCTGCGGATGGCGCTTCGTGTGCCCACCTCTGTCGCATAAAATCGCTGAAGAGCCGCATGTTGACCAAGATCAGCGCAGGTTGGGGAAAGACCTTTTGGTTGATCCGCTGTAGCACAAAGCGATCAGCGGCGATGGTTGGCTCCATACCGTCGAGCGTCACCAGATAAGTGTCGTTGACATTGCCGGCACCGTAAGACTGGACCGCAATCACGGTGTGGGTCGGGGCAAAGTGCTGGGCGATGGGGTGAATGTCGGTCATGGATCAAGAAAGCCAATCTTCAAGTTGTAACTGCGGGATGTGCGCAAAGTGGCGTCGATTATGGGTGACCAGCAAAAGATTGTGCTGCAGGGCAATACTGGCGATTTGTAGATCTAGATCGGCTAGGCGCAGACCTGCTCGTTCTAGGCTTGCCTTTAGTTGACCGAAGTATTGAGCAGCCTGTGCATCAAAAGGTAGCGCGATCAGCGAGGCCAGCAAAGCATTCATGCGTGCTGCGTTGCGGAGCGTATGAACCGATTTGTAAGCACCATGAGTTAACTCACCAATAGTGATTGCGGTAACTGCTAATGGTTCTGAGGTCAAAATTCGACCATGTAGATCGAGCTTACCCCGCAGAATGGCGATACAGTGATCAGTGTCCAAAATCTTCATTCGACCAATTGCCCACGTGCAGGTTGAGTTTGGCGATTTTGGATCACATCTTCTGCCAGTGAAGCAAATTCGTCTTCATCTCGCCAAAGGCCAAAAGCAGCCATTGCCGGATGGGCTTCTCCATTTTGAATCTGCTTTAGCACTTCAGGATCTTGACCAAGGGCTAACGCTAATTGCTCACCGGCCCTGGCCGCCCGTTCTAGTCGTTCTACCTCACCTGCACTAAGCAAAACAGCCACAGCGCGGGTGCGTCGATGGATAACAATCCGCTCGCCACCAGCTGCACGTGAAACAAATTCAGAAAAGCGGCTTTTTACCTCGGCAATGCTAACGCCGTTTACCATATACCCACTCCGAACACCAACAGTTTAGTTGGTCAAGATGACCTTTTCTATGTAAATATTGTACTATGCCATACAGAGTGGGCACAAACGTCACAAGCTGTAGACGGTTGAATTTAGAACTTGAGCAACTTGAACTCCTCAGCATAAGCGTAGCCGGGTTTTTCACCCACTTTGCTGGCCCGTTCGCGGATGCGCTCGTCGAGCTTGGCGGTATCCATCCCCACCTGGCTGACATGATGGGTTAAGGCCAACACCCGTTGCTCGATGGTAGACGTGATGTCCTCCCAGTAGTCGGCGTTCTCCGTCCAAAAGAGATAGACCTCTTTGACGCGCCACGGCTCCTCATCCCCCACCAGTTGCTCACCAAAGATGTGCCACTCGCGCGCCGACCAAACCCCATCGAGCGCGGCAAAGCCAGCGGCGCGATGGTCGGGGTGCAACTGATAATGCCGCCACGGGTCAATCGCCAGGACAATGTGCGGTTTCAGTTTGCGGATGATATGGGCGATCTGGCGGCGCAGTTCGAGCGTGTTGTCCAGCACACCATCGGGGTGGCGCAGATAGTGTACTTCTTGGACGCCCAGCACCCGCGCCGCCCCGCGCTGCTCTTCCTCGCGTTGAGTCGCCAATTGACCAGGGCGCATATTGGGGTCACGGCTACCCTTGTCCCCACTGGTGAGCAACAGGTAGACGATCTGCTTGCCCGCCGCCGCCCACTTGGCAATCGTCCCACCCGCGCCAAACTCCGGGTCATCCTGGTGCGCGGCGATGACCAGGACGCGATCGAGGGTCTCTGTGTTCTCACTCATGATGTCACTAACTTTCTCAAACTAAATGCGTGAGGCTTTCATACTTTTAACGGAGCTGCCCAATCGAGGAGTGCGCACGAGGGCGTGCGCACTCCTCGATCCATCAAATCAGGTATTTAGACAATCTCGCTCAATTGCACGATGCATTGCGAGAAGTAAGGCCTTCTTTTGTGTGTCCGTAATCACAAAGCTAATTCCATAATCTTAACGAGGAGTGCGCATCTGAGGATGCGTACTCCTCGTTTGGCTAATATTTATCGGTTTTCTCTGCTAGGTCGTTTGCATGCCCGGGTCAAGCGGCAGACGGATCGGCACGCCGCGCGCCTGCGACGACTGACGGATCGCCAGGATCAACTCTTGATCAAGCCGAGCTTGCTGGGCCCCATAAGTCGGTGCGCCGCCGGTGCGGATCGCCCCAACCAGGCTCAACAGACAGCCGGCGACGCCGATCTCGTCATCATGCCACTGGACGCCGTGGCCGCGCACCGCCGGGCGAAAGGGGTTCTCCCAGCGCACAATCGGCAGATCGGGGAGGCCGGTGTGGGCCACCATCGCCACCAGCGCACCGCCATCCACCCGCTCCCAGCGCCGCTCCAGCGTGATAAAGTGCGGGGCCTCACCGCCAGGAGCCAGCAGACTCAGCCGCTCTTGCACCTCCAAGTTGACGCCGACGGTGATGCCCATGCCCTTCTCGGCCAGGAAGCGGCTGCTGCGCCACCAGCGCAGGGGCGAATCATAGCCGATATTCGTCCAGTGAAAAATACCCAACCGGCCATCGGCAAATTCGATCAGGCCATGCTCCTGCGTTTCCGTGCGCGGGGCGTGCTGTTCGACCAGCCGTGACCATTGCTCGGCCAGGTCATACTGGCGCACGGCTCCCGTCACCTGCACGGGTTGGGCGTCAAAGCCCAGATAGCTGCGCATGACGCTAATGCCATGATAGCCGTGACCAGCGAAGTCGTTAAATGACGAGTAGACCCGGCCAAAGACCCCCGCGGCGATCAACTGGAGCTTGATCTGCTCCAGGGGCCGTCGGTGAAATTGTTCAGCGACTTCGATCTGGCGGCCCCGTTGTTGCGCGGCTGCGATGATTGCATCCGCTTCACTCAACTTGTGGGCGATAGGCGTTTCTAGGAGCACATGCAGACCGCTCTCCACCGCCATCAGCCCCACCGCGCCATTGGCGTGATAGTTGACCGAGACGATGCCGATGGCGGGGGCGGTTTCGCGCATCAGCTTGTCCAGATCGGTGTACCAGGGCACGCCCAGGCTTGCCCCCAGCCGTTGGGCCGATTCGCCCGTGCGTCCCCAGACAGCAACCAGCACCACCTCTCCCGGTAGCGCCCGGATGATCGGCCCATAGAGATAATCCGAACGCCGCCCTGTCCCGATGATCGCTACCCGCAGCGGTTCCGTTGTGCTCATCGCAGCCGACTCCTTGTTCAACAATACTTGTACTTTATCCACAGATTACGCAGACTTCGTCGTGAGCTAAGTCGAACGATTGCACAGATTATAACGTACTGTTCTTCTCCGCAAGTAATTAGAAGCGGTATAGCGCTCTTGATGGGTTGAAAATCTTGTCGGATCGACGGATCTTCGATACGATGCAGACTGTGATCCAGCGCGCACTTTTTATCAGCCACGAAGTAGGAGAAAACGGATGTTAAAGCGAGAGGCGCTCCTGCGCACCGGCCGTCTTGCCTTTGCCACTGCCGCGGCCACCGTTGGTGATTCCAGCCGCGCAGCCCCGTCCTGGCTCTTGACTCAACGTTCGGATGATGATAACGAGATCGTCCGGGCGCAACGGCGTCGCCGCGCCGCGCCGAGTGGCCCCGGTGGCCGCGAGCGGGCCGAGGCCCCCCAACG
>Ga0224722_1001845_pt1 | contig 11561 bp, 7 predicted proteins | sample Balambano_FR1_Me_FD_161646 | JGI IMG/M metagenome (GOLD analysis project Ga0224722, IMG submission 161646) | Freshwater sediment microbial communities from Lake Towuti, South Sulawesi, Indonesia - Balambano_FR1_MetaG | ecosystem: Environmental > Aquatic > Freshwater > Lake > Sediment | place...
ACTCTACTCCCCGATTCACCGTAAAAGTACCGATTGAAACACCAAAAGCCATGCGTACGGTTGGGGTAATTATCCCGAAGCACCGGGAACTGGCACCGGCGGAGAAAAATTTTTATCAGTTTTTGATTCAGTTTTTTAATCGGTTGGAGCAATATAAATAGTGGTTATACAAAAAAATGCTGATTCCCCAAACGGAATTCAGCATTTTCTATAATCACTTATCTGGCAGTTCTTTTCTCCCCTACCATTCCTAAGTGGACATCTTCGAATGCATTATTTTTCTCTCGCCTATTTCTTTCAGTCCTCCACGAAAGAATAGGAAAACCGCAAGCCATGAGATGACCATTAAAATGACCTGTCCAAAGGGAAACATTCCTGGAATTGATGTGTCCCATAGAGCGTGTATCCCTACGACTAAGATAAACACTTGTAAAAATTTATAATGAAACAGCATGTTAAATTGAAAAGACTGGTCTTTTTGTACTCTACAAAACACTGCACCAGTTAAGGCAGCCCACGCAACATGCCCACCAGGAGCATAAACCCCTCTTAATAGGATGGTTCCATACAAGCTTACACCATCTCCCGAAAGCAGGGCTCTTAGTGCGTATCCAGCCGTTTCAAAAGCTGCAAAACCTGCCCCAACTGCTGCACCGATCAGCAAACCGTTTAAAATATATTTGTACCTTCGATAGCGAACGAACGTAATGACGATAATTTTTTTGGCAAGCTCCTCAATAATTCCAATTGTTATCGGATTGATGTTTTTCTTCAGAGTATCGAAAAACACGAGTGCGATTAACAATGATATTTTACGCATGCCACTTACCTAAATACATATAGACGAAGCAGGAGAATCGTCTCCATGCTTCCCGGTGATGTGTGCTTGATTAAACCCTTGTCATTCTTACAGCCATGTATTGTTGACCAGGAAGCTTAATTCGGAATCTTTCTTCAAAGGTCCCATTAAGTTCACTAATTGTCATATTCCACGTATCAATGACTTCCACTTTATACTTTACCCCCGGTTTCATCCGATATTCCCTGAAACGAGGCTGGTAAAAGCCGTAATAAAATAGATAATATTCATCCGGAATTCCGGCAGCAGGTGCATCCCAGGACAAATTCATAGTGTTCAACCCATCTTTCGGCCCTTCTTCCATGATATTCCTTAAGAATCTAATTCGCTCTGGACTGCTTCCATGCAGTTTACCTCCTTTAGACCACCATAAAACCTCATCAGAACGCAAGTATGTTTCCCCATGACCAACATATCCCCCTCTTAATGCACCTTCCCAGAATCGGCGTGTCATTTCTTCACCAGTAATGTTGCCCCAGCCTTGGTCAATGTCACCTTCATAGGCACATTCGTCAATAACGATCGGCTTATTCCATTGTTTCCTCCACTCATCCGTGCTCTCTGCCGTCTTGTACACATCAATCCGTTGAACACTGCAATGAGTAATCCACGGTCGGTTATAATCATAAAATTGTAAACAGTTGTGGATAGAGATCAAATGAGCATATGGATCATTTTCCTTGATAATTTTTGCAAAACGTTCCCAGTCATCTGTTTCCTTAGACCACATCAAATCGTACTCATTGGCCAGAGACCACCAAACATGACGATAGGCTGATAGACGAGCAACGATGTACCGTAAATAACGGTCATCAGCGCTCTTTTTCATATCCGCAAATCCCCATCGATCATACGGGTGAAATAGAATTAAATCCGCTTCGATACCGAGTTTTCCCAATTCGATTATTCTCTGCTCCAGATATTGAAAAAACAATGGATTGAATCGAGTGACATCCCATCCTTCTGCAACTGATCCCTCAAACGGGTAATGAGAGGGCTCGTTTGTGTTGTATAAATAAGATTTAGGAAAAATACACATCCGCATTTTATTGAAAGGAGATACTTCCAGTGTCTCTAGCGTTTGCTTCATGAGATTCTCCTCTTGATGGGTCCATGCATAACAGGTCGTACCTATCGGAATATACTTTGTTCCATCCTCATAGGCAAAATGAAAAGTATTTTTCACACGTACAGGTCCATGATTCCCTTCCAATGCTTCTGTACAGACAAAATGGCCTTCGATCCTATCAAGTGATCTGGCAGTGCTTTTCGTCCGGAATGCCCATTTGCCTTCAGTGTCCGGCATAAATCGGATACGGTAAACGCCTTCACCGTCATAAAAGCCTCGTGTTTCGATTGTTCGGTCTTCAAAATGAAATTCAGCACTGAGCTCAACGTCTATAAACGGGTTACCGTGATTCGGCCCCTTCAATTCGACCTCGAAAACGCCCCACTTCTCCGCATGATCCGGCACTTTAATCGCCGCTCCTCCTATGACCACTGATTCGTCTTCATAGTTGGCTTTCGGCCCTAAGTTACTAATGTCCTCGGACTCCTCTATCACATTTGCCAATTCCTTCTGCAATGCTGAAACAACGTCAGGAGTCACCGTTAATTCGGGAATAAAAGAAGCCAGTTGCTCTAAATTACCAAACCTAATAAATGTACCAAGCGCTGGATCGAGCATCAATTCAAATAGTTGAGGAATATGGGTTTCTAATATACCCCTTGCTTCTTTATTTGACAAAACATTGCCTAATTTTGTTTTTTCTGTAAATTCCAATTCAATAGCCTCCTATCGTTATTTAGATCACTTGTATTTCCTCAATAACCTTAAAACTCCAAGGTTCTAAATCTACCACTTCTCTGTTCTTTACTAGTTGATTAGTCAACAATTCATTTCCTTCCCTGTAGGGATAGTGGAAGGATTGTGATGAATCAGAATAATTAAAGTAATACCGGATCGTCTTTCCATATTGATTAGTCCCAGATTTGGTAATCAGCGGGAATGATAACTCCTGATCTTCTCCCCATAGTTCCGATTGCTTTACAGCATGTTCTAATACACCTTTCATAACAGCCGGACTTGTCATACATCCGATATAGATGGCCGTACCTTTTCCATACCGGTTTTGGGTAATAGCCGCATATTTCCCCCAGGCTGCCGTTTATGGAGCCCTCCATGGAAGGGAAATCCTCCCAACTATTAATCCGATTGCTCCAATAATCCAGACCAAAGACTTGATTAAGATTTTCAATCGTTTCATATTTCTCCCTCATGTATTTGACAAATAGAAGCTGAACGTTTGGTCCGCACGTATGATAATCACCTTAATGCCTGCTTGATGCATCGCATCCAGTACCCGATCAACAGATGAAAAATTAAAAACACCATTTTGTGGTTCGTGGGTACTCCAAGTGGATTCAGCGATTCTAACGAGGTTGATTCCAGCCTCTTTCATCATCTGAATGTCTTTATCAAGCCTGTCATAAGGCATGTATTCATCGTAATAAGCCACTCCATATAAAAGCTGATCCATGAAGATTATCCTCCTAAAAATTCGTTAGCCCCCTAATATGGTTGACAGAAGGAGGGCAAATGGATTTTCTTATAATTCTATTTTTAAAATAACAACACTATAAGAAGAGATATCATATATATTGCTATCCAATTGCAAGACTGTTTCAATCGGAATAACCTTGTCAGTATCTTCCATTGTATTTGTATCGTTTGGATTGTCTGATGTTAGAATGATCTGCTTTCCCGTAAGTTTTTCTTTCCCGTCAATATCAATCAATGTTCTTAGGTTATACTCTGAGGCATTGACCAATTTAACGATTACCTCATTATTCTTTTCATCAAGTGTGGTTACGGAAGTAAGATATGGAATGGCTGCTATTTTATACTCATGTATCAAATCACCATCAATGTAGCAGTATATAGCATCGTTCGTAACCTTGGCACATAACTGATGATCACCATCTGGATTGACATTCATAGTATGATTAGGGCTTAGCTTCACCCGTGACCATCCATTGATATGAACTAACCGGTTCTCGCCATTTGAGTCAAACTCCCAGAGAAAATAGTTTTGTTGCCATTCTTTTGTACTATCCAATACCCGAACCTTTAATCCCTCCGGCCCCAGCCTTGCATTTAGGGTAACGGTATATTCTTTCCAAGAAGGCTGACCGATTCGCAAAACATTCCATTCTGTGCGGGTTAATGGGTTCTCCTCTGATAAGCTTTCACTCTTAAATAACAGCTGTTCACCACTCGTCATGCTAATATCCTTTATATAAGGAATGTCATTTTGTCTGATTGCCACTTCTCCTTTAAAAGATGGGAAGCGTTTTTCTGTTTCCACTTTACTATGTAAGACGACATCTCCCCTGTTTTCACTAAACAGTTTTTGAACATGGTAAGAAGGGGTTACATAGGATTTCGTTCCATTAAAATAAATGAGATTAGGTGTCCAGTTTATATGATTGACATTAGCAAAAACGGGCGCATAGGAAGACATCACGACAAGATCCTGATTCCGTTCCATTCCCGTCATAAAGGCGGCTTCACTTATGGCTCCCTTTAGCTTGCCTGCTCCTTCACCAAGAATCATGGCATATTCCCCTACATAGATCTTCGGACCATTCCGATCGTACGTATCATACATATCGTGATACATGACATAATAATCAAAATCAGCATAATAATGCTCATCAACGATTTCCACCGGCAAGCCTTTTGTCTCTGTCCCAACCTCCCAATGCGTATTCCAAATCGTGATAATTTCAGGATATTTTTCTTTCACAGCATCATAAAACAATTTATAACGGACATTGTACTCAGGACCAAAATTTTCATTTCCGATTTCGATATATTTCATATTAAATGGAGCGGGATGACCGTTTTTGGCACGGAAGCCACCCCACTTGCATGTAATTGGTCCGTTCGCATACTCTATCGCATCAAGCATGTCCTGGATCCAATCATCGAGTTCTTCTAATGGAATATGCTCCCCTGGTCTACCTTGACAAGTGAGCCCACAATTTACCACGAACATAAGCTCCATTCCAAGATCCTCTGCCATTTGCAAATACTCATGGTAGCCTAATCCATTAGTGGTCCGGTAATGCCACAGAGTCCAGTGGGAACTCCTTTCGGTTACATCCCCTATCGTTTTCTTCCAGCGATAGGCTGTCTCCACTGAGAACCCTTCCACAAAGCACCCGCCGGGGAATCTCATAAAAGTCGGCTGTAGATCTGCAACCCTTTTTACTAAATCCGTGCGCAAGCCGTTTTTCCTTTCCATAAAGGTTTTATGGGGAAATAAAGACACAAACTCAAGCCAAAAAGTTCCGCTATCATTCGTGGAGAATGCCAGAATGCCGTTAGGCTCCTCGCCAACACTTTCTAATATCAGTTCATACTTTTGCCAATTTTCAGATAGTATTGCACAAGGGATAGAGGACAATTTTTCACCTTTATTATTTTCAAGCGTGATTTCCAGAGTTCCAGAAAATGTCCTGTCCTTTTTTGCATAAAAAGATAAATGGTATCTTTCACTTTTTTTCAAAGGGATTCCCCAAAATCCTTCATTGTATACGGAAATTCGCTTTTCGCATGTATCCCCTAACTCCACCCTAAGAGAAAGGGGATTTTCAAGGTTAATAGGATCATTTTCATCGAGGAAAATCTCTGCATTACTATCTGTATCATCCTTCCGCAAATGCCAGCCTGGTATTGAACCTGGTCCTTCTTCAAAAGGAGAAACCCAACCTGCAGGCGAATGCAATTCACATCCTTCCACCTGGCAGCGGTCAGGAATGATGGTATCCTCGAAAGATCGATTTCGAATGAGCTCCCCGTAAATTCCTCCATCGCCGGCACGGTTGATTTCCTCAAAAAACAGACCATATAACGAAGGGTTTACAGGAAATTTCTTAGCTTTTGTATCGATGATTACTTTTGCAGATTTATACAACACAAAATACCTCCAAGCCGAGTAAATTCCCTTCCTATTGAATTACTTTAGAACGATCGTATTAAACGATTCAGGTTTTAAATCAAATTGATAGATTTTCCCTTGTAATTCAAAGAATAATTCCCGTACTCTTTTTAATGGATTGTTCACAATGAATACCATGGAATCATCCGGATTTTGGAAAGCAAGAGCATGAGCCGTTAGTTTTCCTTTTGTTTCTAGTCTTACTGCTCCGTTTTTCACAAAATGAGAATGGTGTTTGACCACATAGAATTCTGGATTATACTTGAAGCTTTTCGTTTCTGGATCAACGGTTATCATAGAATTCTGTTCCCAGCCCCAGGTACTGCGACCTTTAGGTTCTAAAACGGCATTCCAATAAACATATCCATTCGCCCCATTCACAAAATAATGGCGGAACAGGTTGCTGACATATTGAGCATATTCCCAGGTGTTTTTGCCATTTCCACATTCATTTTCTGTTTGGAGGAACCGCATCTCAGGGTAACTTTCGGCTGTCCGCTGAATCGCATGTTTTCCAGCCCATTGATAGCCCACGCCGCTAATATACTTATATGCCTCAGGATCACTAAGAACAAGATCTGCGTACACATCAAAATCAGAGGTGGTGTCCGTCATTAGCTCTTGCCAAGGTTCTGGTGCATTGATGGTGCCCAGCCAGATTTCTGTATCCATATTGTATTTTTCAAAAGTTGGTCCCAAATAGTCACGGATGAATTCTTTCAATTGTTCCCCTGTCCACTTGCAAGATGGGAATTTTTGATCAGCCATTACTTCGTTTTGTACATGAATTTGGTTGATTTTGATTCCTTCTTTTTCATACGCTTGCACAAACTTAACGAAATAAAGCGCGTATGCTTCAAGTGCTTTTTTCTCCCAGCGTAGAGTGCCATAGTTATAAGCCTTCGGAAATTTCAGCCAAGTGGGTGGACTCCATGGCGAAGCGAAAAATTTTATATCTGGGTTTCTTTTTTGTGCCTCACGAATATATGGAATAAGATATTTTTGGTCCCTTTCAATGGAGAAATGCTCCATCTCATAATCATCATCGGTTTCATTATGACTATACCATTCCAAGGCATAATCACTTGCTCCAATTGGGAGACGACAAAGAGAAAACTGGCAATCTCCATCCGTTGCGAATAAGGAATCTAGTACTCTTCTTTGGTCCTCCTCAGATAAATGATGGAGTGCAGACATGCCAAGTTCATTAAAACAGCTGCCAAAGCCCTCAACGACACGACCTTTTTTAGGGATAATGATCAAATTACTTTGTTTATCCGAGGCTTCGACTGGTTCCCTTGTTTGCCAATAGAAATCCCGAGTAGATTCAACCCATGAAACACGTTTTACTGTCATACTGTCCATTCCCTTCATTGCTTTTTAAATAACAAGCCAAACCCTAGAAAGTGTTTGGCTTGCAGCAGTTCACTAGTTTCCTACTGTTTGAACGTTAGGAGCTTTTTCTAATATTTCATTAAGCTGATCGAGAAGTGCATATAACATATCCTCTGTAAATCTTTCCGGATTGAAAGCAGCCATCGCCCGTATAGGCATAAATTTCATCATCGCCTGAAACATTTCAAAGGCATCAGAGTCTTCCGCCATTGCGGCAAATGGGCTTCCTTCATTTACCTTTGCTAGTGTTTCTTGTACAATCGGGGCAATGATCGGATTCGATAGAAGATCCCCGAGAGTTGTGTTTCTGTGAACCGATCTTTTAATCGTAACCGTAGAGTTCACTTGGATACAGCCTTTTAGAAGGATTTCAGCTGAAGACTTACCTACTAGAACTTCGAACTGACCAGTTTCCACATGCCAGTCTTGAATGTCTACATTGTAAAAGGCAAATGCTCTGTTATCCAAAGTAATGGTGACGTCTTTTTCTTCACCTGGTTGTAGTTCCACCTTTGCAAATCCTTTGAGTTCTTTTTCTGGTCGAATGACCGTACTTTCTATATCACGGACGTATAGCTGAACGATTTCTTTTCCAGCTCTGTCTCCTGTATTTTTAATTGTAACGGTCACTTCAACTGTCTCATTATCTAGAATGTTTTCTTTGTTAATTGATAGATTAGAATATTCAAAGCTTGTATAGCTTAATCCATAACCAAATGGGAACAACGGTTCAATGGCTTTTTTATCATAATAGCGGTACCCAACAAAAAGACCTTCCTTGTATTCGACCTTATCTCCTTCTCCTGGGAAGTTAAGGTAGGATGGATTATGACGCAGCTCTTTCGGGAAGGTTTCTGCGAGTTTTCCGCTTGGACTTACATTACCGAATAATAAATCGGCAATGGCTCCACCAAGCGCCTGTCCACCCAGGTACCCTTCTAGCAGTCCTTTTACCTGATGTAGCCACGGCATTTCAACAGGGGCACCATTACTTAATACAACCACAACATTTGGCTGAACTTCTGCTACTGCTTCAATGAGGATGCGGTGATTGTCAGGAATCCGCAGGTGCTCCCTATCATAGCCTTCAGATTCATATCGGTCAGGCAGACCCACGAAAAGGACGGCAACATCAGCTTGAATCGCTGCTTCTTTGGCTTCAGTAATCAAATCTTCATCCATATGATCACTTTTCAAATCATAGCCTCTTGCATAAACTACGCTAGCTTGACTAGCACTCTTTTGTATCTCTTCACAAATATTATCAAGTTGCGTTGGCTTGATATGTGAACTTCCTCCACCTTGAAATCGTGGTTTTACGGCAAACTCACCGATAATGGCAATTGTTCCTTCTTTTTTCATTGGAAGAATAGAGCCTTCATTCTTTAAAAGCACCATACTTTCTCTCGCCACTTCTCTAGCAAGTTGGTGGTGGTGTTCCTTATCATAGGTAGCATTCTCTTTTTTATTGTCTACTGCCTTAAAGATAATCTTAAGAAGTCGTTCAACAGCACGGTTTAAGGTTTGTTCCGAAAGCCGACCATTTTTAATGGCGTCAACGATTTTCTTGTCACCTATACCATTGCTGGATGGCATTTCCAGCTCCAATCCCGCTTCCAATCCCTTGGCTCGCTCATTTACTGCACCCCAGTCAGATACAACAAAACCTTCAAAGCCCCACTCATCCTTTAAAATATCCGTTAATAATGTTTTATTTTCAGAAGCATACTCTCCATTTACTTTGTTATATGAGCACATAACAGTCCATGGCTGAGCTTTCTTTACCGTATTTTCAAAGCTAGCAAGATAGATTTCTCTTAACGTCCTTTCATCGACGATTGCATCCACTGACATCCGACGATGCTCCTGGTTATTCGCAGCAAAATGCTTAAGGGAAGTACCAACGCCTTGACTTTGAACACCTGTAATATGGCTTGCTGCTAATTCAGAAGAAAGGTAGGGATCCTCTGAGAAATATTCAAAGTTTCTTCCACAAAGTGGTGAACGTTTAATATTCGCACCTGGTCCAAGCAGCACGGCTACGTTCTCGGCCTGACATTCTTCCCCTAAGGCAACCCCCACTTTTTCAATTAATGAACGGTTCCATGTGCTGGCAAGCCCCACTGCTGATGGGAAGCAGGTGGCTGGAACACTATCGTAAATCCCTAAATGGTCGGCACTTTGTTGCTGTTTACGAAGACCATGCGGGCCGTCTGTCACCATGATGGATGGGATTTCTAATCTTTCTATTCCTTTTAATTCCCAAAAATTCAAACCGGAACAAAGACCTGCCTTCTCTTCAAGTGTCATTTTTTCGATTAATTGTTGAATATCTCTTTCCATACCAAATTCCTCCTCCATTTATAAATCTACAACCTAACAAGAACTAGTTTTTTATTTAACTCATCTAATTTTTCAGATGTAGCCACAGATGAAAATAAAGGGAAATTTACAAGTTCTTGCAATGATTTTTCTACAAATTGATCACTTTTTACAATCGGGTTATTTAATAGTTCTGGTAGCTCCTTCTTAACCATTTCCTTTGTTTCTTCATTATTTAATAGCTCTTTTAAACTACTGTTTGTGCTATAGGTTAAGATATAAGATTTTTTCGGAAGATAATGAAATACATAGGTTCCCGCAGTAAGTTCACATAGAACATCCTGATCTTCCTGTTTAGCATCCAAACTTCGATTAACCAGCCATTCATCGTTTACTTTGATATCTTCTAATGCAGCATCAGGTAGTATAACATCTGCTGTTGTATTGAATGGTACAGTAAAGGTAAAGGTTAACGAACCATCTTCTTTTAATTCCCAACCGCTTTCAATTAATCCGGATGAGGAAGTAAATTTAGCTCTCGCATAATTTAATTTTCCATATGGTTTCGGACAAAGCTTGAATCTTCTGAATCCAGGAGTATCTTCAATCGGATTTATTCCGCACATATGACGATACATCCACTCAGCAATCGAACCATAGGCATAATGATTTAATGAGTTCATCCCAGTACCGCTGATGGTTCCGTCTGGAAGAACGGAGTTCCATCTCTCCCAAATGGTTGTGGCACCCAGCTTCACTGCATATAACCAACTTGGGAAATCATCATTTAACAATAAGGAATAAGCAAAGTCATTGGCTTCATTCTCTGATAAGACATGACAGAAATATGGTGTACCGACAAAGCCTGTAGTCAAATGCATTTTATCTTCACGAAGCTTTGCTTTTAAATCCTCGATAACCCGGGGACGGAAGGATTCTGGAATCAGGTCCATATATAAGGCGACAATCATCGCTGTCTGTGTATGAATCGCAATTCTGCCATTTGGCGTAAAATATTCCTTTAAGATTGATTCTTTAATTTCATTTGCCAGCTGTGCGTATTTTTCAGCCTCCGCGGTTTTACCCAAAACCTTGGCCGCTTTGGCTACTAGCTGTGCCGAATAGCAATAATAAGCAGAAGCGATATAATAAGAATCCGTTCCACCCATAGGACTTTGAGGATCTTTTCCATCCAATGCAAGCCAATCGCCAAAATGGAAGCCAACCTTCCACAGCCTTATTGCTCCTGATTTCTCATCTGCATTTTGGATAAAATCAACCCAATCCTTCATTGCTTTAAACTGTTGCCGAAGGAGCTCTTTATCTCCATAGTACGTATATAATGTCCATGGAATTACGGTAGCCGCGTCACCCCAGGCTGCTGAGCCGCTTCCTGAAATAAAACCGTGTCCATCTTTTGGTTTTACGACAGGTACAGTAAAGGGAACGGAACCGCCTAACCTTTTCTGTTCTTCATGTAAATCGAACATATATTTTTGGTAAAAAGCAGGTGAATACATATTGAAGCAAGCTGTAGGAGCGAATACTTGGGCATCGCCTGTCCATCCCATGCGTTCATCTCGCTGCGGGCAATCAGTTGGCACATCCAGGAAGTTCCCTTTTTGCCCCCACATGGCGTTAAGGAATAATCGATTGACTAATGGATTGGAGGTTTCAATAGTGCCAGTTTCTTCTATTTCACTGTAGATGACACAGCCTGTAAAATCATCCAGGCTAATTCCCCCTTCAAATCCAGTCAGCTTTACATAACGAAAGCCATAAAAAGTAAAATGAGGCTGTACTTCTCTTAAGCTTCCATCAGAGATATAAATATGTTCCGCTTTTGCCTCTCTTAAATTTTCTCGATAAAAGTTTCCACTTTGCAGAAGTTCACCGTATTGAAGATGTAATGTAGCTCCTTTAGGAGATTGAGTTTTAAAACGGACCCAACCGGTCATTACTTGACCAAAATCAAGGAC
>Ga0224722_1001846_pt1 | contig 11557 bp, 14 predicted proteins | sample Balambano_FR1_Me_FD_161646 | JGI IMG/M metagenome (GOLD analysis project Ga0224722, IMG submission 161646) | Freshwater sediment microbial communities from Lake Towuti, South Sulawesi, Indonesia - Balambano_FR1_MetaG | ecosystem: Environmental > Aquatic > Freshwater > Lake > Sediment | place...
GCCTGGCTATAAGAAGAAGGTGCAGTTTGAAATGGATAAAATTAAGAAAAGACAGAACCGATTGAAAAAGAAATAAGGAGTAGGAGAGTGGAGAAAATGCTGAAATTAGGTTCACATGTTTCAATGAGTGGGAAAAGTATGTTGCTAGCATCTAGTGAAGTAGCGGTTTCATATGGTGCGAATACTTTCATGATCTACACAGGTGCTCCTCAAAATACTAGAAGAAAGAAAATAGAAGATTTAAACATAGAAGCAGGTCAAAAACATATGGAGTTAAATGGGATCAACTTAGAAGATATTGTTGTGCATGCTCCATATATTATTAATATTGGAAATACAACGAACCCGGATACATTTGACCTTGGTGTACGATTTTTAAAATCAGAAATCGAACGGACAGAGGCAATCGGTGCAAAGCAAATTGTTCTGCACCCTGGAGCTCATGTAGGAGCAGGGGAAGAGGCTGGAATCAAAAAGATTGTTGAGGGTCTTAATGAGGTTCTAACAGGAAATGAGCAGCTTCAGATTGCTTTAGAAACGATGGCAGGCAAAGGATCCGAATGTGGGAAAAACTTCGAAGAATTAGCGATGATTATCGATGGGGTCAAACATAATGAAAAGCTTTCTATTTGCTTTGACACTTGTCATATCCATGATTCGGGGTATAACATTGTGGAGGACTTTGATGGAGTTCTTAATGAGTTTGATAAAATCATTGGAATAGATCGCTTAAAGGTCCTTCATATTAACGATAGCAAGAATGATCGTGGTTCAAGAAAAGATAGACATGAAAATATTGGTTACGGAAAAATTGGATTTGATGCACTATCATATATCGTGCATCATCCGCAGCTAATGAGTATTCCAAAAATCCTAGAAACGCCGTTTGTTGGGGAAGATAAGAATAATAAAAAAGCACCGTACAAACAAGAAATTGATATGTTAACTTCAAAGATCTTTAACGAAAACCTTCTCGAACATATTATGGCATAGAAAAGACAAGGCTCATTGAAAAATGAGCCCTATGTTAATTATTTCGTGAATTGTGTAACCAACTGACTAAGGGCTTTTGCTGTCGCTGGACTCGTTAATCGTTCCATTTCTTTTAACAATTTCGTTCTTTCAGAAACATTAAAAATATCTACATGTCGTCCCCTAAGATAAGATGCAACTTGTTTCGCTTCCTTAACGGTAATGGATACCCCAAATTGATTGGCGTATTTAAGTAATTCATCTGTCGTGATTGTGTTTATTTTGTGATTAACAATAGTTTGAAATATACTCACGAATTCACCACTCCCCGTTGTTAATCTATGTGGCTATCAAATAAAAGGTGTAAACAAATAGGGTGGGAAGTACTTCCTTTACATTGCTTCATTTCTCCTGTATACTACTTTTTGTAAATCGGAATCATTCTGATAATAATAGGTGGTTAAAATGGAAGATATTATAAAGGTAAACAAACTGACATATAAGTACGAAAAGGAAAATGTACTTGAAGATATCCATTTCTCGGTTCCCCGTGGAGCATTTTTAGGACTTGTTGGACCTAATGGGTCAGGAAAGTCTACTTTACTTAAAATTATTTTAGGCTTATTAAAGCTTCAAAAGGGAGAAGTAAAGCTATTTGGAACAGCTATAGACCAGTTTAAAGATTGGCATCGAATCGGCTTTGTTTCTCAGAAAGCAAATTCTTTTAACTCGGGATTCCCAGCAACAGTTTACGAAGTTGTATCAAGTGGTTTAACTAAAAAAGTGGGATTATTTAAAAGACATAAGAAAGCGGATAAAGAAAAGATACGAGCAGCGATTGATTCTGTGGGGCTAACTGAAAAAATAGGAAGCAATATCGGTGAGTTATCAGGAGGCCAACAACAAAGAGTTTTTATAGCTCGTGCATTAGTAAGTGACCCAGACTTACTTATCTTAGATGAGCCAACAGTTGGTGTTGATGCAAAGAATGTCCATTCCTTCTATGAGATGCTTACAGAACTTAATCAAAACCGAGGAATTACATTAATTTTAGTCACACATGATATCGGTACGATCACAGATAAAGTTACCCATGTTGCTTGTTTGAATAAGCATATGCATTTTCATGGAGATACAGAGGAGTTTGAAAAACAAAATATGTCTGATTTATATGGCCATGATGTTCAAGTTCTAATGCATCAACATGACGATCACCATCATCATGTTCATCATCACGGAGGGGAAAACCGGTGATTGAAGCAATATTTAAATACGAATTTTTACAAAATGCATTTCTCACAGGTGCAATTATTGGAATTATTGCACCCTTACTCGGTGTTTATATTGTTGTAAGAAGACTTTCTCTAATAGCCGATGCTTTAAGCCATGTTACCTTAGCTGGAATAGCGGCAAGCTTGCTTCTTGAAAAAAGGCTATTGATCACTATGGGATTAAATCCCATCTATTTAGGAATGACTTTTTCTGTAATAGGTTCTTTGTTTATCGAAAAGCTTAGGACCGTATATAAACATTATCAGGAGCTGGCTATTCCCATTATTTTATCTAGTGGTATTGGCTTAGGCGTTATTTTTATTTCATTAGCCGATGGTTTTAATACAGATTTATATAGTTATTTATTCGGTAGCGTGAGTGCAGTAAGTCGAATAGATTTAATCATTATCATGATCATCAGTGTGATTGTTGTGGCTTTTATTACACTTTTATATAAGGAACTATTTGTTTTATCTTTTGACGAAGAACATGCAAAAGCCTCAGGTATAGCAGTGAAGTCTCTTCATTTCTTTTTCATTGTTTTAGTTGCACTTGTTATTGCCGCTTCAATGAGAATTGTTGGAATTTTACTGGTATCTTCTCTCATGACTCTCCCAGTAGCTGCAAGTATTAGGATTGCAAAAGGTTTTAAACAAACCATTTTGCTTTCAACCGTGTTCGGAGAAGTTTCTGTGCTCGGAGGGCTGACTTTATCTTACTATCTTAATTTGGCTCCGGGTGGAACGATTGTGGTTATCGCTGTATTGATTCTCATTCTTGTTATATTATTAAAGAAAATGTTCCAATGGAAACATGAGGTGAGAGTATGAATGTAACCGAAGCTCTTGATTTATTAAAAAATAAAGGCTATAAGCATACAGGGAAAAGAGAAGAAATGCTTGGTCTTTTTGCAAACAGCAATAAATACTTAACAGCTAAGGACGTGCTTGACCAAATGAAGGATCATTATCCTGGGTTGAGCTTTGATACGATCTATCGCAATCTCTCGTTATTTGTAGATTTAGGTATTTTTGAAATGACTGAATTATCAGGTGAAAAACATTTTCGTTATTCTTGTGAAAGCAAGCATCATCATCATCATTTTATTTGTTTGGACTGTGGTAAAACGAAGGAAATTGATACTTGCCCCATGAATAGTTTACAGGAAAGCTTGAAGGACTATGATATCTCTGGCCATAAATTTGAAATTTATGGCCGATGCCCAGAATGTACGGTTAATTGAAAACTGAACAATTGAACCATTTCTCAACCCAAATATTGGCTTCTTTCCAATTAAAAACTCTTTTTACCTCATTTGGAAGGGAGCCTTGATTATAGGGTGTATCAAATAGAAGTACAGGTATTTGGCATTCTTGTGCAATTTCAATGGCATTTTCATACTTATCTTCAAAAAATATTTCCACACCGTACTTTTTTGCTGCTTCTACTTTTTCGTGTGATCCGATAAGTTCTAAATGATCATATCCAATCCCTTGGTTGATAAACCACTCTTTTGTTACCTCTAACACATTTTTTCCACGTGCGCTGATAAAGATTAATTCGTGATGTTTTCCCCATTTTAACAATACTTCCTTTGCACCCTCTGATAACGGGGACAAAGCGAAAATGTCTGCCTCTTTTTTTTCATACCATTCGGTGAATACTTTTTCTGGTACATCCACTACTTTTAACAAATCATAGTCTGTTAAATCTTCGAGTATTAATTGTAATTGAAAGGCTTCATTAATAAAAGGAACAATAGCTGCTGGACAGGTAATAGTTCCATCAATATCAAAACCTAATCTTCTTTTCCTCATGCACAACTTCCCCATTTCATAAATTCCACAAATATAAACTAGAAATGATTAACAACATAATTGTTGTGTAAAAGCAAATAATAATACTGCTCCTATCAAAGGAAAGCGAGGGATCAATATGGCAGATCAAGAACGCAACAACGAAGGATCATTCGATTACCTTCGTACAAGCGACAATGTTGGTGAACCAAATAAATACCAACCTGCAGATTATTTAGAAGAAACCTCAGCTGAAATTGCTGCGCCAACAACTTTTAATCGAGAAAGAACAAACAATCATGTTGGTGAAACGATGAAAAGCGGTACAGGGATAGGGTTTGCTGCTTTAATCATTTCTATCCTTTCATTGTTTGTTGCTCCAATCTTATTTGGAGCAGTTGGGATCGTTTTAGGGTTTATCGCCCGAAGACGTGGAGCAACTGGCCTTGGTAGCTGGGCTATTGGAATTGGAGCGATTTCAATAATTGTCGGTATGTTTATACTACCATTTTTTTAACCGCTACAGATAAAAGAAGAGGCTCCGGCGATTTCGCCAGAGCCTCTTTCCTTGATATTATGATTGCAGTGCTTCTTGATCACGTTTTGCTTGAAATTCTGCTGCAATTTGATCGATTTCCTTTTTAAGCTCTTCAACCATTGTTGCTTCAGGCACTTTGCGGACAATTTCGCCTTTACGGAATAAAAGGCCTTCGCCTCGAGCTCCCGCTATTCCGATATCGGCTTCTCTAGCTTCTCCAGGACCATTTACAGCACAGCCCAATACGGCTACTTTAATTGGTACTTTAATCTGCTGAATGTACTCCTCTACCTCGTTTGCAATCGAAATTAAGTCAATTTCAATTCTTCCACATGTCGGACAAGAAATAAGTGTTGCCGCATTTGAAGATAAACCAAATGATTTTAATAATTCACGGGCAACCTTCACTTCCTCTACAGGGTCAGCACTTAGTGAAATTCGAACGGTGTTACCAATCCCCTTACTTAAGATCGCTCCTAATCCTGCTGCGCTTTTTACAGTACCTGCAAACAAGGTTCCTGATTCAGTAATTCCAAGATGTAAAGGATAGTCGAACGCTCTTGCCGCTTTATCATAGGCTTCGATAGCTAGATTTACATCTGATGCCTTCATACTAACGATGATATCGTGAAAGTCGAGGTCTTCTAAAATTTTGATATGGTGCAAGGCACTTTCTACCATCCCATCAGCTGTTGGGTACCCATATTTCTCTAATATTCTTTTCTCCAATGAACCAGCGTTGACTCCAATTCGAATTGGAATACCTTTCTCTTTAGCCGCTTTAACAACTGCCTCCACTTTTTCGCGGCGACCAATATTGCCGGGGTTAATACGGATTTTATCCGCCCCTCCCTCAATGGCTTTAAGAGCAAGTTTGTAATCAAAGTGGATATCTACCACAAGAGGAATATTAATTCTTTTTTTAATTTCAGAAATGGCGTTAGCTGCTCTTTCATCAGGACAAGCAACACGAACGATTTGACAACCGGCTTCTTCTAGCCTCTTTATTTCAGCAACCGTCGCCTCGACATCATGAGTTTTTGTGGTAGTCATGCTTTGAATAACTACTTCATTATTTCCACCAATGGTTAAGGGTCCGACTTTTATGGGACGAGTTTTTGTACGATGTATAATTTCACTCAACAGTGATTCTCTCCTTTTAAAAAAAAGATCTAAATTAATCTTAGTACTTTCCTAATGAACATTGTAACAATGAACGTTAAAGGTGACAAGAATCTTGATGCCGGGAAAAAGTCTCCATTATTGTGAGTTGCTATCGGACTTGCTGTAATCAGGAAACAGGTATAGCTTGCCGGCTTGAATTTCCTCTGGTTTTTCTCCTTTATTCAATAGGATAAAATCATCTACTATTTTTTCTAGGGGAACTGGTACGGCACCATCTAGCTGTGCCTCAATGATCGAAAGAACAGTATCTCCCTGCTCGACAGTTTTACTAAATGATGCAATAACTGTCTCTTCTGTATGATTCACTTTAGAATCTACTTCAACGGATTCTATCGTTTCATTGTGTGGTATCGTACCGATGCTTAAGTCAACATATATGATATACAAAATTAGAGTAACGAGTAGAGAAACGAAGAGACGTTTCATGGACGATTCTCCTTATTAGTAGAGTTACTCTATTTATATGTAGTAGATAGATTAGTAGTACAAATAAAAAAAGAAAAACGCAAAATATCGCGTTTTTCTTTTTTTATTTCTTAGCTTTCTGAGGAATTTCTCGAACGGTTAAATACAGCATAATAATAGAAACAAACCAGTTAATTAGGAAACCGTTAGGAACGTTTGTTTGAAAAGCTTCCATGATCGTAAAGAAAATAGTAGGGAGAGTTACGCTATAAGCTGATAGTCTCCATAATTGTCGGAATGGTAGATTACGTTTAGTTACATTCTTAATAAATAGACCGATTAATGCAAGAATGGTAATCTCAATAAATTTAATTCCGCTTGAAAAAATATAGATGGTAAGTGCTAAGACGGGAATAATTACTGTTAATAAACCGTCAACGGAATGAATCACATCCAAGATGCTGTTCTTCGAAATGTCTAGCTCAGATAAAGTTGAATAGTCGTAAGTGTCAAGCGTTCCTCCTGCAATGAGAATAAACTCATTTTGAAGAAGTGCAAACGCATTCTCATAGCCCTCTAAATCATTCTCATTAACTTCACCAGTAGAATCAAAAATGATTGTAAACTCTTCATCCTCAATATAGATCGGTTCCTTTTGGTCTGCTAAGAGCTCACCATTTTCTATTGAAAAATCAGGAAGCTCCTTATCTACTGTGTGGGCGGCTGTCTCAATTCCATTATTTATAGCTGAACTTACATAGCTAACGGTTGGAATAACAGAAACAAGAGTTAGTAAAAAGACATAAAGAATGGTTTTTCCAATCCCTTGGAATCTTGTTTTAGCAATGTCTTTAGGAGAGTAGAGACTTTTAAATAATTGCTGAAATATGTTCATGACGCATGACACACACCTTTCTATGTAATCCTTCATTATTTTATCGTTATCTGGCTTTGTTGTCCAAGCAAATACGATTAGCTAAAAAACAAGATTGAACTTTGTAACATAATTGTAACATTACTACCTTTTTGTTAAGGTAATGTAAAATTAAAGATAATAATATTTACATTTTTCTTTACGTTACACATAATGATTAGGGGTTTTGAAGAATAATGTCGAAAAAATGTAGTAGGGGTTGAAATATTTGGAATTGAACATCCAACAAATGCTTTTTGGATTTTTAGGTTTTCCCTTTATTGCTGTACTAGCATTAATCGTTACAAAATTAATACTAGGGGACGATTCTTTAATAAATTATAAATCGAACCATTTGGATCCAAACTTTATTAAGCAATCCCCATCCATTGCTCTCGGGCAAGCAAAAGAAGAAGTGCTACGAATGGGGCAATTTGCTATTAAGGGATTAGAAGAAACAAGCAGTTTTGTACATACAAAACAAGCCAAACATGCAGACACTGCTTACCAATTAGAAAATGCGATAAATAATTTAGATAGAAAGATTACTGATTATCTTGTGTTACTTGCTACAAGTCCTCTCTCAACAAATGATTCAGAAGAGCATACAACGCTTATGGATACGATTCGTGATATTGAGAGAATAGGGGACCATTTCGAAAATATTGTTGAGCTTGCTGAATATCAAAACTCAAATAAAGTAATAATTACAGCTAGTGCGATGCAAGATTTGGAAGAAATGTTTACTTTAACCATTTCGACTGTTCAAGAAGCACTTCAATCTCTTGATCATAAGGACTTGGATGCAGCTCGTCATGTTATTGAAAAAGAAAATCTAATTGATAAAATGGAAAGAACTCTTCGTAAGCAGCATATACTTCGTTTGAATGAAGGAAAGTGCTCCCGTTCTGCTGGCATTGTTTTTGTTGATATTATAAGCAATCTAGAGCGTATTGGAGATCATGCTGTAAATATTGCAGAAGCAGTTCTTAGAGTAAGACATTCTTAAGAAGAAAGGGATCCCTCCCTTGTTTTTTAGTGATTCTTTAATAAAGAAGAGAAAAGAGCTTATGAGCCCTTTTCTCTTTTAGTTTAATCCACAAATTTCATGTGGACAGTTTTGACAATCTACTTCTTGCTTTAAATAGGCTAAATTTTTTACTGTAAACTTCTGTTGATCATACGATATAACATCTAGTTCCCTAAGTTCCTTTAACATGCGCTGAATAACTTCTCTTGTTCCATAGGTAAGGCTTGCGAGTTCCTGGTGAGTGAGGGGTAAGTCAATTAATATTCCTTTTTCAGTCATTATTCCGTAACTATTACAAAGGCGAATTAAAATACTATAAAGTCCACCTTTCTTTCCATTCATAATTAGATCTTGACATTTCATTTGAGCTTTTAAATATCTAGTGCTAAGCCAAGAAATTAATGCACTCATTACGCGAGGGGAACTGATCGCAAATTTTTCAAACTCTTCGCGTTTAATTATAAGTAATTCACAATCTGAGATGGTTTTTGCAAAAAAGTGATAAATAGGATTTGGTTTAAATAATTGATATTCAATGAGTAGTTCTTCTCCATTAAGAATTTTAATAATAAATTCTTTCCCTCTCATATGAACTCTCCCAAGAGACAAACTTCCCTGTAAAAGAATATAAATATGACTCACTGAATCTCTATCATTAAATATGGTTGTACCTGCTTTTATTTTCTGAATATTTTCTTTATCTATAAATTCTTGAATAAGTAAGCTATATAATGAAACATTTATTTCATTCATGTAATACCCGCCCTTTCCTTTCCTCCTTTGATTTAATAAAAATACATATAGAGTGTCAATAACGAAACGTTCTTTAAAAAGAACGATGAGCAGCAGCTATGACTTAAATCATTGACATGACGCTAATATTTACATATTTGACAAATTATCGAAACATCAGAAATGGTATGATGGAAAGGAGGAATTAGCATCTGGTATTGCGAATATTTCTTTCCAAAAAGGGTATTGTAAATTTGTTAGCTTAAGCTTAAAATTTGAACAATGTTGCCAAGTTTGGTAATCTTAAGTTAATAACTTTAGGAATATCCAAATGTTAAAAATAAAAGGGTTTTTCTAAAGAAAAAAATCATTATACATATTTAGGAGGAGTTATTCATGGCATTCGAATTACCGCAATTACCTTATGCTTACGACGCTCTAGAACCACATATCGACAAGGAAACAATGAACATTCACCACTCAAAGCATCACAACACATACGTAACGAACTTAAATAATGCTTTAGCTGGAAATGAAGAATTGCTTTCAAAATCAGTTGAAGAAGTAATTGCTAATCTTGATTCGGTACCAGAAGCTGCTCGTACAGCAGTGCGTAATAATGGTGGTGGTCACGCTAACCACACATTATTCTGGCAAATCTTATCTCCAAATGGTGGTGGGGAACCTACAGGTGACCTTCTAGATGCAATCAATGCAAAGTTTGGAAATCTAGAAAGCCTTAAAGAAGAGTTCGCAAAAGCTGCTACAACTCGTTTTGGTTCTGGTTGGGCTTGGCTTGCTGTAAATAACGGAGAATTAGAAGTTACTAGCACACCAAATCAAGACTCTCCATTAATGGAAGGAAAAACACCAATTCTTGGTCTTGATGTGTGGGAGCACGCGTACTACCTAAAATTCCAAAATCGTCGTCCAGACTATATCAATACTTTCTGGAACGTTGTAAATTGGGATGAAGTTGCAAAGAGATATGCTGAAGCTAAATAACTAATACAAGTAACGACGTGGATGATTCCACGTCGTTTTTGTTTATTTTGTACATAATTAAAGTGTTCTTGTTGAAAACTACCCATAGATACGAAGGGGAGTTTCTATTCATGAGTAAAGTAAAAAAATTAATTGGTGACATCGATCTAACAAAAGATTTGCTTTTACTTTTGTTAATCGGAGGTTTGTATTCCTTAAGTGTTGCTTTATCCAATACATTTGTAAATATTTATTTATGGAAACAATCCGGTGATTTTAAAGATTTAGCCATTTATAACCTCTCAGTTGTTGTCCTCCAGCCAATAACATTTATCCTAGCAGGTAGATGGGCTAAAAAGATTGACCGAGTTATCGTTTTACGTATAGGAGTTATTTTTTTAGCTATTTTCTATTTAACCGTTTTAACAATAGGAACCAATGCTTCGCAATTTTTAGTTGTGTTAGGAGGATTACTAGGAATTGGTTATGGTTTTTACTGGCTAGCCTTTAATGTGTTGACTTTTGAAATTACGGAGCCAGAAACAAGAGATTTCTTTAATGGCTTTTTAGGGATTCTGTCTTCAATTGGTGGAATGATCGGTCCTATTGCAGCGGGAATGGTGATTTCAAAACTAGAGAAATTCACTGGATATTCTGTTATCTTTGCTACTTCATTAGGGCTATTTTCCGTTGCGGTTGTTTTGAGCTTTTTCTTAAAGAGAAGGCCTGCAAATGGAAGATACATGTTTTTAAGGATTTTACAGGAAAGAAAAAATAATTTTAATTGGAAGCAAATTACAAACGCACATTTTGTTCAAGGAATTAGAGAAGGGACGTTTGTATTTGTAGTATCCGTATTTGTATTTATTACGACTGGAAGCGAAATGGCACTAGGAACCTTCGGGTTGGTGAATTCAGGAATTGCCTTTATTGGGTACTATTTTGCTTCACGTTGGATTAAAAAGCAGCATCGAAAAAAAGCCATTCTCCTCGGTGGGATCCTATTGTATTTAGCTATTCTGTTATTAGTATTTAAACTCACTTATACAAAGCTTTTAATATACGCATCGATTATTGCTATTGCTTATCCGATGTTATTAGTACCGTATTTATCGATGACTTATGATGTTATCGGTAAAGGCTGGAATGCTGCAGAAATGAGAATTGAATATATAGTGGTTAGAGAAATCTTTCTGAATTCTGGAAGGATTGTTTCTATTCTTGTTTTTTTAATAGCTGTTGCATTTTTTGATCCCAAGCAAAGTATCCCTATCCTATTATTATTAATTGGATCCGGACATAGTTTAATTTATTTTTTTGTCAGGAAAATCGAAATTCATTGAAAGAACTGCCTCTCCTGGTGATTATTGGGAGGGGCGCTGAAATGAGGTGGAGAAATGCATCAGGAAAAACAGAAAAAAAAGAAGAGAAAGCAGCTACCTGTTAGGTTAAATATGCTGTTCTTTTTCGTGTTTTTGCTTTTTTCCATTCTTGTACTTCGCCTTGGATTTATCCAAATTGTATATGGAGAAGATTATCGTAGGGAGATAGAAAGAACAGAGGATGTTACCATCAATCATCCAGTTCCAAGAGGTCGTATGTATGACAGAAATTTTAGAATGATTGTTGATAATGCCCCTCAAAAGGCAATCACTTATATAAATCAAGGACATGGTGCTAAAGAATTGTTACAGGTTGCAGAGAGATTAGCTTCAATTATTACGTTGGAT
>Ga0224722_1001848_pt1 | contig 11553 bp, 18 predicted proteins | sample Balambano_FR1_Me_FD_161646 | JGI IMG/M metagenome (GOLD analysis project Ga0224722, IMG submission 161646) | Freshwater sediment microbial communities from Lake Towuti, South Sulawesi, Indonesia - Balambano_FR1_MetaG | ecosystem: Environmental > Aquatic > Freshwater > Lake > Sediment | place...
CATGGTCTACCAGGAGCAGATCATGAAAATTGCCCAGGATATGGGTGGCTACTCCCTGGGCCAGGCCGACCTGCTGCGGCGGGCGATGGGCAAAAAGAAAATGTCGGAAATGCTCAAGCACCAGGAGAACTTCGTGGGGGGTGCGGTTGAGCGCGGCGTATCCAAAAAAATCGCCGAAGACCTTTGGGAGCAAATGGTGAAATTTGCCGAGTACTGCCTCAGCGCCGATACGGAACTGCTGACGCTGGAATATGGCCCGTTAACCATCGGTGAAATTGTCGCCAAACGCCTCCCCTGCCACGTCTTTAGCGTGGATGAGCACAGTTTTGTCTACACCCAACCCATCGCCCAATGGCACGAGCGCGGTCAGCAGGAGGTGTTTGAATACCACCTGGACGATGGCACCACGATTCGCGCCACCGCCGACCACCAATTTATGACCGAGACCGGGGAGATGATGGCGATTGATGAAATCTTCCAGCGGGGGCTAGAGCTGAAGCAGATCGAGGCCCCCTGGCCCCAAGTGCTGCGCTGCGCTTGAGATGTATGACATTGAGTTCACTCAGGATGCTATTGATGACCTGCGATTTCTAAAGAAGAATGAGCAGCAGCAAGTGATTGCTGGCATTGAAAGCCAGCTTTTGTATGAGCCTAATGTCGAAACACGAAACCGTAAGCGCCTCCGCCCTAACGATGTTTCAGGGTGGGAACTGAGACTGGGTAAGTTTCGTGTTTTCTATGATGTAGAGGCAACTGTAAGAATTGTTAGAGTTGAAGCCATTGGTTATAAAGAAGGCAACCAACTATTTATTCGTGGAGAGCCGTATCAGCTATGAAAACTGTTTCGCTATTAGACTTGCTGGCTCCTCTGGCAGAGTTATTGGAGCAAGCCCAGGAAGAAGCTCTGATTTTGCAAACTCCTGATGGCAAAGAATTTGTCTTAGCCGCCCTTGATGACTTTGCTCATGAAGTAGAGCTAACTCGACAAAATCCAGCATTAATGGCGCTTCTTGATCGGCGTGGACAAGAAGAATCGTCAGTTAAGCTATCAAGCTTAAAAGCTCAGCTTGACTTGGATTAAGGAGCCTGAGAACGTCTTCCTTAATCCCCTTAACCAATTGAAGCAGTCATGGCCCTTTTCAAGCAACTTCTCAGACTCCATAAAGGCAATGTACCCTTAGAAGATTTTTTCACTGAGATTGTTGCTTACTTTCTGAACGAAAACAGAGATATTTTATTTTCCTGGTTTGATTATAGCCATATTCTAGAGTCAGGCAATTACGTAGGAGCTACCATTGCCACACAGAAAACCTATAAGCATCCTGTCAGAGGTGATGAAAAACGACTCTGGATTGATCACACAGCTATACGATTTAAGCAACTAGAGTTTGGATTGAGCCAGGTTTTCTATAACGAGGAAGAACTGATGATTGAAGTCGTTGAAATACCAGTAGAGCTGACCCAATTCAATCTGCCGCAAGCCGTACAAGATCGCTTGCAATTACTTTTAGATCGCCAAGATCAAGGGCATGGCCTTTCTATACCCGAACAAAAAGAAGCTGAAGGATTAGTTGAATTAGCAGAGTTTTTGTCTTTGCTGCGTTTGCGGGCAACGCGAGTGATGAAACAAGCCTAAATGACAACAATTCCAGCATCTCTACGCCAATTCGTTATTCAACGAGCCAGTAATCGTTGTGAATATTGTGGAATCTCGCAAATAGGCCAAGTCGCCACATTTCATATTGATCACATCGTTCCGGTGATCGCAGGTGGTGCAACAGAAGAGAATAACCAGCCCTTGCGTGTGTCTCTTGTTCGCTATGAAAAGGGGCAAAACAAATGATTGTAGATTCAGAAACAAAGGATCTGGTGCCAATTTTCAACCCTCGCCAACAAATTTGGAAAGAACATTTTAGCTGGTATGGCACATAGGTCATCGGCCTGACTGCCATAGGTCGAGCAACCCTACAAGCGTTAGCTCTGAACCGCCCAATGATGGTGGCAATCCGGGCGGAAGAAGAATTATTAGGCCGCCATCCCCCTCCAGCATGATAGAGATTGTAGTGAAACCTAAACGTTTGACCCAAGCTCAAACGCGAGTTGGGGTTCTATAGATCGCATGGAATGCCCCTCTACACTCTGTGCTACCACCACCCGCCACTTAATAACCAAGACGAAGGAAATGCTACCCATTGATAAAATCTTTCAACCTGGGCTAGAGCTGAAGCAGGTGGAAGCACCTTGGCCCAGGGCATTGCGCTGTGCTTGATTAGAAGCCTTGGAAAGCAATAGTCTACCGTTCACGCTCACCGGACGCAAATGACCCTTTTAACCCAACGACCAGATTGGGGCAGTTCCGGTGCGGCGTGTTTGTTAGACCATGCTTACGATATCTCATCCCGCTTCAGGCGAACCTCAACTTCACGCTCCACATACTCCCACTCTTTGCTGGCGCGCATCCGCTGCAGTAACTCATCAAAGGCTTGGGTATGCTCAGGCGCGAATTCAAACCAGGTAAGAAAATCAAAAGGTTCCCCGAGATCCCGACAGTGAAGCAGCCGACGTGCGACTCCTGGAAGATACTCCAAACCAACAGCCGTATGATGAGACTCTTCCTCAAAAATGGCTCGCCGCTCATCTTGTGCCATTTCCCACCAATGGAGAGATTTTTTAATCGGAATTAGTACCGCAGAAACAGCTTCAGAACGATTTAGTGTAGGCTGCACTGCCCGAAGAGTGGAGAGTTCATCACCCTTAGAATAACGAATATTACTGACGAAGCCTTGCAGAACCCACGGACTATCCAATGGCAATTCTGCAACAATGTCATTCACCACATTCACTCTTTCAACAAGGTTTAAACTCGGCCCAAAAATATCTCGTACTTCTGTCACCCGCCAGATGCCCTGCTTACCACCAATAAATGAGTATCTGTTGTTCATCGTATTCCTTCTGAGTAAAGAAACGTTCGCTAGTTAGTTTAAAGCGCAAAAATGAATCCTTACTGAAAAATTTGGTCAAATACAATGGGTTTCGCTGAGAAAATTCAGTCTAACGTTTCGGTTGTGCGGCTGCCAGTAACTTTTGCTGCAACACCGACCAACTTTGTTCAGTCCGCTCCAATTGGGTTGTTATGCCGCGCCTCCACCGATCGCTTCAAATTACATCCGCTTCAACAATTCATCGTACTCATCATGTGCGCCAATCCAATACCAGTAAATATGGTCAGACTCCAGCAAACCCAGAACACGATAATTGATACTGACACGAGCAGAATAAATCGGTTGCTTCTGACTGACTCGCTTGAACTGGAGACTCGGATGATAAGGATCTTCCTGACAAAGAGCGTAGGCTTTATCGGCTTGCTCTTGAACTGATTCAGGCAGATCACCTAGCCGCTTGCGAAATGACTTTGTGACACTTGATTTCATTTTTGTGTTGGAAAAACTTTACCAAGTGGAACAGTTTCTCCTGTCGCGATCTCCTGCCGCACCATTGCCGCCATCTGATCCCATTGATCATCTGTCGTAGCAGCAAAACGGGTTTCCCACTTTTGCTCGTCCTGCAACTCTGCCAGAAATCGAGCCGCGATCGCATCTTGCTGATCAGGCGGAAGTTTTTGAATTTGGGCGATCGCCTGTTGAAGGAGTTCAGTCATGATTTTGTTGTGGCAAAAACCACAATCGCACATCGTTTATCAATCTTAGCTGATGCTCATAGAAATTGCTCTCTGTCAGCCTCAGCGAATGGTTTCAGTCTCATGGTTCAAGTGTTAAGATGAGATGTTTCTGATCGAGATACATACCATCAATGAACAAAGCATCACGCTCTAAGCCGAAAAGCTGAAAACCACGTGACTTGTAAAGAGAGCAAGCTGCCAGATTGCTTGCAGTGACGGTGAGAACGATCTGCCGTAGGGTACTAAGTCGTCGGGCATGGGATATTGCCTCGTCGAGAAGCGCTGATCCAACACCTTGACTACGAAACTCGCACAAAACGTACATACTCCAAAGAGAACAAATATGAGCGCGTTTCGGGCGGTTCTCGCGTGAAAAGCCGAGCATTCCAATCAGGCGATGGTTCTCGTCGAAAGCACCGAAAATGCCGCTGGTGGAATCATCGTGAGTGCGGAGTCTGGCAGCAAAGTCAGTTAAAGGAAGACAGACTTCATGCTCGTAACTGGAACAAAAAGCCGCCGGTGACTCTTTCAATGCGTGAAGCCGCAGATCACGATAAGCGATAACATCTTGGGAATTTAGAAATCGGATTTCCATTCAAAAATTAAAAATGCAGCTAACGACCCCGTTCACCCGCCGCAAATAACCTATGCATCATAACCGGTCGCCCTGCTCGGTCGGTGTGCAACGAGATTGTTAGGCGGCTGGCAGCTTCAATTACCTGCGGCTTTTCCAGTAACCAGGCTCACGACTGCAATGCATGACCGCCAAAATCAAAATGTAGTCTTGCTCAATTGTATAGAGAACACCATACGGGAACTTACGCGCCATACACCGTCGAACATCTTCGTCAACCTCAGCATAGCGGGTTGAAGACTCCCTGATCCGGTAAACTGCATCCTCAATTGCGTTTATGAACGCTTGAGCAACCTCAACCCTCTGCTCCGCGTAGTATTGAACCGCCTCAGCGTACTCACTCAGTGCTTCAGGATGAAATACATACTTCATGGCTCAATCAGCCGTCTGATCTGCGCTAGAGCATCTTCACCTGGAATTGGTTTAACAGAACCATCTCGCACCTCATCTCGTCGTCGCTTGGCTTCAGTTACCCAAACTGCCTGAATGGCTGAGTCGGTATCGAACTCCAAACTTTCCACCAACTTGTCCGCCAAGAGTGCTCTTGACTCGCTAGACAGAGACAATATTTCCTCAGTCAGTTGCTCTATAGATCGCATTATCCCAATTCCTCGCAGAAAGCTGAATACTAAACACAATTGTATCAAGACCTGATATGAGAAAAACTTGATGCAACAGTTGTCTACCCTGGACACCACTCGATGAGGCGTGGTTAATTGCCCGAAACACGTCGCAGATCTTCGACTAATTTGTATACTTCAACCCCTAAAAAGCATCTTTGCCCACAACCGTTCCACAAGTTCTCAAATTGCTCTCTGAAGTTTTTATATCAGTAAGGATCATGGTCTGGTCGCAACTCGAAAGTGGCGGCAAACGAATCGGAGTGGTGAGGGTAAATCTCAACGATTATTCGCCCATATGGTTCATCAGGGTCAATCACCACTATTCCAAACGCAGGCATATATGGCAGTAATCCTAATTCAATTTTCTCAGAAACGTTTGTCAACCTCTCGATTGTCTTGATTGTGATCCGCAGCGCATCAATGAAGTGTTGTCTGTCAACTCCCTTACTACGTAGCACTGCTTGCTCTGGAGCTGTACTTTCTGGATCCATCAACATTATTCGTACTTTGGTTCCAACCCTCAAACGTTCTTCTAAACTAGCTGAATAGTCACGAAGAGTTCGCCTCAGCACTGCCCCTCCAAAACCGATGTACTTTGCTTGTGATATGTCAGGTTCAATAGAACGCTTAAAGTTCCAGAAAAAGTCATCTGCGCTTTGAGTCTTTGTCAATTTTCTTGACAGTTCTTCAAGACTTTCTCTTGTACTGAGACTAGTAGAAACAACTAAAGCTAGGACGGCAAGCGTGATATTTGTCAGTACGTCAGATGAAGCAAGATTGAATATGTCTAGAGCGAGGATGACGAGGATAAAAAGTAACGTAATGTAGTATTCGAGATTCCGCCCCGACGATATATCTCGAAAAGCCTTTTTGATGAACCTGATCACAAACCTTACGCTCCCCAAGTCCTCATACTAACGAATAAGACTTAAGTACTACCCTACCCGATAAACGAAGCCGCCTAACGTTCCCGGTCAGCGGCTGCAAGCAACCTTTGCAACACAACCAGGATCTCCCAACAGTCCGCTCCAGCCGGGTTGTTATGCCGCCGCTACTTTCACAACTGACCGATATACTCTAGAAGACTTTCTTCAGCCTTGAACCACTCTCCAGCCAACCTAATTTCATTGAACTTTTTATGCAGTGATTGTTCTAATTCATGAGCTTCTTTACCTCCTGAAACTTGCACTGATTTGATTAGCCTTAACTTAGCTGGACTAGATGTTTGAAGCGCATTCATCCTTTTTGCTAAATCTTTTGCCCGACCTATTTTGATTGCGTTGCTATCTTCATTCAGAATGAAATAAATGAAATGGGCTTGATGAGCCAACTTCTCACCATCAAGAGAGAGTGTTCTATTACCCGGAGTAACAAGCTTAGCGTTTGGACTTGCCCACGTCTTGATCCATGCACATATCGCTTGAATAGTTAAAGATTTTTGCGCCCTTATCGTAACAAGCTCTCCATTAAGGTTTAGTGTGAATTTTTTCGCACCAGCTTTACCTCTAGACGGGAGATTTCCGTTATTTGGAAGCTTGCACCACTCAGATGGAGATCTACAAAACTTTGTGTAAGTGTCTGGATATCCAGTAGGAATACCAAACCTCTTGCTGTCCTCTATAGTGACTTCTACCCATCCCCAGCCCTTGTATGGGTCATTTGGATCTCTATCAACATAAATAGTGCGCCGGTAGATCCTAACCATAACCTCGTAGCTAATACAACTGATCTGTACTAGAGCTTAATGTGCAATTTCAAAGCACTGACTCGCCGACAATCTTAAAGTGGACTGACCTTGAACTCCAATAGATAAGCTCTCGCTACGTCCCCACCAAGGGCTTGCGGCATAACGTTCCGGTTGAGCGGCTACCGATAACCTTTGCTACAACACCGACCAACTTTGCAAGTCCGCTCCAACCGGGTTGTTATGCTGCGTTTCTACACGTGACTTCTTGCATTCTGAGCAAGTCCAATTTTATGAAGACTCATTCATTTTCATTTGCTGCTGAAGTTGCTGTACCCCCTCGATTGATAAACCTGTTGCCAAAGCAATAAGGCTTATCGCTATCCCTCGTAAAAGATTAAGCGCGATCGCACTCAATTTAAGTTCTAAAGTTAGGCATTGACCGGGGCGGGCGACCACCAGGATCAACAAAGAGCAACCCTATCCCGATCAAGAAGAAAATTAGGGAAAGCACTCCATATCCCCCAACCCTGATGTTAAGTGTAGTGTCAGAATCGATCCTTGCCTGGTTCGGTACGCTGGGATCATACTGCACTTGAACAGTTTTATTTTCACAATCCTGTCGGCTCGAACAAGCGCTACTGGTGATAAATTCGACCGACTCACCTTGATGGGTCTGAAACTCGACTGTTGAAATATATTTTGTTGTGGCGCTTAGTAGAACAATCCCACCGCCGGAATATTCTTTTTCCTGCCTCGTTTCAACAACGGTTCCAGTTGCAGAAACTTTGTTAGCCTCAAACGCAGCTTCAGAGCGATAGTGTGAGGGAAGCTGAACTAAAAGCATTCCACCAACTGAAGCAAAGACGACCCCTAATGCTTTCATACAAATGAGATCGACTGATCGTACAGTGTTCATACTTCACCTGTGCTAGTTGCTAAATCAGTTTGGAGCCTCTTTTAGTATGGCAGAAACCTAAACGCTCGTTAGTAAGGACGATCGCACTACTGCCTCAAGTGATCGCACTTCACCCCTCGAAACCCGTGCCGGTATCGTGAGCGATCACGCTGCCCCTAATCACTTGGCAGTATAACGGTGCCCATCACCCGCCGCAGATAACCTTTACATCATAACTGATAACCTTTTGGCGGTCGGTGTGCATGGGCGTTGTTATGCCGTGCAATCTGTATAACTTTCATAATTAAAGGAGTAAGATCATGATTACAATAAGAACTAAAATTACTGTACCTCCCAACACGATTTGTACGATAAAAGAATGACGCGGATCAGATTCAGGTGGTGGCGGATCAAATTTCCTTTGAAATTCCCTTTCTTTACATTTCTTTTCTAAGAGAAGATCTTCCCGTACTCGTCCATACCTATCTATATAGGGTTTCCCCATTTCTACCTCAACAGATCTAATCATCATATTAATACGAGGATAAGAAGGCTCGATTGTTCTAATTTGCTGGTAAATATCTAGTGCCTGAGCTAGATCTCCAGTTACACAGAATCGAGTTGCTTGACTAGCTAACTTATCGCAGTACGACTGATACTCAGATGTTTTTTCAATTAAACCAGTAGGTATTGTGTCCCAAATCTTTTCTAATTCTTCTATTGAAATAGCTAAACCTATTTGTCCATCACCTTGCTTGTAAGTAATAACTCCTAGGCAGAAACCATCATCGTCAATTACTGGTGAGCCACTATAACCGTCATGTAAATGTTCACCATCTCTTATTTCTAAATTCCAAGCTTTTACACGGTCAGAATATTTTCTAGATTCTAGTGCTACTGCCGTTGCCGCTATACCAAACAGTGGTGCAATAGAGAAATGCCGACCAAAGGCGCGAAAACCTGCTGTTAAAAAAGGACTGCCAGCAATGCTAAGTACTTTTAATTTAACTACAGGTTTACCTAATAATTCATCTACTTGAATAACTGCTAAATCAAGTCCATCGTCTGAACCAATGCCAACTATTCTGGCGATTTGACCATCTGCTTCGATCGACTCCTCACCCCCAACATCGCTTATTACATGAGCGCAAGTTACTACATAAGACTTTTGCTCAGAGTGACAGACAATAAATCCTGTACCAAATCGACGGTTATCAGGATTTTTACTTGTTATAAGTATGCAAGCATCCCAAGAAGGGTGTCCGTGGAGATTCATTGAATCAACTGGATTTAGGTTTTAGAGTAAGTTTTATGGTTAGGTTCGCGTTGCCTTTAGCCTTAGTTACATATAAATTACCTTCACCCTCAAAGCTCAAACCTAATTGAATTTCAGCTTGATCAATATTCATATCCTGATTTATTTCTTGCCAAGCATCTGTGACTGGACGGCATATTTTCACTAGAAGCGGCTGGATTTTATCAAAAGTACTACTTACTTTGTCTGCAAAGCCACCAGAAATCTGACGGGCTTGATCAGCCGGAACCTCCACTTCAACCAAAGTCCCATCTTCTAACTGAATAAGCTTAGTGGTCACAAAACCACCTCCTGGGAAAAAGATCATGAGTTTTTACGCGAAAACATAAGATGCTAACAAACAGTCTTTGGGGCTGCGTCTCAACCGAGGACTAAGCGGCATAACGGTGCCCATCACCCGCCGCAGATAACCTTTGCATTACAACCGATCAACTTGCGGTGGTCGGTGTGCATGGGCATTGTTAGGCTGTGCTTTTTGCTAAGATAAATTTCCTACTATTGAAGCTACTGGGAATAAGCTTGTCTTTTATAAGAAAAATAACGATTTAAATCTCTGCTGCTTGCCATATAGATCGTAATGATAGCACTGAGAACTACCATGATAAAACTCCCAACGATAAGGACAGTGGAGAGTTTTGAACTCAGTGTAAAAATCACTGTCATTAGAATGACAGCCAGCAAACTACAGATACCCATCAGGAGCCATTTTGCCCATTTTCGCCCTCGCATAACAAAATACATCACTACAATTGTTAGTAAGATGCGACCAATAGCCCACTTGTCCCGCGCAATAATCACCAACGCAGCGTCTAGGATGCAAAGCAGCAGAAACATCGCGAGTAATTTATTTCGAGCTTTTAAAGCAGATCGATCGGGCTGAATCATGGGTTTTGTGATAAGGGTGGGATATTGATACTTACTGCATGATAGTTGTATATCTCAAGGTAAGCTGTCCGATATTTAGTTTTCGATCCGAACGAATAGTTGTGAGAGTTTCAGTAAGATTTTCGTGCAGTTTAGTACAGATAACAGCTTAACGGGATCTAGAGAGCCTAACGTTCGCAATCACCGGACGCAGATATCTTTTGCTAGAACCAGGAAACTTCAAAGTTCCGGTGCATTGCGGTTGTTAGGCTGAGAGACTTTCGCCATAGTCCGATAACCAAGGATTGAGCTTGAACTCAGTCGTGAGATAGTCAATCCAGCAGCGCACTTTTGCAGAAACAAACCGCCCCCGTCGATAAACAGCGTGGATCGGTAAAGGGATCGGTTCATACTCCGTCAGAACAACTCGCAGACTGTCAGATGTGAGTAACTCACCAAATAGCCAAACTGGGCAAACGGCAATCCCCAGTCCTGACAACACCGCTTCCCGAATAGCAGTAGAATTATCGACTTGCAAGTTGCCGTTAACAATCACTTGCACAGTGCCGCCTGTGGGATTTTGAAAATGCCACTCATTGCCTGTGGCCAAGCGGGTGTAAACAATGCAGTTATGATGGGCTAAATCCTCTGGTGTCTGGGGTTCTGAGCGATCGCGCCAATAGGACTTAGCAGCAACCGTGACTCGACGAGTCAGCCCAATCCGCTGAGCAATTAGCATCGGCTCATTGACCTGACCAATCCGAATTGCTACATCCGTTCCATCTTCAACCAGGTCAACAAAGCGATCACTCAACCGCAAATCTAACGTGATCTCTGGGTAACGCTCTAGAAAGCCTTTCACATAGGGCATGATTTGATGCTGTCCAAAGGCGACCGGACAATTGACCCGCAGTGTGCCAATGGGTTGTTGTCGTTGTCCCACACTGGCTTCAGCAGCGGCAGCCGCATCCAATACAGCCTGACAATGTTCAAAAAAGCGTTCTCCTGCCTGGGTCAACTGAAGTTTACGAGTGGAACGGGTCAAGAGTTGCACATCCAGGTGGTCTTCTAGAGCGGCAATTTGTTTACTGATCGTGGGCTGGGTGGTGTTGAGTTCGCGGGCAACCGCAGAAAAGCTGCCTGTTTCCACCACCCGAACAAAGCTTTGCATACAGTCGAGGCGATCCATAATTTCATTCATTCCAAATACGAATTAATAATATTCTATTTCCTCGGCTTCTCAAACAAATTGCAATGAATCAAGATAAGAAGTGTGGAAAGCGAACTCAACCGCTCGCAAGATTCGGGAAACAACTACAACTATCGGAAAGATTTTCTGAATACCACTTCTATGCACTTTTACTCGACACACATCATTTCCTGGAGGACTTAACCATGACATCTCAACCTGACTATTTCACTAAGTACGAAAACTTGCATTTCCATCGTGATGAGAACGGCATTCTTGAAGTCAGAATGCACACGAATGGCGGCTCACTGGTCTTCACTGGTAAAACTCATAGAGAGTTTCCCGATGCCTTTTATGACATTAGCCGCGATCGCGACAACCGAGTGGTTATCCTCACGGGTGCAGGCGATGCTTGGATAGCACAAATTGATTTCAACAGTTTAGGCGATGTCACCAATCCACGCGAGTGGGACAAGACCTACTGGGAAGGGAAGAAAGTGCTGCAAAATCTACTTGACATTGAAGTGCCAGTCATTTCTGCTGTCAACGGCCCAGCGCTGCTGCATACCGAATATATTCTGACAACGGATATTATTCTCGCCTCAGAGACTGCCACCTTCCAGGATATGCCCCACCTAAATGCGGGAATCGTACCCGGTGACGGGGT
>Ga0224722_1001849_pt1 | contig 11552 bp, 9 predicted proteins | sample Balambano_FR1_Me_FD_161646 | JGI IMG/M metagenome (GOLD analysis project Ga0224722, IMG submission 161646) | Freshwater sediment microbial communities from Lake Towuti, South Sulawesi, Indonesia - Balambano_FR1_MetaG | ecosystem: Environmental > Aquatic > Freshwater > Lake > Sediment | place...
GCCGTTTACGCACATGACAGGGCACAGAAACCAGGTTGTGCCCAGCAACCTGGTTTCTGAGAGAAAAATCTGTTAACTTGCTGTTAACTTGACAGCAACAACCCTAACACTCCACTACGCTTTCCCTAACATCCTTTTGACGCGCCCATAATCAAAGCGTTGTAGGCTTGACACTTGGCCCGGCCCTTTTTGCGCGGGTCAAAAGACCAAAGGAAGCAACCCCATGGGGAAAGCGGATCTGCACATCCACACTACCTACAGTTACGACGGCACAGCCACCGTAGCCGCGACCTTAGAGCATGTGGTGCGTAATACTGATCTAGATGTGATCGCCATTACCGACCACGATCAGATCGATGGCGCGCTGGAAGCCACGTACCTGGCGGCCCGCTATGACTTAGAGGTCGTGCCGGGCATCGAAGTTTCGACAGCGGAAGGGCATTTGCTGGCGCTCTTTGTCCATCGACCCGTGCCCATGGGCCTTTCACTAGCGGAAACGGTGCTAGCGGTGGGTGAACAGGGCGGTCTCTGTGTGGCTGCGCACCCTGGTGGGCCTTGGTCCTGGTGCATCACCGAATTGACCTTGCGGCGGGCGTTGTTGACACCCGGCGTGGCTGAAACGTTGGTCGGCTTGGAGCGCTATAACGCCAGCTTGCCGGATCTGAGCATCAATGACCGGGCACAGGCGATCCACGCGTGCATCCCATTAGCGGCGGTAGCCAACAGTGATGCGCACATGCTGTGGATGATCGGCAATGCGGCCACCTATTTCCCCGGCTTGGGCAGCGCTGCGTTGCGGACAGCTTTACGCGAGCGAACAACGGCCCCGCTAATTTCGCCACGTCCGGCGCACTTTATCGCCAGCTATGTCAAACATCAGGCGTTACGCATGGTTGGGCTGGCCCACTGGTCGTTACCCGCACCAGGTAGCCCTATCGCATTGCGGCGTCTGGCAGCTGATGTAAAATAGGCTGTGGATACGCGCAGATAAAACACCAGCGGTGATGTTCACGACTGGTGTCGGAGCATCCAATGGACCAACTAGCCACCCGCCCGCTCAGGATCGCATTTTTTGTCGAAGGCATGTACGCCAGTGGTGTGGATACGAGTACACAACTGCTCGCCCGTGCGCTGCGTCGTTTGGGGCATCAAGTCAAACTCTTTTTGCCGTGGAAGGAGCATTTTACGCCAGAAGCTGCGGATGACCTTTTTCTGCTGCCAGCCATGCGCATCAACCCCAAGCAAAATGTGCATCTGAGCTATCCGGTTTCCTGGCGGCTGCTCAACGAATTCAAACGGCAAAAATTTGACCTGGTGCATGTTCACACCTCTACCTCAGTCAATTTGCTGGCCTGGCAGGTCTCAAAGCTCTTTCATTTGCCCATTGTCTACACCTACCACACCCTCTCGAAAGAATATCTGCACTATTTGGGGCCGCTCTCCGAGCACATGGGGAATCTGCTGGAGAGCATGGTGGAATTTTATGACAAAATGATCTGTGATCGCGCCGATCTCGTCCTTACCCCTTCGGCCAAAGCCGCTGACTACCTGGCTGGATTGCGCATTGCGCCTTCGGTCAAGATTGTGCCAAACGGTGTGGACCGCACCATCTTTCACCCTGCCCCGTCTGACTATCTGCAAACCCGCTTTGATCTGCCCTCCACCAGCAAGATTCTGCTCTTTGTCGGGCGGCTCAACCAGGAAAAGCGCCCCTTGTTGGCCTATGACCTCTTCCGCAAACTTAGCCGAACCCACGGCGACCTGGCCCTGGTGATGGTGGGCGACGGGGCCTATCGTTGCGAACTGACGCAGATGGCCCTGCATGATGGGCTGAAGCAGCGGGTGGTGCTCACGGGGTTGATCGACCATGCTGCGATGCCCGCTGTCTACAATTCTGCCCATTTGTGGGTCTCGACTTCGCAGAGCGAGGTTCAGCCGATGGTCGCGCTGGAGGCTGCCGCCTGTGGCCTGCCCACCATCGCCTTTGCCGACCGTGCGCTCGATGGCATCGTCTGTGATGGGTTGAATGGCTTTGTGGTGGAGAGTGGCGACGCCTTTATCGGGCGGGTTCAACAACTGTTGACCCAGCCCGAACTCTACCAGACTATGCGTCAGGCCGCACTTCGACAAAGCGAACGCTACAGCATCGACAATACGGCACAAGCGATTCTCGAATGGTATGAGCACGTGATCGGGATGCGCTGTCCAGCGTCGCCGGCGCGCACACATTATCGGCACCGTCATCTGGCGCGTACACGCCTGTAAGTGTTGCGCTAAATTTACAAGTCACCGCTGTCAAAGCAAAGAGAGTAGGGAATGATGAACACGGCACCTGCACTTTCTGCCGAGCTGTACGCTGTAGCTTCCACCCACCGGCTGACTTGGCGGCTGGCCTATTGGATTTCACAGATCGCCAGCCCACCTGTGCTGGGTATCGTGACCATCATCCTGGCGGCGGCCAGGGTGCCGAGCGACCGTGCGTGGCTGTGGGCATTGACCTACATTGTCACCGCGGTGGCTGTGCCCGCAGTCTATATTGCGTGGCTAGTCCAACGCGGCACGTTGACCGATTTTCATCTCCCCGTTCGTGAGCAGCGCATCCGCCCTTTGCTGTGTGCGCTGGCAACGGCCATCACCTTGTGGGGTCTCTTTTGGATGACCCCTGCGCCACCGCTGCTGCGCTGGCTGGCCGGGGTCAACGCAGTGCAAACGACTCTCTTTTTTGCCATCACCCTGCGCTGGAAGATCAGTTTGCACACCACCACGGCGGCCAATCTGACGGCTCTGGCCGTGATTTTGCTGGGGACGGCGGCCACGCCGCTAGCGGTGCTGGTCTTGCTGATCGCCTGGGCCCGAGTGCATCTGCAGCGTCACACCGTGGCGCAGACGGCTGGCGGGGCACTCTTGGGGTCAGCGCTGTTGATCGCTGCGCATTTGATCGGATAAAGCAGCTTACTTGGCTTGCCGCATAGGAGAGGTGACAGCCATCTCCGACGGCAAGGTGCGGCATTGCCGTCCTCGGCCGCACGGTGACTAAATCATAACAATCTGTTAACGCAGCAGCAGGATAGTTTTAATAGAGGCGTATTACGATCTAGACGGTTGCGCAGCATTCTGGGGAGCTGAAAAAAACTCGCAATCTTCCTCTTCACCGCTATACCTCTATCCCACCCTCCTTCGAGCCGGGGTGTGCCTACGTAGCCGGGCACACCCCGGTTCATTTTTGTTTTTGCGCGGTCTTGGCACTCGCGAAGACTGCTTAGTCCGCACCTTGCAAGCTGATAACTTGCACACTTCACGCTTTGTGTGCATACTCTACCTAGCAAACCCTAGTGGCAAATCATCGTGGCAAACCATATCATCCTGCTACAAGGAATCACGCTTACACAGATTTTTTTCGCATTCGCGGAAAATTTGCATAGTGCTTGTTAAATGATTGCATAACGAACTGGCAAAGAGAAGTGTCTGTGAACCCCAAAATTCTTATCGTTGAAGACGAACCAACCTTAGTTGATACCTTGGAGTATAGCCTGACGCGCCAGGGCTATGAGGTCAGTGTGGCTACTGATGGTGTAAAAGCGCTGGAGGTGGCGCGCCGGGTTACCCCTGACCTGATCGTACTGGATGTTATGTTACCGCATCTGGATGGGTATGAAGTCTGCCGGATCTTGCGCCAGGAGACGAGCGCACCGATCATCATGTTGACGGCGCGTGCTGATGAAGTGGACAAGGTGGTGGGCTTGGAAGTCGGGGCGGACGACTACCTGACCAAACCCTTTAGTATGCGGGAGTTGATCGCCCGCGTCAAGGCGTTGTTACGGCGCGTGCGGCTGGTGCGCGAAGAGATGGCGGCCCCGACCAATGGCACACTCCACCCGGATATACCCAGCGAGCGTTTTGTCTTCAACAACCTGGTCATCGACCTAAGTCGCCGCGAAGTGACTTTTCAGGGCATAGTCTTTCATCTCAAACCCAAAGAGTTTGACCTCCTCGTCTTTCTGGCCCGCAACCGTGGTATTGTCCTCAGCCGTGACTTGATCCTCGAACGGGTTTGGGGCTGGGACTATGATGGCGGCAGCCGCACGGTCGATGTCCATGTCCGCTGGCTGCGCGAAAAAATTGAGACCGACCCCGCTAATCCCACCCGTATCGTCACCGTACGCGGCATCGGCTACCGCTTTGAGGGGTAACGACTCCTACTCCTACTCATCCTCCTACTCATCCTCCTACTCCTACTCTGCTTTCGAGTACGAGAAAGAGTACGAGGATGAGTAAGAGAATGAGCTTCCCTCCGCTTCAACCATCCTTAATGAACTGTTCAATATCCCTTAAAAGAATGCTGTAAGATGGTTAATCTGTCTAAGCTATGCTGGCCGCGACTGTGCCAACAACGCCTCTTAGAACCGATCCGAATCACGGTTGCGGAGTCCGTCACCAGCACTTACACGATCGCTCCGTCGCAGAGTTATGCGGATAGGCACTTAGCAGGTTGGCACAAAGCGTGATTTTAGCCATCTATATCCGACAGGAGTAACCATGAAGCAGCAGAATCACCACAACGGTGCTAGCCGTTGGCATGCGTTGGTCGACGAAAAAATCAGCCGTCGTTCGCTTTTTAAGGGTTTGGCTGCGGCCGGTGCGGGCGCAGCTGTCGCCACTGCCCCGCTGCAACTGCGCAATGCCGCTACGCTTGAATTGGCGTCGGCAGAAGCTGCCCCGCTTGCCAATCCCCGGCTGATCTTCAGCCCGATTGGCCCCAGCCTGGAAGACGAGATCATCCTGCCGATGGGGTACAGCTACCAAGTGGTGGCCCCGTGGGGTCTGGAACTGGCCAACGGCGAAACCGTCGGTTTCAACCATGACTGGACAGGTTTTTACCCCATCGATTTTATTGAAAAGGGTGGCGATATCAGCGCTGTCTACAACGGGTTCCTGCACGCTGATCTGTCAAGCACCGAGGGCTTGTTGGTGATCAACCACGAGTATCTCAACCCCATCTTCGTCAGCAACTGGAGCGACCCCGCCACGCCCAAGACGGCGGAACAACTGGCAACTGAGCAGAATGCCGTTGGGTTGAGCGTTCTGCATATCGCCCAAGATGCGGAGGGCAAGTGGGCCGTTGTGGCCGATGCGCCGGAGAACCGCCGTATCACCGCGCTCACGCCGATGGTGCTTACCGGCCCGGCTGCGGAGATCGACGGTGGCCCCGAAGCCATCGGCACCATGGCCAATTGCTCCGGCGGCGCAACCCCCTGGGGCACAGCGCTGAGCTGCGAAGAGAATTTCCAGGATTACCCCGCCGAAGCCCCGGCTGGCTATGGCTGGGACCCGGAACTCTATGGCAAGAAGCACTATGGCTGGGTTGTCGAGGTCGATCCCTTTGACCCCACCGCCCCGATCCGCAAGCACACGGCGATGGGCCGCTTCCGCCATGAAAATGTCGCCGTTACGGTGGCCGAGGATGGCACCGTGGTGGCTTACATGGGCGATGACCGCGCCGATTGCTGTGTCTACAAATTTGTGGCCGATAAGAAGTACAGCGGCGACCGCGCCGAGGATCTGACCATCCTCGAAAGTGGCAAGCTCTATGCCGCCGATTTTGGCAATGGCCGATGGCTGCTGTTGGATTACGACACCCAGGATGCGCTCAAGGAAGCCAAGAACGCCGATGGTGTCGCGCTCTTTACCTCGCAGGCCGATGTGGTGGCTGATGCCCGCGCCTCCGCCCTGGCGCTGCGCGCCACCCCGATGGATCGCCCGGAGGACATCGAAGTCCACCCGCTGGATGGCAGCGTCTTTATCGCGCTGACCAACAGCACAGGCCACGGCAACTTCCACGGTCAGATTGTCCGCCTCTACGAGACTGATAACAACCCTGCGAGTGAGACCTTCTCCTGGGATATTTTCGCCACCGGTGGCCCGCAGAGCGGCTTCTCCTCGCCCGACAACCTGGTCTTTGACGCTGAGGGCAACCTGTGGATGGTGACGGATATTTCCTCCTCACGGCTGAACAAAGGCATCTACACCTTCCAGGGCAACAATGGGTTGTTCTTCTTCCGCACCGAAGGCCCCCATGCGGGCATTGCTTATCAATTTGCCTCTGGCCCGGTGGAATGCGAAATGACCGGCCCCTCTTGGACGCCCGATGGCAAGACGCTCTTCCTCTCGGTGCAACATCCCGGCGAAGAGAGCGCCTCGGCGGATGCGCCCAACAGCCACTGGCCCGATGGTGGCGATGCCACCCCCAAGCCGGCCACGATTGCCATCACCGGTTTCCCTGGTTGATCGCTCAGTGCGTTAACTTGGCATAGATTGATGCAAAGGCCACGATCGCACCGCGATCGTGGCCTTTGTCTAAGCGCTGACAAGCGCTGACAAGATCGTGTCACCGACTTTACAGAACCTTCATCCGCATAAATCCGCCGAATCCAGGTTATTCGCGTACGATCTGTAGAATAGGAGTTTACGCTGTGTCCCTAGAATCCTTGATTGTGCATGACCGCACCTTGCTCGGTGCGCTCGACAGCTTTCTGAAGGCCGTAGTGCATGTGCGTCCGCAGGTGGTGGCCCGCTATGAAGACGCCCTGGCTACGATGACCGAACAGTGGTTAGCCCAGGGGGGCGACAACCTGGTAGCCAGGCTCGACCCTGCCTGGCTCGACCAGTATCTACAAGCGACGGATGACCCGATGCTGAGACCGGCGCTGCAAGATTTTTTTCGCTGGAATGTCCAAAATGATCTCTTGCCAGAGGATCATCGGCTGGTTGGGGGGTAAGGCAAAGCCGTCTGCATCGGTTGCCAAAATTTGACGCCCGCCCAAGATGGGTGTATTTCTCTAGGAGCAGCGTATGGCTGTGATAAAATCGAACCCCCCGTTGCGAAAACGGTTCAGCCTACCCAGAATGCTCCATTCGCCGCGCCTGCGCTGGCGCACTGCCTTTACCTATACCGTTGTCATTCTGCTTATCATGAGCGGGTTGGCTTTTTATTTGGCGCGCACGCTGGCCGTGCCGCTGGGTACAGTCCTTTGGCCCAGCTTGGCCGCCGCCGGGCTGGTGATCGGCTTGATGGTCTTTCAAGCCGAGCGGGCTGCGGGCACAGTCCGCCGGTTGACCCAGATCGCCGAACGCATCGCCCGTGGCGAACTGGATGCGCGCATCATCTCCTTTAGCAGCGGCGAGATCGGTCAGTTGGCGCGTACCTTTAACCGGATGGCGGGCAAGCTGCAAAAGCAGATGCAAAAACGGGCGCGCGAGAAAGACCGCCTCAACACCGTTTTGCACGCGCTCAACGACGGCGTGCTCATCGTCAACCGACAGGGTGAGGTACGGCTGCTCAACCCGGCTGCAGAGCGGATTCTGCAAACTACTGCCGACCGGGCACTCAACCACACCTTTGTGCAAGCGGTGCGTGACCATCGCATTGCCGAGATCTTTGCGCTCTGTCAACAGACCGGCCATGAAGAGCTGGCGATGCTTGAACTGGAAGGTGGGCGTTTTTTGCGCGTCGTCGTCACACCGTTTCTCAAGGGGCGCGACCGCGGCCATGTGGTAATCTTGCAGGATCTCACCCGCTTGCATCAACTACAAACGGTGCGTCAGGACTTTATCAGCAACATCTCGCACGAACTGCGCACGCCGTTGGCTGCGCTGCGCGCCTTAGTGGACACGTTGAACGACGGCGGTGCCATCGATGACCCGCCGGCGGCGCATCGTTTTTTGCAGCGTATGGAGGTGGAAGTCGACGCGCTGACGCAGATGGTGCAGGAGTTGCTCGAACTCTCGCGCATCGAATCGGGGCAGGCTCCGTTGCGGCTGCAAGATCTGCCCGCTGGCCTGGTGGTGGCCGCCGGCGCGGAACGCTTACGCCCCCAGGCCGAACGCACTGAACTGACCCTGACCATTTGTTTGCCCCCCGATCTGCCGGAAATTGTTGTCGACCCTGATCGCATCCAGCAAGTGCTCACCAACTTGGTGCATAATGCCATCAAGTTCACGCCCCAAGGTGGTTCGATCACCGTCACGGCGCAGGCCAGACCAGCCGAGGGCGAAGTGGTAATAGCCGTGCGCGATAGTGGTGTCGGCATCGCGCCGGATGATCTGCCGCGCATCTTTGAGCGCTTTTACAAGGCCGATCGTGCGCGCGCCAGCGGTGGCACGGGGTTGGGCCTCGCCATCGCCAAACATATTGTCCAGGCGCATGGGGGCCGGATTTGGGTCGAAAGCCAGCTTGGTAAAGGCAGTATCTTCTTCTTCTCGCTTCCCACGGTTATGCCCGCAGTCTCCTCCCCATAGCCAGCTTGCGCCCGCTTCCCCTGCTTTGCCGGAAGGCTGTGACGCGAATGGCGCGATCTTCCTGGTTGCTGGAAGATGACCAAGCAACAGTGTAAGCTGATGAAGTTCGTTGACCTAACGTTTACAATTTGTTAACATTTCGCTAAACCCAAAGATAGGTGCGTTAATTGAATCACATTACACTTGTGCTATAAATCACAAGAGCAATTTGACCGGTTGTTGCCTTGTGACAAAGTCTCTTGTTGTGGACTGCTGTTTGTGTCGTCTGTATCAGCGATTGTGGTGCTGATGCGCAAGGCGCAAACTGCAGTGACGGTATAAAGCAAAGAAAAACCAAAAGTACAAAGAGGAGTGAACCTAACTATGCGCCGACTTTTATTGCTGGCCCTGTTGATCTTGGGTGTGGTTGCAACGGCCTGTGCTGCGCCGACGGCTGCCCCTGCTGCTGAGGCCCCTGCGGCTGCCGCAGAGGCGACCGAAGCTCCCGCTGAGGAAGCTGCTGCCGAAGCCACTGAGGCCCCGGCTGAGGAAGCAGCCGCCGAGGGTGCCATGATGGAACTGCCCGCCGTCGACCCGTTGAGCGTGAGCGGCGACATCATTGTTGCGGGTAGCTCAACCGTCTTCCCGCTGACCGAGGCGATGGCCTCACGCTTCCGTGATGAGGGCTTTGCTGGCAACATCACGGTCGATAGCATCGGCTCTGGTGCGGGCTTTGAGCGTTTCTGCGTGGCCGGTGAGACCGACATCTCCAACGCCAGCCGCCCGATCGAAGAAGAGGAAGTGGCGAGCTGCCAGGCGAATGGGCGCGAGCCGATTGAATTCCGCATCGGCACCGATGCGTTGGCCGTCGTCATCAACCCAGAGAATACCTGGGCCACCGATGTGACCATCGAACAGCTGGGTCAGATCTTCTCCAGCCAGGCGACCAACTGGAGCGATGTGGACCCGAGCTGGCCGGCCGAACCGATCCTACGCTTTAGCCCCGGCACGGACAGCGGTACCTTCGATTACTTTGTCGAGGCTGTTATGGAGCCGACCTTTGGCGAAGAGGCTGCTGAACAAGAGATCCTGGGTGCGGCCAACCTGCAACTGAGCGAAGATGACAATGTGCTTTCGCAGGGTGTGCAGGGTGACAAGAACGCCATTGGCTACTTTGGCTTTGCCTACTACACCGAGAATGCTGGTAGCTTGAACGTGCTCAACATTGGCGGCGTAGAGCCAAACGATATGACTGCCGAGAGTGGTGAATATCCGCTGGCTCGCCCGCTCTTTATCTACTCGGCCCCCTCGGTGATTACCGAGAAGCCCCAGGTTGCCGCCTTCATCAACTTCTACCTGACCTATGTCAACGAAGAAGTGACGGGGGTTGGTTACTTCCCGGCCAGCGAAGAAGCGCTGAACGCAGCCAAGCAGAGCTTGCTGGCGGCAATGGGTCAGTGAGCGCACTATTGACTGCGAATCAGTGGTAATGACAGAGCAGCTTCAATGCCCTTCGCTTCGTGAACCACGGCAGTCAGTATTCGTTGAATGAGCGCAATAAGGCATTAGGAACACGTTGGAGTGGCTCAGTTGCTCCAACGTGTTTGCCGTTCTTAGTCGATACAAATTGCCATTGGCTTAAATCATGTATCAGCGTGCAATGGCGGTGCATAGAGTAAGTAAGCGCGGAAATTTGCGATGAGGCGAATGTACCAACATTAGGATAAGAAAAGGGGTGTTTTGTGGCGGAACTGCGAGCCGAAACGGCGGCACTGGCGGGTACCGGCAGTGCAACCTTGACGGATAAACGGGAGTTAGAGAGGGTCGCCACGGGCGAGCCAGGTGGCGGCAATTTGCGTCGCCGCCCGCGCCTGGGCGAGAGCCTGATTCAGGGGTTTCTCTTTGTGTGTGGGGCCGTTTCAATTTTGACGACCATTGGCATTGTGTATGTCCTCGGTACCGAATCCTGGCTCTTTTTTAGTAACCCGGATGTGACGATTGTTGAATTTTTTACCAAAACCACCTGGCAACCGGCGATTGGCGAGTTTGGCATCTGGCCGTTGGTGACGGCGACCCTGATGACGAGTGTCATCGCCCTGCTCTTTGCCTTGCCGATTGGGCTGGCGATTGCCATCTACCTGAGCGAATATGCTAATGAGCGCGTCCGCAAGACGCTGAAACCGATCTTGGAGGTGCTGGCGGGCATCCCCACCGTGGTCTACGGTTTTTATGCGTTGACCTTTGTGACGCCGATCCTGCGCGGCATCTTTAGCAGTGACACGGTGCAGATCTACAACATGGCCTCGGCCGGGTTGGTTATCGGCATTTTGATTTTGCCGCTGGTCAGCTCGATGAGCGAAGATGCGCTGCGCGCCGTGCCCCGCGCCCTGCGCGAGGCTTCCTACGGTCTGGGAGCGACGAAACTGGAGACTTCGCTACGGATCGTCTTGCCAGCGGCGCTCTCTGGCATCATGGCCGCAGTGATCGTCGCAACCTCGCGTGCGGTGGGCGAGACGATGGTGGTGGCGATTGCGTCTGGTGCCGGGCCAAACTTTACCTTTAATCCCTTTGCCTCCGCCGAGACCATGACCGGTCATATCGTGCGTATCAGTGGCGGCGACCTTAGCTATAACTCCATCGACTACAGCAGTATCTTTGCCATTGGTATGTTGCTCTTTCTGATGACGCTGGGGCTAAATTTATTGAGCCGCTATGTGATTTCACGCTTCCGCGAGGAGTATCAATAATGGCAGTGCAGACGCAAACCTCAACCCCAGTCGGCTACCCCGAAGGTCAGGCCGGCCAAGAGCAAGTGGCGACCCGCCAGCGCCGCGGCCAATTTTGGGCCATGGTCTTTCTGACTTCGACGCTGATCGGCATCATTGTCCTGATCTCTTTGATCTACAACATCGTCGACAGCGCCTTTGGCTATGTGGCCGTACAAAATACCGTTGACCCCGCTTCACTGGTGCTGGCGGTTGAAAAAGAACAACTGCTGACGGCAGCCAACCTGGTAGCCAGCGAATCGGACGAAGAACTGGCTGCGGGGATCGCCACCAGCCCGTATGCGGTGGGCTTTTTTGGTTATGCCTACCTACAAAACCACAGCGAAACGTTGCGCTCCCTCTCCGTCGACGGGGTCAGCCCGAGCGCGCAATCGCTTGATGAGGGCACCTATCCGCTGGCGCGTCCGCTGTTTCTCTATTCTGTCCCCGCCGTTCTGCAGGAGAAGCCCCACGTTGCCGCTTTTCTGGAGCACTATCTGACGAACGTGAGTA
>Ga0224722_1001850_pt1 | contig 11546 bp, 10 predicted proteins | sample Balambano_FR1_Me_FD_161646 | JGI IMG/M metagenome (GOLD analysis project Ga0224722, IMG submission 161646) | Freshwater sediment microbial communities from Lake Towuti, South Sulawesi, Indonesia - Balambano_FR1_MetaG | ecosystem: Environmental > Aquatic > Freshwater > Lake > Sediment | place...
ACGTGATGATGTGCCCATCGTCGTACCATTTATTGAGGATGCGCAAGGCATCGGGGTAAGGCAGGCAGGTAGCCATGCGCTCCGGCTCTTCGTTGGGGATGTCGTCGCAGATCGTCCCGTCAATATCAATCAAAAAATTCTTTACACTTTGGGGCAAAACCGGGCTGATGGTTTCTCCTTTTTCGTTGAAAGCGGTTTTCAATTCCGCATTGTTAATTGCATTCATGGAAATAGAAATCTAGGTTTGAATAAGCAGCCACAAAGTTAGGGTAAAAAATACAAAAAGTCCATTTTACGGGCGTTTTTACAAAAAAGTTTAAATTTCTGTTAACATGAGAGGGTGCGATAGTGCGATAGTGCGAGCGTGCGATAGAACCATAACACCATAACACCATAACACCATAACACCATAACACCATAACACTATAACACCATAGTACCATACCACCAAAAAATTAAAACGAAATATACTCCGCCGGGTCCATCGGGATGCCCTTGTGCCAGAGTTCGAAGTGGAGGTGCGGACCGTTGGTGAGTTCGCCCGTGTTGCCGATGATGGCGACTGCCTCGCCCGAACGCACGAAACTGCCCACGCGCTTGAGCAGGGTAGAATTATGTTTGTAAAAAGTGATAACGTTGTTGGTATGCTGAATACCGATGGTCAGGCCCGTTTCCTGCGTCCAGTCGGAAAAGAACACGTAGCCATCCATCGCTGCTTTGATGGCGGTGTTTTTGGGTGCCAACACATCAATACCGTAGTGTTTTTTATTGGGATTAAAACCTGAACTCACCTCCCCATTCACGGGCGTTACGAACACCAGTTGCTCCAGCGGAATATCGCGCGGGGAGAAATTCATCATGCGCCCGGTTTTGGCGATGGTGCCAACTTCCTCCATTTGCACCTCCTGGCGCAGTAGCTCGTCTTCTTCGCTGCGTCCTATTTCCTCCATCGTACTGTCTTGCACCAGATTTTTGCTTTTGGGCACATCGGCTTCGGTTTCCACGTCGCCTACCAGCATCCGCCGAAAGTTTTCGGTGTATCGCTGGTGCGAGTTGAGTTCGCGTTCCATACGCTCCACCTCCTGCGAGAGTTCGTAAATTTGCTGGTCAGCCTGGGTATTGCCTGCGTAGCCTGGCACGTAGCGGCGCAGGGGCGTGTAGGCAATTGCCATCGTGACTAATACTGCGGTGACTACAATAATGGTACTCAGCAGGATATACACATTTAAAATCGTCAGGCGATACGAGCCGACCTCTTCAAACGTCTCGTCGTTCATCACCACCAGTCGGTACGTGTTTTGCAAGCGCTCACGGGTGCGCCCGAACCAGCCTTTCATTTGCTCGGTTTTTGACATAGATAAACCAAAGAATTAAGAAAGTTGCACAAAGTTTTTGATCGTTTGCGTTGCATTTTTAATACCCACATCAAATTATGATTGCAGGTAAAATCATCCGGAACGCTTCGTCAGAATCCATCCTGTACCGCTCCGCACCTTAAAATGGTATGATTCGATTCTAAAAGCTCTTTTCACCGGCTCGGTACTGCCTGCTATAAACCGGCACCTGCTCCATTGCTCACTTGCTCACTTGTTAATTCTCCTCCTCTACACACTATAAATTCCCTTTTTGCGATTTTAACACTTAGGGAGAAAAAATGATAACTTTGCCGTTCTATTAAGAACCCTCCGGGTTTTGAAAACCGGTCGGGTTTTGATGGCTCAACAAAATTAATCGTTTAAACGCGTCAAAACCAGGAAATCGTGCTTTTTTATCGGTTTACCCGCAATTTTTAACAAAAAAAGCGGTTGAAACAATACAAAATGCCAAATAACCTGGCAGGATTTTACATTCAAACGACCTGATTTATTATCCATTGTAGAATGAGAAGCACACTTATACTGATAGCAATTATAATACTAGGGGCAGCCTGCACCACGCAAAAACAGCGCGGCGAGTTGAAGGGCTTGAAACTTTTGTACCACAACATGACGGCGCACTACAACGGCTACTTCAACGCCGATGAGATCGTGGAAGCCAGCGTGGCGCAGCTTGAGCAGCAGCACCAGGATAATTACACCCGCCTGTTGGATTTATACCCCTACATTGCCACTACGAATGCCCAGGCAGTAGCCCCGGGTTTGGACACCGCCATTAAAAAAGTGACCGTGGTGGTGAATTTGCACCGTCGCAGTGACTGGGCGGATGACTGCTACCTGTTGGCAGGCAAGGCGCAGTTTTTGAAAAAAGATTATGAATCTGCCGAATCTACCTTCCGGTTTTTATTGAACGAATACAACCCCGACGAACCCAAAAAATCGCGCCCCACTACCACTGCCGGTCGCAATGCAGCCGCCAAAGAACGCCAGGAAGCCGCCCGCGAAAAAGCCGAAGAGCGCGAGGAAACCGCCAAAGCCAGGAAAAAAGAGCAGGAACGCGCCCGCAAGGAGCGCGCCAAAAAAATAAAACAGCAGCGCCGCGAACGCGAAAAATACAACCGCCAGGTGCGCAGTGCCCGCAAGAAAGGCAAAGCCGTGCCGCGCTCCAATGCCTACCGAAGCCCGAAAAGCGATACCCTTTCCCAACAGTCACAACCCACACAGCAACAGATAGAAACCAAACAAGCCAAGAAAAAACAGGAGGAGGACGAGAAAAATAAGGCAAAACGCGAGGAAGAAAGAAAACGGGAGGAGGAACTGAAAAAGAAAAAAGACCCGAATTACTTCCTGCATCGCCGCCCGGCATACCAGGAGGGGGTGCTATGGCTGGCGAAAACCATGATTGAGCGCGACAAGTACGAAAGTGCGCAGCGTTTGCTCAAGCAACTGGAAGAGGATGAAGGCACCTTCGATTATGTGAGAGCCGAAGTGCCGGCGGTACAGGCGTATTTGAATTTGAAATTGAAAAATCAGGCGTTTGCGATTCAAAATTTGCAGGAAGCCGTAAAAGTGGCAGACAAACGCACCCAGAAAGCCCGGTACTCCTACATCCTGGCGCAGTTGCACCAGTCATTGGGCAATAGCGAGGCAGCTTACACCACGTTTGAAGATGTACTGAAATACAGTAACGACTACGAAATGCAGTTCAGTGCGCGGCTCAACATGGCGCAAAATGCCTGGCAGAGCGGCAGAGGCAGCAGTGGGGATGCGGTGGCGAATCTGGAAAAAATGCTCAAAGACAGTAAAAATGCCGAGTACCGCGATCAGATTTATTTTGCCCTTGCCAATATTGCCCTCAAAGCAGGTGATAAAGCCAAAGCGATTGAGAATCTGCAATTGTCCTTGCAACAGCCGAGTCAGAATCAATCGCAGCGTGTGGAAACGTATTTTACCCTGGCAACGCTTTATTATCAGGATGAAGACTACATCGCCGCCAAAAATTACTTCGACAGCACCTTGCAGGTCTTACCACAAACCGATGCCCGCTACGCCGAAGTAAAACGCCTGAGTGATAACCTGACCGATATTGCTAAAAATCTGGGGATTGTTATTTTACAAGATAGTTTGTTAAAAATTTCGAATCTGAGCGAAAAAGAGCGCAACGCATTTGCCGCCGAGCTCAAAAAACGCCGCCAGGCAGAAATTGAAGCCGCACAGAATGCCCAATTGGCGGAAGCCAGCAAAAACAAGGCTCCCGGCTTGGCGCAGCCCACCAGCATCACCAATAATCCGGCACTCCAAAAACCCAGCGATTTTCCGTTGTACGACGAAAAACAACTGCGCCAGGGTAAGCGCGATTTTCAACGGCAGTGGGGCGACCGGGTGCTGGAAGACGACTGGCGCCGCTCCAACAAACAATCTACTTCGCCGCTGCAAAATGATACCGCTACAACCCAGGAAACCATTGCCGTAAACGAAGAAGAACTGGGCGATTTGCTGCGCGGCGTGCCGAAAACCGAAAGCGAGAAAAAAATTGCGCAGATTAAAGTGCAGGAAGCCCTGTTTAAACTGGGTACTTTGTACCGCGACCGTTTGCAAAATCTGAACAAATCCATCGCCGCACTGGAAGATTTGAATGGGCGTTATCCGGGTAGCAGCTCTGAGCTGGATTCGTGGTATTATTTATACCTGGATTATAAGGATTTGAATGATGCCGCCAAAGCGAAAGAATACGCCGATAAAATCATTGATAAGCATCCGTATTCGAACTACGCCAAAATCATTCAAGACCCCAGCTACGTCGTAGAAGTGCAAAACGAGGAGAAGCGCATCACCGATTATTACAACGAAGCCTATACCGCCTATCAAAACGGCAACTTCGAGGAGGCATACAACCGCAGCGTACAATCCAACGAAAAATTTGGTGCCATGAATCCGCTTCGGGCGAAATTCGCACTGCTCACTGCCATGAGCATCGGTAGCACCAAAGGCAAAGACGAGTACATCGGCGCGTTGAATGATGTGATTGCCCGATATCCGAATACCGAAGAGCAAAAATACGCCCGCGAGGTGCTGCGCCTGCTGGGTGCAACGACGGGCACGCTGCCGGGCGGCGAACAGGTGACTACCGACCAGTTTGAGCCGCAAAACGATCAGGTACACTCGGTCATTATCGCGCTTTCAGATCCCTCGGCGTTGAATGATGCAAAAAATGCCGTGTCGGATTACCACCGCAAGTACCACGACCTGGAAAAACTGCGTATATCGGATGTGGTGCTGGTAAACGGCGAGACGCGCACGACGCTGATTGTAGTGCGGCGTTTTAAAGACAAAACCGATGCACTGCGTTATTATCAGGGCGTTTTGAAAAATAGCAAGGATTTCATTGTCAGCACCAAATACGAAATTTACCCCATCTCCCAGGGCAACTACGGCAAGCTGTTTTCCACCGTGAAAAGCATCGAAACGTATAAGAATTTCTTTGAAGCGAATTACCGGTAGGTGTAAAGTGCGATAAGTTCAAAGTTCAATAGTTCAAAGCTATATATGGGATTGAACTATTGAACCCTTTGAATCCCTTGAACCTTTGAGACCGCCTGCCGAATCAACAGTAATCTTTCCAAAACTCCCTCTAATTTATCCAGCGGCAGCATATTTGCTCCGTCGCTCAGGGCTTCTGCCGGTCGCGGATGCGTTTCGATGAACAAACCATCTACGCCGACTGCCACCCCTGCTTTGGCAATGGTTTCGATCAGTGCCGGTCGCCCGCCGGTCACGCCGCTCGACTGGTTGGGTTGTTGCAGAGAATGTGTACAATCCAGCACCACCGGCGCGCCCAGTGCCTGCATGGTCGGGATACCCCGAAAATCCACCACCAAATCCTGATAGCCAAAGGTGGTGCCACGCTCGGTGAGCAGGACCTTGTCGTTGCCGGATTGAATTACTTTGTCCATTGCAAACTGCATGGACTCCGGGCTGACGAACTGCCCTTTTTTCACGTTTACCACCTTGCCCGTGTCCGCCGCTGCCACGAGCAGGCTGGTCTGCCGACACAGGAAAGCCGGTATTTGCAATATGTCTATAAACTCGGCTGCCATTGCCGCCTCTTCATCCGCGTGGATGTCCGTCGTCGTTGGCAGGTCAAATTCCCGCCCTACTTTTCCCAGAATTTGCAAACCCTTTTCATCGCCAATGCCGGTAAACGAATCGAGCCGGGAGCGATTGGCTTTGCGGTACGAGGCTTTAAAAATATAGGGAATTTGCAGGCGGTCGCAGATCGTACTCACTCGTTCGGCAATTTCCATGCACAAGCCCTCGCTCTCCACCACACAGGGTCCGGCGATGAGGAAGAAATGGTTAGAATCCGGGTGGCGCAGTTTCGGAATGAAATTCATGTTATTCGTTGTTTGACACATCCAGTATTCAGCATCTTAAATTTTCACAATCCACACAACAAAAGTACAAACTACCTTATTATCGTAAAGTAAAATTCAACAACCATGCGTTTTTTCTTGCTGCTAATTGTTTTGATTGTCATTGATGGGTATGCGTTTCAAGCCTTTCGAGTGCTGATGCAAAGCTGGTCGGCAACGGCGCGGACGGCAACCACAGTCATATACTGGGCAATTCCGGCTTTTGCTTTGATTCTAATGCTAATTGCGCAATTCACCAACGTTCCACAAACAAACAAAACCCTGTTTACCATTTTACAAACGCTCGTAGTTATCGCCTACCTCGCCAAATTTGCCATGCTGCCGGTGTTGTTTCTAGATGATCTGCGGCGATTGGCGGTGCGCGTGGTGGGCTGGTTTTACGGCACCTCGCAGGTGGACGCGAGCCGCTCGCGGTTTTTATCGCAACTGGCGGTGGTGGTAGGTAGTATTCCGCTGGCGACCTTGACCTATGGCATGATTCGCAATCCGTACCGATATAAAATTTTTCGGGAAATGGTGAAAATTGATAATTTGCCTACGGAACTGGAAGGACTGAAAATTGTACAAATTTCCGACATTCACTCCGGCAGTTTTACTTTTAAAGAACCCGTTTTGAACGCCATTGATCTGATCAATCAGGAAAACGCCGATCTGGTTTTTTTTACCGGCGATATAGTGAATAACATTGCCGATGAAATGCTGCCTTTTGTGGAGGTTTTTAATAAAATTCGCGCTAAAAACGGCGTGTTCTCTGTGCTGGGCAACCACGATTACGGCGATTATGCGGAATGGAGCAGTCGAGAGGCAAAAAAAGCCAATCTGGACAAGCTCAAAGGCATCCACCAGGAAATGGGTTGGAATTTGCTGTTGAACGAAAACCGCACCGTCGAAATCAACGGGCAGTCCGTAGCGATCATCGGGGTGGAAAATTACTCGGCACTGGCGCGTTTTCCCAAGTACGGCGATTTGCAACAAGCTTATCAAGGCACCGAAAATACTAAATTGAAACTGCTGCTCTCGCACGACCCCACGCACTGGGATGCACAAGTGACGCAGGATTTTCAAGACATCGCCCTCACTTTTTCCGGGCATACGCATGGTTTCCAATTCGGTATTGAAATTCCCGGTTTCAAATGGAGTCCGGCGCAATTTGTGTATAAACAATGGGCGGGTTTGTACCAACAAGGCAAGCAGTATTTATACGTTAACCGGGGCTTGGGCTTCATCGGCTATCCGGGGCGGGTGGGTATTTTGCCGGAGGTGACAGTGGTGGAATTGCAACGAGCATGAAATAGGTTGATAGGGGGATAGGTTGATAGGGGGATAGGTTGATAGGGGGATTTTTGTTGTTTATTTATTATGTGAATTAAGGGTCTGAATTTTTAAAGTATTGAAAGTCAATTGAAAGCGATTTGCCAAATTTTGAAAATTTGGTAAATCTGCACATCGGCGCATTGAAAGCGTGCGCTTTTTGGTAAACCTTGATTCGCATTTGTTATCGGTTCATTGTTCGCTGGGCATATGGGATATTTTGGTTTTTGTTGGGTTACACAGAAAATGCGAAATGAGGTTGCGATGATCCGAAAGATTTTTATTGCCCCTTTCAAAATCCTGCTTATCTTGATGCTTCAATGATTTTAATTTGGTTACAATGAAATATCGGGTATTAATTTCTCTCACCATGTTTTTTTTTACCAAATTATTTGGGCAGGACTCGTCTGCCTACGAAAAACGCACGTACCTGGATGCCAACGGTGATTCTTTACATTACCGCATTTTATATCCAAAAAATTATCATAAAAATAAAAAATATCCACTTGTCTTGTTTTTACACGGGGCAGGCGAACGGGGTTATGACAATGCGGCGCAGTTGACGCACGGCGGAAAGCTGTTTTTAGATTCAAAAAACCGGCGCAAATACCCTGCCATTGTGGTGTTTCCGCAGTGTAAACCGCAGCCCGACTACTGGGCACACATGACGTTGAAACGGGAAAATAATAGCAACTACCGGGAATTTCCGGTGATGGCGGAGCCAAAACCTTCGATGAAACGGGTGATGGAATTGTTGGTAAAATTACAACAGGAAGAGGCGGTGGATCAAGACAGGCTGTACGTCATGGGCTTGTCAATGGGCGGCATGGGTACGTTCGAGTTGTTGTCGCGGCTGCCGAATACGTTTGCGGCGGCGGTGCCCATCTGCGGCGGCGGCAATGTGACGCAAGCGGAAAAATATGCTCCAAACACCGGTTTGTGGATTTTTCACGGCGACGAGGACGAGGTGGTGCTGCCCGAGGAATCCCGAAAAATGTACGCGGCGTTGCAGGCGGCGGGCGCAAAGGTGAAATACACCGAATACAAAGGCGTGAAGCACGATAGTTGGAATCGTGTTTTTGCGGAAAAGGGTTTGTTAAAATGGCTGTTTAATAAGAAATTAGGAAATTGAGATATTAGGATATTTTTGCCCGTACTACGTTTTTTTAAGCACGCCGCGTGTCGCCATAGCTTTCCGCCGACGGTCGTAGCCTATGGCGGAGTCCATAGCGGCGGCGCAGAGGCACGGAGTTGCACAGCATTTTACTTTTCTTACTTATCATCACAAGTTTTGCTTGCCTGTTCGGCAAGAAGTACACGGAGAAATCCTGTGAATCCAAAAATCCTGTCAAATAGTGATGCCTTACGGCATGAATCCTGATTCTGACAATTTCAACTTAAACCACTCCCAACACGTTAAGGATACAAAACCATCTAACACCGTTACTTATGCCAAGGTCTAACCGCCCGGCTTCCAACCGAGAACTGAACATTTTTTACCGCAAAGTGCTGGGTGCTACGGCTATTGTCATCGGCACGATTTTGGTGTTGCTGCTTATCGGCGTGGCGTTCAATGTGGTGCTGCTCATTCTGGCGGGTACGCTGGCAGCGATTTTTTTTCGGGGCATCGCGCGGTGGTTGTCGCAGCACACGCCCCTCCCCTATCGGTTTGCGCTGATAGTGGCAGTGATAAGCGTACTGGGCATTGTAGTGTTGAGCGGTTTTTTGATGGCACCGTCTATTTCCCAACAATCCGAGGAGTTGCAAACAAAAATTCCGCAGGCTTTTGAAAATTTAAAACAGCAATACGGCGATACGGACTGGGGGCGGGAGTTATTTGATAATTTGTCCAATATCGGCCAGCGCTTGTTTGAACGGCAGGGGCAGTGGGCGAAAAGTATTTTCGGGGCGTTTTCTACGGTGCTGGGCGTGCTGGCGGATATGTACATCATTTTTTTCATCGGTATTTTTTTTCTGGCAGATCCCAAACCTTACCTAAACGCGATTGTGAGTCTGGTGCCCATTCCGCAGCGAGCCCGCGCACGCGAAGTGCTGGACACCATTGGCATCAATCTGGAACGCTGGCTGGTGGGTAAAATCATCGGAATGTTGGTCATTGGTACGCTCACCACCGTGTCGTTGTGGATCATGGGCGTGCCGCTGGCACTGGTGCTGGGGGTGATAGCAGGTTTGCTGAATTTTATTCCCAACTTTGGTCCGCTCATTGCCATGGCACCCGCTATTCTGATGGGTTTCACGATCAGTCCGCAGATGGCATTCTACGTCATTCTGCTGTACCTGGCAATTCAGGCACTGGAATCTAACATTATCACGCCTTTGATTGAAAAGCGAATGGTCAACATTCCGCTGGCGGGGGTGCTGATCGCGCAGTTGCTGCTAGGCGTACTGTCGAATGCGCTGGGGCTGGTGCTGGCTACGCCGGTGTTGCTGATTGTGATTATTTTGATTCGGGAATTGTACGTGGAAGAAGTGATTGAAGAGGATAATACCGAAAAAAAGAATGAACAAAAGCCACCCGGGTGACCGAGAGATCGGGTTACTAAGAGACCTAGAGACCGAGTGGCAAGTGCCAAATAACCACTGACCAGTAACAAAAAACTCCAGTATAAAGACTAAGAGACTGCGTGACTTGGAGCAACCACTTGCCGCCGCCAGTGGTAAAAATCTTCATCTTCACTGACCTGTTTAAACCCTGCCGCCGCATGGCATTTCAAGCTGGCAATGTTGTCTTTTTCGATCTGGGCTTCAAAAACACGAACCGTTTGCATTTCCTCCAATTCCACGAAAGTCTGGATTATTTTTTTACAATATCCTCTCCCGCGAAACGCCGGGTTCATCGTCAATACAAAATAAGCGAGGTTGTTCTCCACATCGGCTTGCAAAACGCCCACGCAATCCGCAGCTTGCCAGATCGTCCAAACATACACGTGATCGGAATGCTGCACGTAATTTACCCAGATTTCATCCGGGTAGCTAATGCGTTTGCGGGTAATTGCATCTTCAAACCAACTGCGGTAGATTTGGATACCCGCTTCGTCGAGTGGCTGAAATTGGAAAGTCATAGCGGTTGATTTTTTGGCAAATTATCACTTTTTAACGCAAAAAGCCATCCCCATGGATGGGAACGGCTCTACGAAGATTGTTTTCATCGGAACGTCAAGCCTGGGGTGATTGCGTCTTTTTGCGTTTCTCTTTTTTGGCTTTACGGGATTGATTTTTTACCGGAAAATCTTGTATTGCCAGGGTAATTAATTGTTGAATATCTTTTACCCGTATATTGGATTTTAAATCAAAAAACAGCAAATCTTTTTCGTTATTTACCAAAATGGTAATATTTTTAAATTTATCTTTTTTAATTCTACCCATAATGCTCATCGTGGTGGTGCTGTCGCGTACAAAAATCAGGTCTTCGTAACCGTTTTGATAGCTTTCCGCCACAAAATTTTGCACGGAAGCACTCGGAATTGCCGTGTTCTGCTCACTAACCAGCAAGCGCATTCGCTGCACTTTGCGCCCCATTTTCAGCAGCGATTTAGTTGCCCGATCCTGCGTGGATTCATTCAGAATGCCTGTACCCAGCCACATAAACCAGCCCGGCACTTTAAAATTCTTCACGCCTGGCAGTTGCTTATGTTGTTGATAAAATTGCTTTGCAGGCTGCTGCGCCGAAGCTGATATTGCATTCCAAAAAATCATTACCCAGATAATCCAAAATAACTTCATATTTTATTTGCCATTTACTATTCACCGATCTCTGATCACTTTTCACTATTCACTCTTCCTTTGTTTTTTTATATTCTATGCTGCGCGCCAGCCGAAATATCTTCTCTACATCAATTTTGCCTAAAAAACTCAGCATCACAAACTCCTTCTCATTATTACTCAGCATCAACAATTCGCTGATTATATTACCGCCGCTGCCTGCTTCTTCGCGCACCAGAAACTCCACGTTGCTGCCGTTTTTGTCGCGCACAGTCATCAGCACTTCATATTCTTTCGGATTGATTTTCGCCTTTGCGTCTTTGTAGTATTTTTGTACGTCTTTGTCAGTAGAAAGAATGCGCAGCGCCCGCAAATCCCTGGCAATATCCAGTACAATTTTATCATCCGCATCTTTAATGCCTTCCAAATTCAGCTTGTCAATCATTTGAAATAACTTCGGACTGATATACACTACCGAAAAATTTTGATCATTCACATATTGTGAGAAATATTTATCAAAGGCATTGGTATCCTGCGCCGGGAGAGCGAAGGAAAAGAACATCATAATGACTGTTGTTGTAAAAATCCTGTGCAACTTCATGTTGTTAACTATTTTAAAATTTGAGGTAAATGTTGAATTATGTTATAGTGTTATGGTGTTATGGTGTTATGGTGTTATGGTGTTATGGTGTTATGGTGTGCA
>Ga0224722_1001851_pt1 | contig 11527 bp, 9 predicted proteins | sample Balambano_FR1_Me_FD_161646 | JGI IMG/M metagenome (GOLD analysis project Ga0224722, IMG submission 161646) | Freshwater sediment microbial communities from Lake Towuti, South Sulawesi, Indonesia - Balambano_FR1_MetaG | ecosystem: Environmental > Aquatic > Freshwater > Lake > Sediment | place...
AGCATTATCATTTCTTATTTAGTATTTCGTAGAGTAGATTCTTGAAAGGTATGGTGTAATTGAACTATTGCCAAAATAGTCATTGTAAGTTATCGGTGTATAAAACTGTGCATTCGCCTGTGCATGGGTGGTAAGTGTGCACAGTGCTGTGCACAGAATTAGTTGTAGGTAGGTGGAGTATCCGATAAGACTGACTCGATGTAAACTTTCTCAAAGACTAAAGAGGATTCCATATCCGATAGTAACGTAATCAGTTTATCTTGTTCAGATTGAGTAGCTGAGTACCGTGAAGTTAATTCTTCATAACCCTGCAATGCACCCAATAAGATTTCTATTTTTTCGAGTGCGATGCTGTATTCTTTCGTAACTCGTTCATCCCTTGTGTTTTCAATCGCATATTTTAAGTCTTCCTCGTATTTCATTGCGAGTTGAAATACATTTTCGATAGATTGAGGAACATAACTAGGTTCGTGTGTTCTTAAGAAGTCTTTCGCAGAGGAAATATCAAATAACATACGATCAATAGAACTAGTGATGTGGAATGCGCTGTTCATTTCATCTTGCGTGTATGCGACCGTGTCATCAAACTCGCTTCTGCTATCGACTTGTAGAATTGTATCTTCTAGTGGAATTTTATATAAGCGCTTCTTGCGTGTGTTCTCTATATATTCAATCGGCTCATCCCAATTTTCCCACAAATCCGCAATCTGCATGGTTTCGAGTGAATAAGAGGTTGCTTGCAAGTTCTCTTCAAGTTCAAATAATTTTTGCGAGTGCAATTCGGCCGGGTCTTCAAGCGCCATTTCATTTACAATCTCAGATGCCTTCTGTAATTGGTTGCGAGAAGTGGTGATTAATTTTTCCATCGCATCGAAACGGGTTTGGATTTCTTCCAGAGGGAGGTTGCTACATGGGTCATCGCATTCGCTCATATTTTTCTTGATGAGGGTGAGGAGGGCGTCGGTCCGCGCAATAACTTCATTTACTTCGTTGTATCGGTCTGTGTATCTGGCAGGCACTTCTGGTAAAGACGCAAGCTCGTCCAATACTAAATTAGTATCAACCGTAAGCGTGTCTTTATTTAAAGTATCCCTATTTTCCTCTCCGACTATTTTTATAGCACTAGCGACAGGTTCTTCTACTCTTGGCGGAAAAGCCGAAACGATAGCGAACAGAATCAGTAGCCCGGCCGCAGATACGCCCATCAACTGCCGACTCGTTCGTTGCATTTTTAACATCTTTTCAGTAGGTTGTATGTGCATACCGGAATCTTTCTTCATTTCACCTTTAGCAGCTGAGTGTAATAAGAACGAGATTGCGAGAACAAGAAAACTTATAAGAAACAAAAAGTCTAACACTTTCTCCACTCCCTTCAAAATGTCCCATCTATTATATCACCAATTCTACATATACCGATATTTGTTAAATAAAGTTTAAAATGAACAAAAATAGAATCGATGCCACTAAAAAATACTGTACAGAATAAAAACATAATTTTGATTTAGATATGAAAGTGGAAATAAAACGAAAAAGCACCTCCTGAAAATTCAGGAAGTGCTTTTCACCGCTCGATTGAGCGGTATTCTTGATGCCTCCGACGAGAATCGAACTCGTGCTGCAGCATTACCATTGCTGAGGTCTGCCACTAACCTACAGAGGCGTTACACCAACTATGTTACACAGATTATTTGTCATTTTCAAGCTTTTTTAGAATAATAAGACCTCCAATCTTCGATAGAGGAAGATTGGAGGTCGGATGGTTCATGATTATTTTGTACGGATCCAAACGGCACCTGCAGAGTTGTCTTTCGCTTCACCGACTACGTCAATGACGAGACCGTATTGCGGAAGTTTGCGTCCTGCATCTGGAATGAGCGAGTTGATGTAAGAGTTTGCATCATTGAACTGCTTCACGCCAGGCTGTGCTTTGTAATCGTACACGCCTCGACTCGGTGAATCGATATACCAAGCGAGCGTCTTATCGAGACTGAACGCCGCATCAGCAATTTGGTAACGTGTGCTACCTGAGACTGTCTGTTGACCGTTCAAGTTACCGATGAGCGCTTCAGGATGTGAATCGACGACACCGAGGAATCCTTCACCAGGGTGAACACCGACCCAGTTATCTGTGAAAGAGTCATCACCATACCAAACGACAAGACCAGTGTTATATTTCACGCCGCGACCGTTGAGAAGACCCATATCCGACCCAGCGTGGTTACGCCATTCGAGGTAGTAGTAGTGTGGTTTTGAATCGTATCCGTCTGAAGAGACGAATCCATCGAGCGTCACGGCTTCAGCGCCTTCCGCATCATCTGCGAAGAGTGTTGCTGATTCTGATTTGATTGACAAGTTGTCGACTGCGAAGCCTTTCATAGCGACACCGCCGTCTGTCACGTATTCAAAGACGATTTGAACATCTTGTCCAGCGAATTGTGAGAGGTCGTATGATTTGTTGACCCATGCACCGTTCGTCGTCTCAGCAGGGTAGCCTGCTTCGTTTGCACCGTTGACGTCGTCACCGAATACATCGAGAACGACTTCTTGACCACCGCTGAGGGCTTTGATGTACAAGTAATCATAGTCTGATTCGACTTCATAGAATGAATCGAATGCGAGAACTCCGTCTGCACCAAGTTTCACAGCTGGTGTTGCCATCTCAGTATGGATGTCGTCACCTTTTGTCGAGTAATAGTAGCGATCGCCATAAGCTGATTCGATTCCTTTAATCTTCTTATCAGGAAGGTTGACTTTGACAATGCCTGGGTTGTTTGATTTCGTCACAGATTGGTCGAGTTGTGCGACGAACCCTTGAGAGTTGATGTCTTCAAGGTCGACTTCTGTGATGTTTGCCCAGTTTCCACCCATGATTTTTTGGAAGTATTCTTTGTTTTGTGGTGAGAAGCTTGTTGGCTCCGTACCAGCCACTTTACCAGCCCAGCTACCGCCACTCATGATCGACCATGATTGTACCGGCTCACCTTGACCTGTGTACTGCGTATCGTACTCATCTGGAAGACCGAGGTCATGTCCGAACTCGTGTGCGAAAACGCCGACCGCACCATCTTCAGGTTGAATCGTGTAATCATATGCAGCCATTTTCCCGCCCCAGTAAGGAACTGCAGCTTCTGTGTTGGCTACTGGATAAACACCGTTAAGCACCCAGCGATGTGACCATACCGCATCGTCACCGAGCGCACCGCCACCAGCTTCTTGACCAGTCCCAGCGTGGATGATCATCAAGTGGTCAACGAGACCGTCCGGCTCATTGAAGTCACCGTCTCCATCCAAATCGTAAAGGTCGTATTGATCATGTTCTTTCAAATCGATTCCAGATGCGACCGCAGCATTCAACGCATCTTTGACGAGTTGACGTGGTCCCGGTCCAACGTTATCATGTCCGCCATCACCTTTGTCAGCCCCATAGTCTTTCGCGGTTCCCGGAACGGTCAACCACTCCGAAACCTCACCATCGACCGTATAACTTCCGCCTGATTGTTCTTCATAGTATTGTTTGAACGTTTGAACCTTTTCACCATTAAAAAGTTCAAATTGTTGATCACCGAACATATACTTTTCGTAATGTTCTTTACTGAAGTTATCGCTGTACATATAGCCAGGCTCTTGGATGATGTTATTGTGTTTGAAGTCGCTGTACTCGACGAGGAGAACGAGTACTTTATCTTCACGTACCGAACCGTTGTATGCAGATTGCTGGGCAGGAGATACTTTTACTTGACCGTTCGGTTTCCCTTTACGGTAATTCCCTTGCCCTTTTTTCGCTTTATCAAGAATTCGTTTTGATTCCTTTTCGAATTGAGTATGTATCTTCTCTTTTGCTTTCGAAGCCTTCTCGTTCACTTTGTCGTCGTGCTTATGTGGATCTTTCGCTTCACCTTGCTTTTTCGCGATATACGCATCGACTGCTTTCATGCGTTCAGATGCGGACAATCCTTTTTTGATGACGCCACGTTTCTCGAGAGCTTTCGCGAGACGCTCTTCATCGATGATGTTGTGGTCGAACGGAGCGAGCTCGCTCGTTGTCGGAACCGATGGTGCAACCGAGAGGGGTGTAGCACCAGCTGCCGGAACGATACTGACTGTCATGGCAGATGTCATGAGAGCCGTGAGTGTCGTTCGACGGATGGAACGTTTTTTCATTTGTGTGAACCTCCTGTTAAAAAATAATGGGAAAATGTGTGAGCTTGTTGTAAATGTACTCTTTGTGTCTGATTAATGTCAATATTCAGAAAATAATAAACGAAAAAAGAGTCTAAAGACCTATTTAGTTCGATTTGACTAAATAGACTTAGACTCTAGGTCGATATATCCGTAATGGAACTTCGACGTTTTACGTTTTATGTGAGTGAAACCGTACCGTTCAAAAGTATCGCTCTCAAAATGCGCCTTCAAGACAATTCGTTTCTTGGCTACTCGTTTTGCTTCGGTAATCAATTCTTGCGTGAGAGGGGAAGTGTCGGCGATTGTGCGAAGTGGGTTCAGATGAACCGATTCTGAAATCGTCTTTTCAAACATCGGATCAAAGTAGATACAGTCAAACGAATTTTCCGCACACGTTTTTAAATAGTCGAGAGAGTTGGAGTGAACGACCTCAATGCGTCGCATCGCCTCATTGATCTGCTCATCTTTTTCGACCCATACGGACATGCCTTCTCGAACGAGCTGTGCCGTAATGAACTGACTTTCAAGGCCGATTACTTTACCGTTTGAACCGGCGACATGGCTCATGACGATACTGTCCGAGCCGAGTCCGAGTGTACAATCTAGAATATGATCACCCGGAGTTGCTTGCATGGCGTCAATGAGTGGGTCTCTTCCGCCTCGGCTCAGTTGCTTCACCCGAAAGACGGAGCTCGATGGGTGGAAAAAGAACGGTTCTTTACTATGCAGAGGTGTGAACTCGACACGTCGTTTATCAAATACAAGTACATCTCGTTGATGACGTTTCTTCAACTCGTCGATGGAAAGTTTGCGCCGGTCGACAAATGTCATCTTGTACGCTGCTGCATGCGTATGTGCTCGAGATAAGACATCATCTGTCGGACGTAAACAGGTGGTTACAATATACATGATTTGTGCTCCTTCATAAAAAATGAGACGCAGGTGCGTCTCATTTTTTCTTGCTGAGTAAGTCTGATAATTCATCGATGAGTGCTTTATGAGAAGCGAGTTCTTTCTTCTTCTCGTCGTTCACGTTCATCGGACGTTTTGAACGGCTTTGTAGCGCTTCAAGCGTTTCATCGATTGACGATTTCAACGTATCGCGTTCTTCAGGTTTCAAAGATACTTCGTGCGGATTTTCACCAGAAGCATCTAATTCGCGGAGACGTGCCATCAATTGCTTTGCCTCGCGATTCAAATCGATTAACAATCTGTCAATTTGTTCCAATCGTAATTTGATCCCATCACGTTCTGTAAACATCTGTTTCACCTCTTTTTGCGGTTTAACCCTAAGGTCTCTTCCTGTTTACTTTACCATAAAATTTGTTAAACGAAACTACCGGGAATATATTCCATTTATTTTGGCTGTAAGAAACATTGTTTCTCTATCCCCACACGAAGTTCACCTGCTATACTAACTGAGCTAATTAAGGAGGTGGGCGGATGGAAACAACAAATCATCCACCAAAAGCGCTCAAAGGAGCGATTGTGTCGATTACGGCATATTTGATCTTATCTATACTAAAGGTATTCTTCGGATACTTATATGAATCTGAGGCGGTCCTAGCCGATGGATTCAACAATACGACGGATATTATCGCATCGGTCGCCGTCTATATCGGCATTCGGGTTGCGGCATTGCCTCGGGATGCCGAGCATAAATATGGTCACGCGAAGATGGAGACGATCTCTGCACTCATCGCTTCATTGATTATGATTGCGGTCGGTATTTTCGTCTTCTTTAACAGTCTGTCGAATTTAATCGGGGGCGAGTATACAGAGCCGAACCCGTTGGCGGCGGTCGTCGCCTTCGTCAGTGCGCTCGTCATGTTCGGAGTGTATCGGTTCAACTTGAACCTCGCGAAGAAAACAAAGTCATTGGCACTTAAGGCGGCAGCGAAAGACAATTTGGCCGATGCGATGATTTCAGTCGGAGCCACGCTTGGTGTGCTATTTGCTTATTTCCAACTGCCCTGGATGGACACGGTCTTAGCGATTGTGATTGCCGGCATGATCATCCGGACAGCGATCCAAATCTTTTTAGATGCCACCCATCAGCTTTCTGACGGGTTCCCTCCGCATCTCGTCGAGTCCTATGAGGAAACGATTGAACAATTTGAGCGGGTGAAAGAAGTTCGGGAAATCAAAGGGCGTCATCTAGGGAATCACGTGATGCTCGATGTGACGATTGCAGTCGATGGCGATTTGACCGTGGATGCGGCCCATGAATTATGTGATGACATCGAACGGAAATTAGATGAACAGCATGCGGTCGACTCGGTGCATATTCATATCGAACCGATTTGACGTTCGGTTATCTTTTGCGCTTCATGAAGGGATTCGTTTATAATAAGCGCAGACAGATATTGAACAACTAGTTAAGGAGGGCACGGGATGAACATCGTGCGTCAACCTATTCGCCAGATTGATGAGATTGAATATGAACATTTTCAGAAGTATGGAGAAAACGCATATGGCGTTTCTGCTGAAGAGTTGAAAGGGATCCTTGAAGAAATGGGGTCCGAGCAACTTTATCATGCAGAAGAGCATAGTTATGGAGAGGACTTCTACTACGACTTGATGGTCGATGACAAACTGGTCGGTAAAGTCTTGTTACTCAAGCTTGCCCGCGTGTACCAACTCGACCTGATGGTGTTCGATGCATATAAAAACAAAGGATATGCGACGGAAGGTTTGCGACTTGCCTTATTGGACTCCAATTTGATGGATGGACAAACGGTCCGGGCAGGCATCCCGCCGACGAGCCCACATCAACAAGAGATGCATCAAGTGCTCGTTCAAAACGGATTTGAAAAGCGAAACGGTCTTTATTATTTAAATTTCAAGAAACGATATGTGGTAAACCATTAAGCTGACGGCGTCGCGCACGTCAGCTTTTTTCATATGGAGGGGTAAGGATGAAGCAAGTCACCATTAAAGACATTGCCGAGCTCGCTGGGGTCGCAAAAAGTACGGTCTCCCGCTATCTGAACGGTGGGTCGGTCGGAAAGGCAACAAGGGAAAAACTCGACCGGGTCATTCGAGATACGAATTATGAGCCGAATCAGTTCGCGCAAAGTCTCAAGTCGAAGCAGACGAAGATGATTGGGGTCATCGTTCCACGGCTCGATTCGTATGCCGCCTCACGGACGATGATGGGGATTGATGAACAGCTCACGGAACGAGGATATCAAATGCTCGTCGTCAATACAGCGCAACAGACGGAACGAGAAATCGAACAGCTATATAATTTGGCGAAACAAAAAGTTGCCGGAATCATCTGGCTCGGGACGACGGTCACAGAACGTCACCTTGAGGCGATTGAGACGATTCAAATTCCCGTCTTGTTGATCGGGCAACAACATGACAACGTGCATAGTCTCGTCTATCCGGACCATGAAGCGGCCTATGCGCTCGGCACACGATTCGCGGAGTGGGGTCATCGAAACGTTGTCTATGTCGGGGTGTATGAATCGGATATCGCTGTCGGTCAAGCACGCCGTGACGGATTTTTGAAGGCGTTTCAAGAGTCAGAGTCAAATGTCAACATCATTCAAACGACGTTTAAGATTGAGGACGCCATTCCAATTGGTGAACAGTTGGCGGATGAGGTCGGCACTGTTTCCTTGATCGTCTGTGCGACCGACAACATTGCGTTAGGCGTCTTGAAAGGATTAGCGAATCAAGGGGTCTCAGTCCCAAGAGATGTCTCTGTCAGTGGATTTGGAGGATATGATTTCACGGAAGTCCTGCATCCATCCATCACGACGGTGCACCTACCTTATCGTCGAACTGGGGCGAAAGCAGCTGACATGATGCTACAGCTCTTACACGGTGAACAAGTCCCAATGAAAACGTTCACAATTTTTGAATTAAAAGTGCGCGAAAGCGTTGACAAGTTGAATTAAATCGTTTACATTTGTGTTGCGGAACCGGTTCCGCAACATTTTTTATTCTAAAATGGAACCGGTACCAATTGTGTAAAGAACTCATATGATTTTTGGAGGTGGACGATATGAACACCGTACATTGTATCGGCGAATTGTTGATTGACTGGGTATGCGAGGATGCGTCTAGCGATCTCGTGAACGGGACGACGTTCGTCAAGAAGGCGGGAGGCGCACCTGCGAATGTCGCGGCAGTCGTCAGTAAGCACGGGGGACAATCCAGTTTCCTCGGACAGGTTGGAGATGACCCGTTTGGTCTCTTCTTGAAACAGACGTTGGTCGAGAACGGCGTCCGAACAGAAAATCTTGTGGAGTCTGGAGATACGACATTCGCATTCGTATCGATTCAAGAGGACGGAGAGCGGGACTTCACATTCCGTCGCGGAAGTGACGGGGAGTATGCCTTCGAGTCGATCGACTTATCGGTGATCGAGTCAGGAGACATCATTCATTTCGGCTCGGCGACAGCACTACTTGATGGGAAATTGAAAGACGCGTACTTTAAGTTATTGCAATTTGCAAAGCGGGATGGCTTGTTTATCTCGTTCGACCCGAACTATCGAGATGCATTGATCACGGACCTTGAGCAATTTAAACAAGACGCGAGACATTTCATCGCGGAATCGGACTTCATTAAATTGAGCGAAGAAGAAGCGCACTTGTTAACCGGAGAAGAACAACTAGAAGACGCTGTTCGTGCACTGCTTGAATTAGGGGCAAAACAGATTGCCATCACACTAGGGTCTCGTGGGACGTTGATTGCGACAAGCACACATCATGAAATCGTTCCTTCAATCTCAATCAATAGTATCGATTCGACGGGAGCGGGAGATGCGTTCGTCGGAGCTTACTTATATCGGTTGGCAACACTCGGGTTTGACCCGGAGCGCTTACGTTCCGACATTGAATATGCGAACGTAACGGGTGCATTAACATGTACAGCTTATGGCGCAATTCCAGCAATTCCATCACGACAACTTGTGAATGAAACGTTAGGAGGGAAATGAAGATGGATTACAAAAAAGAAGCAGCATCGATCTTAGAGGCGATTGGTGGGAAAGAAAACGTTGCGGCAGCTGCCCACTGTGCGACTCGCCTTCGACTCGTATTGAACGATGAGTCAAAGGTCGATGAGAAAGCACTCGAACAACTTGATGTGGTTAAGGGAACGTTCTCTACAGGTGGACAATACCAAATCATCATCGGACAAGGAACGGTCAACAAGGTCTATGCGGAATTTTCACAATTGACTGGTCTTGGAGACATGTCGACGACAGACGTGAAGTCAGCCGGAGCGAAAAAAATGAACCCGCTCCAACAGTTCGTCAAAATGTTATCGGATATCTTCGTTCCAATCATCCCGGCCATCGTCGCCGGTGGTCTCTTGATGGGGATCAACAACTTATTGACGGCACCGGATTTGTTCTTTGATGGACGTTCGTTGATTGACCAGTATCCAGGCATGGCCGACCTCGCAGCGATGATCAATACGTTCGCAAACGCAGCCTTCGTCTTCCTTCCTGTACTCATAGGGTTCTCCGCAGCCAAACGGTTCGGTGGTAACCCGTACCTAGGTGCAGCGCTCGGGATGATCATGGTTCACCCGGACTTGATCAATGCATACGCTCAGGCAAGTGTTGAAGAGATTCCGGTTTGGAACATTTTCGGACTCGAGATTGAGAAGTTAGGATACCAAGGACAAGTCTTACCAGTCCTCGTCTCGACGTATATTTTATCGAAGCTTGAAATTAACATTCGGAAGTTTATGCCGGCATCACTTGATATCTTGCTTACGCCATTACTCTCACTCCTCTTCACAGCGTTCATCACGTTCGCTTTCGTCGGACCGATCACTCGTGAAGCAGGGAACTTGATCATTGATGGGTTGGTGTGGACGTATGATTCACTCGGATTCGTCGGTGGCTTGATCATGGGTCTTCTCTACGCCCCAATCGTTATTACAGGTATGCACCATAGCTTCATCGCGATTGAGACACAGCTTCTCGCCGATATCGCTGAAACAGGTGGATCGTTCATCTTCCCAATCGCTGCGATGTCGAACGTCGCACAAGGGGCGGCTACACTCGCTGTCTTCTTCTTGACTGCTGATAAGAAGATGAAAGGTGTCGCATCAGCATCTGGGATCTCAGCATTACTTGGAATCACGGAGCCTGCTATGTTCGGGGTCAACTTAAAACTACGTTATCCGTTCATCGCAGCCATCGTCGGTTCAGCCATCGCCTCTGCGTTCATCGTTGGAAACGACGTATTGGCAGTAGCGCTCGGTGCTGCCGGATTACCAGGTATTATTTCAATCGCACCGGGTTCAATCATCTCGTATATCATTGGCATGGCTATCGCCTTCGCCGTGACATTCGGATTGACATTCATCCTCGCGAAACGACAAGCAAAAAAAGAAGCGGTCAAACAAGCCGCATAACAAAAAAGGAAGTGACACTATGAATTGGACGAAGGCCGAACGTTATCGTTCACTCCGTGACGTGAGCGCCCTCGAGATGGAGGCGCTCCGTGCAAAGACGGCCGCATCCCCGTGGCGGTTTGGGTACCATATCCAGCCGCCGACGGGCCTCCTCAATGACCCGAACGGCTTCGCATATTACGATGGAGAGTACCATCTATTCTATCAATGGTTCCCGCTCGGGCCAGTTCACGGTCTCAAACATTGGTATCATGTCAGTTCGAAAAATCTCGTCCATTGGACCGACCGCGGGGTGGCGTTAGTCCCTGAAACGAAGGAGGATTCCCACGGTGCCTATTCTGGAAGTGGGTTCGTCGTAAACGACACCCTTCACGTCATGTATACCGGGAATCACCGTACGGACGATTGGACGCGTCACGCCTCGCAAATTATCGGTGTCTTACGTGACGGGATGATCGAGCGGCGCAACGTGGCCATCCCGGATATTCCGGCCGGTTACACGGAACATTTCCGCGATCCGAAAGTATGGGAAGAAGATGGATCATATTATGCGATTGTCGGTGCACAGCGAACGGATGAGACAGGATGTGTCGTCTTATATCGTTCGACCGACTTGAATGATTGGACGTTTTTAGGTGAAGTGAAGACGGAGCTCGAGCAGTTCGGTTACATGTGGGAATGTCCTGACGTGTTTGAACTGAACGGAAGGCATGTCCTCATTTTTTCTCCGCAAGGGATTGAGCCTGAAGGTCATCGCTATCACAACATCTATCAATCTGGATACGTCACAGGTTCGCTCGATTTAGAGACGCTCGTCTTCACGCACGAGTCGTTTGAAGAGCTCGACTTCGGGTTCGACTTTTACGCCCCGCAAACGACGGAGCATGATGGTCGTCGTATTCTAGTAGGCTGGATGGGCCTACCGGAGATTGAATATCCGACAGACCGGTACGGCTGG
>Ga0224722_1001852_pt1 | contig 11522 bp, 11 predicted proteins | sample Balambano_FR1_Me_FD_161646 | JGI IMG/M metagenome (GOLD analysis project Ga0224722, IMG submission 161646) | Freshwater sediment microbial communities from Lake Towuti, South Sulawesi, Indonesia - Balambano_FR1_MetaG | ecosystem: Environmental > Aquatic > Freshwater > Lake > Sediment | place...
CAGCGTCCCCTGTGGATAGCTTCGGCGCGGTATCGGCGACATCTGAATTGCCGAACCAAGATCGAGCGCGTCGAGCCGCTGCCCGACTTCCGCCGTGATGCGCGGGGCAAGCAGCAGCCACGGGACATCGGCGTTGACCGCTTCAAAGACCTCAAGTTCAGGCAGTCCCAGTACGGAGGCAAGCTGTGTCGCTGCTTCGCGCGGATTTGAAAGCAGGTTCGGGCTTAACCCGACCTGGTATTCGAGCGTATTCACAGCGAGAGACTCGCCGCGACGATCATAGATATTCCCGCGTGCCGCCGCGACGCGCAAGGCGCGGTTATAGCTGGCATCGCGTAAGCCTTCCAGATATGCCAGCACTTCGGGACTCATGCCGATCTGAAACTGAAACGATGCCAAACGTCCCAGCAGGATAAAGCTGACGACGACCAGCCCGACGATAACGAGGGGCAGTCGTTTGCGAAAGGTTTGCTGTTGAGGGGAAAGGGTACCTACCGCCATCCTATGGCGTCTCCTGCGAATAGCCTTCGAGCTGGTGGCGTAAACTGTCCAACTGCTGCTGTACCCACCCGATAAAGGACTCTTCATACACGGGGGCGGGCGTCGCCTGCGTTATCGTTTCGGCAGGTAGTTCGACCATCTGTTCACGATTCGGATTATAGCCGTCAATCACCACATACAACAATTGATTCTGTGACGCTGGCACAAAACCCATTTCACCTGCCCGCGTGAGCAGCCGTCCCACACCACGCAGGCTGGCAATATCGGCGCGAAGCTGTTCATTTGCCTGTTCTAGATTGTTGCGTTCAGTAATGAGTTCTTCCAACTGCCGTCCCATCGCCGCGCTGTTTGCCGATTGCGAGAGATACAGCGCCCCGATGATGATCGCCACAAACAGGCACAGCGTCCCTATAGCGACGACGGTTCGCGTAGGTCGCCAATCTGAATGACGAAAGGCATGTTGAATCCAGTTTGATGAGTTCATACTATTGTACTTTGCGGGCGCGGCAAGCCACGCCCCTACAATTTCTCTATTACCCGCAATTTGGCGCTGCGGCTGCGCGGGTTGTGCGCGATTTCCGCGTCATCCGCTATGATCGGTTTTTTCGTCAGTAATTGTACACTGGCTTTATGATTGCAGATACAAATCGGTGTTTTGGGCGGGCAGATACAGTCCGTCGCCGCCAACCGGAATGCCTCCTTGACAATTCGATCTTCCAGACTGTGAAAACTGATGATCGCCATTCGACCTTGAGGGCGCAGCAGGTCAAGCCCCACCTGAATCCCCTGTTTAACCGTCTCCAGTTCGTCATTGACGGCGATTCGGAGTGCCTGAAATACACGCGTCGCCGGGTGAATTTTATCTTCGTGGCGGCGCGGCATCGCTTTTTCGACGGCACTGGCAAGCTGCTGCGTCGTCGTCAGCGGGCGGGCGCGAACGACGGCGCGGGCGATACGGCGACTGTCGCGCTCCTCGCCGTACTGGTAAAACAAGTCCGCAAGTTCTTCTTCTTCGAGCGTGTTGATCAAATCCGCTGCCGTCGCGTTTAGCCCGTTGGGGTCAAAGCGCATATCCAGCGGTGCGTCATAGCGGAAGGCGAAACCACGTTCAGGCGTGTCGAACTGCATGGACGAGACGCCGAGATCGAGCAGGATCGCGTCCACGCCATCGTCCCAACCGATCTTTCTCGCTTCAATGCCCATACTTGCATAGCTGTTCTGGGCGGTATGACTGCGATCCGCAAACGGCGCGAGGGTTTCGCGGGCAATCTGTAACGCCTGCGGGTCGAGGTCTAACCCAAGTAGTTCACCCGCGCCGCGTTCCAGTAAAGCGCGGCTGTGACCGCCCGCGCCGACTGTGCCGTCAATCACGCGGGCAGGGAGGTGATCCAGCGGCGCAAGCAGGTCAAGGACAGGGGTTAGCAAAACGGAGATATGAGACATCAGGAGTCAGCTATTCAGCATGTGTGATCTGCAACTGCCATGACGACAACTATCCCAATTTGATTATTGCTCATTTCACTGCTTACCGAGTACGCTAAACTGTCACTGCTTCCATCATAGCACAGCGCGAATCGTTAGCGGAGACGGCGCAACATTTCTATAATAGGCTCGTATTGTCCCTTGAACGCGGTTTTGATGGAGAAATTATGTTTGGTCTCGGAAAACGCCGTTCACAAGAGGTTACACCAGCCGCACAGCCTGTGCCGTCAGCGGCGCCGCTGATCAAGGTACTGGTGGATGAGCAAATTTGCCATCACTGCGGCGGCTGTGTCGCCGTTTGCCCACCAGACGCAATTTTTCTGGAAACCAGTTTTCTGCGAATTGATCAGGAGACGTGTACCTCGTGCGAACGGTGCGTGAAAATGTGTCCCGTTCATGCCCTATCCATGCCCAATAAACAAATCACGGGCGGGCGCGGAGGTCGCCGTGACGACTAACATTGAGGCGCAGTATGATGTGATTGTCGTCGGCGCGGGCCCGGCAGGCAGCGTCGCAGCGCGAATCGCGGCAGAAAACGGCTTGAAGACGCTGATGATCGAGAAGCGTCAGGAAATCGGCGCCCCGGTTCGCTGCGCTGAAGCGGTTGGCGGGGAAGTGACGAAACAATATATCGAGCCTGATGAACGCTGGATCAACGCCCATATTGATTTCTACGACATTGTGAATACACGGAATGACCGTGTGCGCGTTCCACCGACGGAGCATACATGGGTGGTGGATCGTAAGGTTTTTGATCTTGAACTGGCGCATTGTGCGATGCGAGTCGGCGCGAAGGTCATGACTAGCACAGCAGCAACGGGGCTTGTGAAAGAAGACGGGCGGGTGGTTGGCGTCGAGATACGCCACATCGGGCGGGTGCAGCGCGTCGGCGCGAAGCTCGTCATCGCCGCTGATGGCACGGAATCGCAGGTCGCACGCTGGGCAGGGCTGAAAACTGTCCCGCCGATGAGCGACTACTATTCGGGCGCTCAATATCTGCTCGGCGGGCTGAAAGGCAAGTTTGAGCCGAATGTCTGCGAGTATCACGTTGGCGCGAGTATCGCGCCCGGCGGCTACGTGTGGGTCTTTCCGAAGGGGGATGACCTCGCTAATGTTGGACTGGTGATGAGCGCGGATCGTTCTGCCGAGATCAGCCCGCGTGACTATCTGGATCGCTTCGCCGCGCAGCATTATCCTGACTCCAGCGTGATGAGCGTGGTCGTCGGCGGAATTCCAGCGACGGGAGCGCTCAAACGGATGGTGACTGATGGCTTAATGGTGGTCGGCGATGCCGCGCATCAGGCAGACCCGCTGACGGCAGGCGGGATCAATTTGGGCATGTTTGGCGCGGATATGGCAATGACCACTGGCGTTAAAGCAATTCGGGGCGGCGATGTCTCTGCAAAAGCGCTTCAGCCGTATGAAACCCTGTGGGCGGAGCGATTCGGCAAGCAGCACGCAGCGCTGCTGCAAATCCGCAAAATGCTGACGGGCATGAGCGAGGATGTCTTTAACGGGCTGATCAGGACAGCGGCAAGCCTGCCATTGGACACTATGACGCCGGGACAGGTGTTGATGGCGCTGTTCAAGAGCCACCCGCGTATGCTGCTGGAAGCCGGTACGCTGATCAAAACCGGGCTGATATTGAAGTGACGTTCACCATGCCCCGGCGTCAATTAATATCTGTCGAATTTCCAACTGTGTTTCATGATTGAACATCAATATCTGAACGGTTGTTCTGCCGACGGCAGACTTTCCGACAATGTATTGTCCCTGTTTTGCGAAATGCTGCTCCCAGATTTGGGTGCGTGGATTATATAACGGAGTAATCTGTCGCGTATCCGGATCAATTGAAGCAATATCCGTTCCCTTGGCGATGTTGCAATCAAAACAAGCCCAAGCAAGATTATCCAGGTTTGAATTGCCGCCATGTCGCTCAGGAATGATATGATCGACATGAAAACCGTTGGTGCTGAGAAATTCTGGTTTTTGGCAATATTCGCAGATTCCGCTGGCACGTTCACGGACTTGAACGCGCAACGTTTTTGGAATGCGGCTCATCTGGTGGCTGCGGCGAAGGCTTTTGCTTTCAGAACTGCCAGCAAACGCTCGTAGTGCAGCATTTGTTCAAGGAGTTTGCTTTCTTCTGCCGTGATTTCATTGTTGTGATGGCGTGTAATGAGGTCCTGAACGTATTCAAGCGACTCGTCTGAAGGTTGGAATGCCAAAATTTCTTCGGGGGTTGCTTTCTCGATGAGGTAATCCATAAATTCGTCATAAGTTGGTAAAAGCATCGCTGACTGCATGTTCTTACTCCAAATCACTCACTTTATGATTGTAACATGATTTCCCTTACAACCCTGACCTTTCTCACCTCAGCGCGTGGCATAGCCCTGCTGGAACGGCTTGCCCATGAAGATTTGACCGATCAGAATACCCTCTCGCTGATAACACACCTGCGTAAAGACTTCAGCGCGGATGAAGCGGGTGCGGCACTCGAACTGGCGCGGTTGCGAGTCAAAGCGGCAGGGAAGTTCGGCGCAAACGCCGAGAAAATGTTCTTCACCCGCGAGGCGCTCGAACAGGCAAGTGACCCGTTGATTCGAGACTGGCGGGGGCGCAGTATTGAAGTGTCTGGACAAACGCTGACGGATATGTGCTGTTCAATCGGCAGCGATGCGCTGGCATTTGCCGAAGCGAAGGCTCATGTTACAGGCATTGATAATGATCCACTGCGAATCGAAATGGCGCGGCTGAACGCGGCAGCGCTCGGATTTACAGGCGACAGGCTGCACTTTGAAACAGGCGATGCCTACGAAGCCATCATCGAAAGTGACGCACTCTTTTACGATCCCGCCAGGCGCGAGGCGGGCGGCGGGCGAATTCATGATGTCGAACGCTATCAACCACCGCTGTCGCTGCTCAATAACTGGCGGGCGCGGCTCAAAATTGCCAAACTCTCGCCTGCGGTGGAGATGCGCCAGATCGCGCCGTATCTGGCGCGCGGGTGGTGTGTCAATTTCGTGTCCGTCAATGGCGATCTGAAAGAAGCGGAACTACGGTTATCGGATGGGCTTGGCATTCGCGCCGTGCTGCTCATAGAACAGGGCGCGGCGGACTGGCGCAAGTCAGAAAGGATTGAAGCCGCGCCGCTGGATAAGCCGCGTCAATGGCTGATCGAACCTGATCCCGCCTTGATTCGGGCAGGGCTGGTGGATGAGGCAGCATGGGCATGGAATGGCGCGAAACTGGATGATACGATTGCGTATATCACCGTCGAGACTGCCCCCGATAGCGAATGGGCGCGGGCATGGCATGTGCTGGACTGGATGCCATTCAACCTGAAAAAGCTGCGCCATTATCTCCATGAGCGCAATATTGGCACTGTGACTGTCAAGAAACGGGGTACTGCTGTCACGCCCGAATCATTGTTCGCTCAGTTAAAGCTGAAAGGGGAAAACAGCGTCACGCTGGTTTTGACCCGCTTGAAGGGAATGCAGGTTGTGATCATCTGTGAGGACTATCCAGCAAACAAAAAACCGTAGAAACAGGTCTACGGCTTTTTAATGTGTTTAACAACAGAACAGAACAGGTGACACTACAACCACGATAAAGAGTGCAATGAGAACGACGTAATTCAACGATGGGCGGCGTCTGCGGCGATGTGGTGCGCTTCGATGGGCGATGTTGGCTGCAATGAAGGTCTGCTGTAACGTTTAACTTCAGCGGCGATGTCAGGGTAGGACGATGACGGCGAGATCGTGCAATGTAGGTTCAATGTGGTGTGCATCAGGGAAGCGACTGTAACTGGTCACCTATTCTGTTCCGTTGTTAAAGTACAATTTTTTGTTCATACTTAACTAAACTGATGATAGTCCGTTTCCAGATTTTGTACAGGTCAGATAAGATAAATTCACAAAAAATTTGTTTATTCGGCACTTGATAAGTCAACGTACACTTCGCATGAAAGGAAAATCGTAATGCTGCCTGTTTTTCGTAATGAACCTTTGACTGATTTCGCTAAAGCCGAGCATCAGGTGATGATGAAAACGGCGCTGCGGCGCGTAAAAGATGATCTCGGTAAAACGTATCCCCTGGTGCTTAACGGCGAGGAAATCGCGCTGGCGGAAACCTTCACGTCAGTCAACCCGTCTCGCCCGCAGGAGATCGTCGGGGATTTTGCCAATGGCGGACGTGACCATGCGGACAAGGCGATTGAAGCGGCAGGGACGGCATTTGAATCCTGGCGCAAGACCCCTGTTGAAGTACGGGCGCGGTATCTGTTAACGGTAGCGGCACAAATCCGCCGTCGCAAACATGAATTCAGCGCCATGATGGTCTTTGAAGTTGGCAAAACGTGGAACGAAGCCGATGCGGATACTGCGGAGGCGATAGATTTTCTCGAATATTATGCGCGTCAGGCATTGCGCGTCTCGGACAGCAGCGACTTATTGGCAGTCAATCCCGGCGAACATCTGGGACTTCACTATATTCCGCTGGGCGTCGGCGCGATAATCCCGCCGTGGAATTTTCCATGCGCTATCCCAACGGGTATGGTCGCTGCATCGCTGGTGATGGGCAATACCGTCGTGTTCAAACCTGCCGAGCAAAGCCCGTATATCGCCTACAAAGTGTGCGAACTGTTCTGGGCGGCGGGGCTGCCGGACGGGGTGCTGAACTATATCACCGGTCCGGGCGAAACCGTGGGGGCGCGGATGGTCGAACACCCGAAGACTCGCTTTATCTCCTTCACTGGTTCACGGGAAGTTGGCGTGAAAATCTACGAGGTCGCGGCGAAAGTACAACCCGGTCAGAAGTGGCTGAAACGAGCGATCCTCGAGATGGGCGGCAAGGATGCGGTGATTGTGGACGAGACTGCCGATCTGGAAGCGGCGGCGACGGGGATTGTCGCCGGGGCGTTTGGCTTTCAGGGGCAGAAATGCTCGGCAGGTTCGCGGGCGGTGATCGTGGACAGTGTGTATGAGCAGGTCGCCGGGCGCGTGGTTGAACTGACCAAACAGCTTCGCGTCGAAGCGCCGGATCGCAGCTACGACGTGGATATGGGACCTGTGATTGACCCGGACGCGATGCACAAGATCATGAGCTATATTGAACTTGGTACGCAGGAAGGCAAGCTGTTAACTGGCGGTGGCATTGTTGAGACGCCGGAAGGCGGTTACTTCATCCAGCCAACTGTGTTTGGCGATGTGCCGCCGAATGCGCGGCTGGCGCAGGAGGAGATTTTTGGTCCTGTGCTGACATTGATCCGCGCCAGCGATTATGATGAGGCGCTCGACATCGGCAACAGCACGGATTATGGGTTGACGGGCGCGGTTTACACCCGCAGCCGCGAACGGCTGGAAACGGCACGGCGTGATTATCACGTCGGCAATCTATATCTGAACCGCAAAATCACCGGTGCGATGGTTGGCGTGCATCCGTTCGGCGGCTTCAACATGAGTGGCACGGATAGCAAAGGCGGCGGACCCGATTATCTGCTGCTGTATTCGCAGGCAAAAAGCGTGGCGGAACGGTTGTAGAACGCCTCACCCCTGATCCCTCTCCCACGCAAGCGGGGAGAGGGGGCAGTCTCAATCAACTACATCCAGTACGTCGCAGCGCACGACACCGGGAATTGACCATGTTTCGACTGGAGTACAGTTTTCGACACGATCCGTGTACCCATACAGCGCGAGCAGATTCTCAATGGCGTTAAATTCGGTGGGCAGAAGATACAGCGTTTGCATTTGATCGTTGGGGATGACGAGGCGCGGCTGATTTTCCAGCAGCAGATGATACATAACCGGTTCTTCAACGCAGCAGCCCATCAGGATTGTATCGCCCTCGCCTAAATTCTCATGAATAGCCGCAAGGACGCGATCCACGTCGGTTGGTCGGCTCAACTGCGAAAAGCTGATCAGCCCGATAAGAAGAAGCGCTATCAGCGAAAACACCGGTGTATAACGCTTGAAGATATAGGCAATAGTTACAGCGCTGAACAAAAAAATGATGGGAAGCAGATAAATGTAGTTACGACCAAAGAATGTTTTGCCTGTCAGGATGAACTGCATGAGCAAAAGCACAAGTGCAGTGCCAATGACGAACAACGTGATTTGCCACAGGCGGCGCGGCGCGATTAGCGCACCTAGTACCGCCAGCCCCAGCACGCCAATCGCCAGTGGAGAGGAAAGGATCAGCCCGAACCATTCCGCCAGCGTCTCCACAGGTGTTGAGCCAAAGCGGGCAAGCTGTTCAGCGATTTCGCCTGCTGCCAGTGACGGCAGATAGAACAGCCCGCCGATGAACACGCCCATGATCAGTGGAATGAGAAAGGCGCTGTAACCGCGTCGCTTCTGGCGCATATTCCAGAAGCACCATACAAACGCCGCAGCAATCAGGACGATCATAGACGGCAGCGTAATAATGAGCGCGGCGCTCAGGAAAATGGTGAGATAGCGTCGAACGCGGGTGGGGCGAGCCTTACCGACGAACAGCAGATCGATCAGTGCCAGCGACAGGAAAATAGACAGGGTGTAGCCCCGTGCATTGATGGCATAGTCGGCAAAGGCGAACGTGCCTGCGAGAATCGCCGCTGCCGCAATGCCGACAGACCGATCGGCGATGCGACCACTGAAACGGTAGAGCATTGCCAGCGAAAGCAGGGCAAAGGCGAAGGCGGGAAAACGGGCAGTGACGACCGACTCGCCGCCGATCGAGCGCATCAGCCAGACAGCGAACGAGTGCAGAAAATGATTGTTCGGGTCGGTGTAGGAAAACAGGGCGCGGACGGGGCTAATGGCGAAATAGCGTAGCGTGTACGCCTCATCATACTGCATTGTTCGTGTGATATGGGGCAGGGTGAGCGCATAAAACAGCAATAACAATGCAATAAACCACAGAGGCACGGAGAACGCAGAGGAAAACGATGATTTCATTATGTCTGACGATTACGGGCGGCAATATCTACAATTTGCGAGTGCGGCGCGAAGATAACGAGGGTATCGCCCGCCTGTACAAGAATGTCGCCCGTTGGGTGAACTTTGGCGCTGCCGTTACGTTCGTGCAGCACGATGTCCAGCTTTTCACGATCCTGCAAAGCATCTATCGTTTTGCCTGCCAGAAAGGAGCCGTCGCTCACCGTCAGGCGAATCATGCTGTACGTGATCCCGTGTAGGGTAAACGTCTGCGCGATTTCGACGCCGACAGCGGCACCCGCAAAGACCGGCGCAGAAATGTCGGACGCACTGAGGACAGCATGAACGCCCATGAATTTCTTCAACTGTTGCGCGAATTTGGCGTCCCATGAACGGACGACGATCCGCGCCGTCGGGTTCATATCCCGCGCCCGCATGGTCACTTCCAGATTTAGCTGGTCATTTGAGGTACAGACGATCAATGCCTGTGCATGGGGTAAGCCTGCCTTTTCCAGCGACGCGGGCAGCCGCCCATCGGCGACGATCACAGGCACGCCGAGCCGGTTCAGCTCATCTTCCAACTCTCGACTGATTTTCTGGTCAATGGCGACGACCTCGAAGTTCATCTGTGCCAGCGTGCGCGTAACCCTCGAACCAACATGACCGATTCCCATAACGATGACGTGATTGCGATAGGTGGATGCCACTGCTTCCTCCCATGATCTGCGGCGCTCACCGCGATTGAAAAATGTCCGGACAAAATCAACAACGCCACGCCCGATGACATATAAACCGACCAGCGGCATGAGATACCAGAAGATCATCAGGCGGGGGTCACCTGGCGCGGGCATTTCCGGCATGCCCTGCATCGTCATCAGATGCACCATGCCATAGGGCAGGTCAATATACGGAATCCGAACACCCGTTACCGAATAATAAATTTCACCGTAAAGCCAACCACCCAACAGGGTTGCCACCAGAAATACTGTGAGTGGGACACGAAACTCGCGGAGCAGCGCGGATGTATCGCGCCAGCCTGCCCGCAGCGTTCGCCAGATGCGCGTCGAGCGGCGGCGTCCACTGGGTAAGACAAGTTCGGTTTTGATCACGGCAGCCTCGTGTGTAATGGAGTCGAGGGGATTGTAACACGTTCGCATCGTGGAAAAGACAAGCCATGTTAAACTCATTTCAGGCTTTGTCTGGGATGAAATGAGAATCTATGCCTGACCAATATACTGAGACGGAAATCAAGCTGTACACACCTGATCATGCGGAAATTGAGACACGATTGTTGGCGGCGGGTGCGTTGCTCACCGCGCCGAGAGTGTATGAGCGCAATATCCGCTATGAAGACGCGCAGAACACCCTTACGGACAGGCGGATTGTGCTGCGTTTGCGCCAGGATTCACGCGCTCGTCTGACTTACAAAGAGGATTTGCCCGATGACGATCAGGATGGCTTGAGCCGCTACGAGGCGGAAGTCGAGGTCAGCGATTTTGCCGCCATGGATACTATTTTGCGAAAACTTGGCTATCGCCCACACATGATTTACGAGAAATACCGCACGACGTATATGCTGGATGAGGCGGAAATTGTGCTGGATGAAACACCGCTTGGGAATTTCGTCGAGATTGAAGCAGAGAAAACCACTATACAAAACGTCGTCAGGCAGATTGGTTTAGGCGATGCGCCGCGAATGAGCGGCAGTTATGCGCTGCTGTTTGAGCGCGTGAAACAACGCCTTCAACTGCCGTTTGCGGACTTGACATTTGAGAATTTTGAGGGGATTGAGGTCAGCTTGAAGGTGTTGCAGGAATAAAACTGGTGAAATGAAAAGGGCGAACACAGTCGTTCGCCCCTCATATCAGGTTTCTTTGTCACTGGCTTTACTGCGTGAGGCGCGTTTTGGGACTTTGACCATCACGGTTGCTGCATCGCCGGATTCGGGCGCGTCGTCGGCGTGAGGCGCTTCAACGGCGGGCGCATGTTCGGCACTGGCTTCAGCGCGTTCGCCTGTGCCGTTAGAAACGGGTGCTGCTTCCGCTTCAAATTGCGGTTCAATGGCAGGAGTTTCCTCTGCGACGGCAGCGGGCGCGTCCGCCTGTGCGGCTGTGGTTTCAACCACTTCCGTCTCAGGTTGTTCGACGACTTCGGCTGTTGCCGTCACTTCGTCGCTGACCGTTTCTGGCACAGCCCCTTCTGCTTCTAGTTGTTCAATGGCTTCCGCGGTGGCTGGCACTTCGTCGCTAACTGTTTCGGCTGGTGCAGCCCCCTCACCTTCTGGCGCGGCGGCATCGGTTCCCCAGCGCTGGGTGAAACCAACGCGCCGCTTGTCCGGCTCCAGATGGCTGATCCGCAGGGACAACCTATCCCCCTTCTTGACATACGAGTGCGGCTCTTTCAGTGAGCCGTTCCCCATTTCGCTCAGGTGCAGCAGTCCTTCCAAGCCATCATCCAGCGCGACAAACGCGCCGAAATCCACGACATTTGTGACCGTGCCTTCGACCAACTGCCCTTCATGATACTTCTCACCCGCCGCTTCCCACGGGTCGGGCAGCAGGCGTTTGCGGCTGAGGGCAATGCGGTTGGTGTTGCGGTCCAGGCTGAGGACATACACATCAATAT
>Ga0224722_1001855_pt1 | contig 11515 bp, 8 predicted proteins | sample Balambano_FR1_Me_FD_161646 | JGI IMG/M metagenome (GOLD analysis project Ga0224722, IMG submission 161646) | Freshwater sediment microbial communities from Lake Towuti, South Sulawesi, Indonesia - Balambano_FR1_MetaG | ecosystem: Environmental > Aquatic > Freshwater > Lake > Sediment | place...
TTAGGGATCGATAGAACCCTGTACTTAGGAATCCCCCACTTCAAGGAACGTTAGCGAGTAAGTGGGGGTAGTTCAATGTTCAAGCAAATGCTAAGCAATACAGATGGCGACAATATTTACGAAATACAAGCGAAGCCTGAGTGGAAGACCTATAAGGATGCAGCGATGGAACTGTTTGATAAAGGAGCAACTCTACTATCAGATGGCAGTTCTCTTGATGTGGCGAGGCGTCATAAGGAGAATATTCCTGAGGGTGCCAAGCTGTTTATTATTTGTGATGATGAAACCTACCGTAAGATTGTTGGATAAAGCAAGGCTCACTCCCAATGAGTAAGGAGTGAGCCTTTTATATTTACATCCAATTTTCATATTGGCCCACTTCTATATGAAAATTTGAGATCGTTTTTATTATATTTTCTAAGATTATTTGTTGAAAAACCTCACATTAAACAAAAATAAACAAATTTACTATTTTTATATTCAAAAACAAACAAACATGTAATATAATTAAATCAGAAAATAACAAATGGTAATCGGAGGTAATCGGATGGTTAAGAACAATTGGGATGTAGAAGTAGCTAGTCAGGTACAAAAAGGGGTAGAAGAGTTAGTTTATCGTTCAAATCTAATCGGGTCAGATCGTGCCGTATGCAACTGGGGTGGCGGCAACACGTCTATGAAGACAGTGGAGAAGGATTTCCGTGGTCGTGACATCGAAGTGATGTGGGTTAAGGGAAGCGGGTCAGACTTAGCTACAATGAAAGCGCATAATTTCACAGGTTTAAATCTGGAGGATATTCGTCCATTATTTGAGCGCGAGGAAATGTCAGATGAAGAGATGGTCGCGTATCTTTCTCATTGCATGATTGATAGCAAGCATCCAAGGGCATCGATTGAAACGTTATTGCACGCATTCTTACCATATAATCATGTCGATCATACACATCCAGACATCATCAGCCTTTGCTGTGCGGACAATGGGAAAGAGTTAGCAGAAGAGATTTTTGGGAATCGTTTTGTTTGGGTACCTTATATCCGCCCAGGTTTCACACTTTCAAAAATGATCGCAGAAGGCGTGAGAAATAATCCAGATGTAGAGCTCGTTTTAATGGAAAAGCACGGTTTGGTTACTTGGGGTGAAACTTCTGAAGAAGCTTATACAAAGACGATTCAAATCATTAACGAAGCCGAGCAATTTATCAATGATCGTTTAAATGAAGAGACAATTTTTGGTGGAAAAAAATATGAATCTCTTAGCGAAGAAGAGGCTACTAGCTTACTAGCAAAAGTAATGCCTGTGATTCGCGGGGCAGTTAGCGAAGAAAAGAAGATGCTTTTAACATATGACCGCGAGGAGGATGTACTTCAGTTTGTAAATAGCCGTGATGCGAAGGAGCTTTCTCAAGTAGGAGCTGCATGTCCTGACCACCTTGTTCATACAAAGCGTGTGCCACTTTATATTGATTGGAATCCACAATCTGGGGATGTAGAAGCACTTATTTCAGCGATTAAAGAAGGGGTAGAAAGCTTTAAGGCTGAATACAAAGAGTATTTTGAGCGTAACAAGCATGAAGGCGACAAAATGTTTGAACCAGCACCTCGTGTGATCCTGATTCCTGGGGTAGGAATGGTGAATACAGGGAAAGATGTGGCGAACTCTCGTATAAGTGGAGCGTTATACCACCGTGCGATTGCAGTAATGAAGGGTGCTACTACTCTTGGACAATTTGTTTCATTGAGTGAAAACGAATCGTACAATGTGGAGTACTGGCCATTAGAGCTGTATAAATTATCTCTAGCACCAGCTGAAGCGGAGTTTTCTAGAAAAGTAGCATTTGTAACAGGTGGAGCCGGTGGAATCGGAAGTGAAACATGCCGTCGTTTTGTTTCTGAAGGGGCACATGTCATTGTTGCTGACTTAAACCTTGAAGGAGCAGAAAAGGTAGCGGCTGAAATCAATGAGACATACGGGGCAAACCGTGCACTTGCTGTAAAAATGGATGTAACCAATGAAGGTGCGGTTCAAGCTGCTTTCCATCAAACAGCGTTAGCATTCGGTGGCGTGGACATTATCGTGAATAATGCAGGACTGGCTACTTCTAGCCCAATTGACGAAACAACTCTACAAGAGTGGAATTTAAATATGAATGTACTTGGAACGGGTTATTTCCTTGTTGCTCGCGAAGCCTTCAAGCAAATGAAAGAGCAAGCAATTGGTGGAAGCATGGTGTTCGTTGGTTCGAAAAACTCAGTGTACGCTGGGAAAAACGCAGCAGCTTATAGCTCAGTAAAAGCGCTTGAGACACATCTAGCTCGTTGTATCGCTGCGGAAGGTGGAGAGTACGGCATTCGTGTAAACTCTGTTCTTCCAGACGCGGTGTTACAAGGGTCTGCCATTTGGGGATCTAGATGGCGGGAAGAGCGTGCAGCTGCATACGGCATCGAGCCAGATCAATTAGAGGAACACTACCGCAAGCGTACAACATTACTAGTCAATATTTATCCGAAAGATATTGCTGAATCTATTTGCTTCTTCGCTTCTTCAAAATCAGATAAAACAACAGGATGTATGATTACTGTAGATGGTGGAGTACCAGCTGCATTTACAAGATAATTGAATGATATGAAAAAAGATAGTAAGGATTGAGTATCCCTACTATCTTTTTTAAAAGTAGTTTTAGTAAAATTTGGTTATTTTACATCAAGTTCCTGGAGTCAAGAAGCATTGATGAACGTATTACTTCGTTTTTGAGAAAAGTGTTTCATATGCAGGTTTAATAAGATGTCTAACTCCTGGCTACATTTTAGCGTTTGGTAGCTATCCATACCTGTAATAGAAGCTACTTCAACCATTTTCTTCTTCTTTTTATCTATTTGATTTAATAGTAGTAACTCAAGAGAAATATTGTTCATGGTAAGTAAACCCCTAGTTAATAAATTTAGTAATTCTGTAATTTGATTATACTAGAATTTACTTATTTTTAAATAGAATCGACAAACGTTCCCAAACAAAGACAAAATTCATGCTGCTATTTTTGTTTTTTATTGTTTGTAAGCGAATACATTTGAATGAGTAGTATTTTAGAGGATAAAGGAGGAGTTCGGATGGAGTTTTTATCACCTATTAAAGTGGCGAAAAAAGCAAGAGTCGGATTATATATAATTTCAAAAGTAATAGCATTCCGCTAATCAATATATTATAGTTACATAAAAGATTAGCAACCCTTTCGTACAAAAGGTGATGATAAAAATGAAAGCGCTTATCAAAAAAGTGAAAAACGAAAAATATCGCTATAGAAATTTCATCTTAATTTTGGCTCTTTCCATTGGTCCTTTAATGGGTCTGGGATTTGTATCTTTTAACATTACGAAGAATCTATTAATCGAGAATCAGACGTCTACCATTCAAAATCATTTAGAAACGTCGAGTGAGGTTGCGGACTTATTATTTCGTAACATCATTAATATGGAACGTATCATCACTTGGAATAAGGATGTTCAAAAAGAGCTGAAGGAAAGTGTTTCGCTTGATGTGGCTGGTGGGAGATTAGTAGACAATGGGTCCCTCAGGCGATTACAGGATCATATTGCTAGCAGTTTTATAGATACTCAGGATATCGAATCGGTATGTATCTTTAATGTGGAATTTCAAGGGATGTGCTATGGAAAGTCAGAAAGCTATGGGCGGTATGGAAATGGTGGCTTTCATGAATATATCCAAGATACCAATTGGTATAAAGAAGTTGTAAAGAAAGATGGGAAGGCGATCTTTTACGGATATAATGTGCTTCAAGGAAATAAGTCAGCCAGCACGTTTTCCTCCGTCAAACTATTGAAGGATCCAGGGGAATTTTACGATCCTGCCACTACAGGGATATTAGTTGTGAATATTAACAAATCGATTTTTTCAAGGGTATTTAAAAAGAGTGAGGGTAGTGCCTTCCTTATTTTTGATCATAATCAGGGAATGATGCGTGATGTGTATCGATATCCAAGTTCCTTTCAAATAAGTGAGCAATCAGACTCTGCTTTGCAGGACTTGAAAAACGAAGGCTATATTGTCACAGACTACAAGAATCGCATGACGGGTTGGACATTTTCACACGTGATTAACGAAAAGGAACTATTAAAGCAGTCGAATCAAATTAGGAATGTGACGATTTCCATCGCCTCAGTCATCGCCATTGTTGCGTTTGTTTTCTCGTTTTTATTATCGGAAACTCTATCAAATCCGATCATGAGGTTACGAAAAATGGCAGCTGATTGGACGAATGGAATTTTTCACTCGTCTGAATCAGATACCCCAACAGATGAAATCGGAGCCATCGGTCAGACATTTCAAAAAATAACGGGTGAGAATAAGGCGTTGAGCGAGGAATTAATACGAGTACAATTAAAGGAAAGAGAGGCCGAGCTTCGAGCGTTGCAAGCGCAAATTAAGCCGCACTTTCTTTATAACACCCTCGATTCTATGTATTGGATGGCAGAGCTAGAAAATAATCATGAGGTAGCAAAGATGGCCGTGGCCCTTTCTGAAACCTTTAAGCTAAGCTTAAATAATGGAAAGGATATGATTCCTGTCTCAAAAGAACTGGAACATATAAAACACTACCTAACGATTCAAAACCTACGATTTAATTACCGCTTTGTGTATGTGGAGGAAGTAGATCCACTTCTACTATATAGAGAGATTCTTAAATTACTTCTTCAGCCATTAGTCGAAAATTCGATCTATCATGGCCTTGAGCCTAAGGTAGGAAAAGGAACGATTACATTAACCGGTCGCCTCGAGGACGGTTGGGTTCTCTTCACGATTGAGGATGATGGGGTAGGAATTGAAGATCTCGATGTCACCAGAACGGGTTATGGCATGCAAAATGTGAGAGAGCGTTTATTCCTCTGTTATGGCGAAGAGAGTGAGCTTACCGTTACGAGTAAAGTAAACGAAGGAACAAAAGTAGAAATTCGTTTTCGAGATCATAAAGGAGGTCAAGAGCTTGCGGAAGGCAGTCATTTTTGATGATGAATTTATCGTACTAAAGGGTCTAGAACGAATGATTGATTGGGCTGAGTATGGTGTTGAGTTAGTGGGGACTGCTGCTGATGGGGAAGAGGCTTTACAAATCTTCCGTGAGCACCGTCCAGATATCATTTTTACAGATATCCGAATGCCAGGAAAAGACGGCTTACAAGTCATTGAAGAAATCTTAAAGGATACCCCTGAGACGCAATGTATCGTGTTCAGTGGATTCAATGAGTTTGAGTATGTGAAAAAGGCCTTAAGGCTGGGTGTAGTAGATTACTTAGAGAAGCCGATTACGATACCTATCATTAAAGAAGCCTTAGAAAAAACACTCATCCGAATCACTCAACAAGAAACGGTCAATTCGTTAAAAGACAATAGCCAGAAAGAAAGGCTAGAAAAAGAGACGTTACATTTATTACTTGAAAAAGGTGATGCGTTACAGTGGAGAGAGCTTTTTGGCCAAGGAGAAAAAATGCTTGAAGGGGTAACCGTTCTGGCCCTTTCCTCACCTGTTCCAATCCCTGAACCGATTGAGAACCATCGAATGATCCCTCTCCAAAATGGAATAGAGAACCTGTTGGTACTGTGCCATTTGGTAAAAGATGAAGAGAACTTATGGGTGACCTTAAGGAAATGGTCGGAAGAGGCGGGAGTGACCGTGGGCTCTGGAAAAATGTATTCCAATCTCCTAGACATCCATAAAAGTTACCATGAAGCCCTCCATGCCCTTAGATACGCCCAGTTTATGAATGAACTAGATTGGTATCGATTCGAGGATATTGGTGAACATCCAAGCTATAGCACCGACTTATCGAAACATGAACAAGCCGTCATGTTCCATATCCGAGCAGGTGATAAAGAGGGATTATTGGAACAGTTGAATAATTTAATCGGTCAATTAGAAAGCAGAAGGCTTCATCCAGACGTCATTGAACGGGATATGCTAAAGCTTGTTTATCTTGGTTTAGAGGTACTAAAAGAGACTGGGTGTGACCCAAATAAGACATGGCCGAACTATATGCCGCATCTTGATATTCGCAAGCGGCAGACAAAGGAAGACATGTTCGCTTGGGTTTTCGATCAACTGGAGAAGATCATGGATGCTTCTATTAATATACGTTCTACTTATAAGCATGAAGCGGTTGAACGTGCTTGTTCCTTTATCCAAACGAATTTTACTAGAGAACTGACCCTTCAGGATGTTTCCGAGCATGTAGGAATGAACGCCACCTATCTTAGTCTCTTATTTAAAGAAGAGATGGGTGAGTCGTATATCAAATACTTAACACAGTTACGAATGGAAAAAGCGAAGCAGCTATTGGCTGATGGGAAGAAGGTAGCAGACGTAAGCGCACTGGTCGGTTATCACAGCTATAGACATTTCTCCGAGCTTTTTAAAAAGCATGTTGGGATCAAGCCAGGTCAATTTAAGGAAATGAAATAGTCTTGTTCCATTGAACAGGACTATTTTATGTACGAAAAATTCATACACAAACAAAAAATACGGACGTAATCAAAAAAATGAGACCATTAAAAAATATAATGAAAGCACTTACAATAAAGATAGATCCAAGGACAACAACCTAGTAAAACATAAAATAGAATCTGATCTTCCTTTAAGGAAGCGAGAATGCTGTCATTGGAAAAGTCATCATTATTTATAAGGGGGAAGTTAAAAGATGAAGGCTAAAAAGAAAATTTTTGCAGTTCTATCAAGTGCCGCGTTATTCGCTGGAATTCTAGCAGGCTGCAGCAGCAACGACAGTGCTTCAGGAGACAAGGATGAAGATTCAGGACAAGTCACATTGACGCTTCTTGTTGACAACCAATCAAACTTGGATGGTATGAAAGCGGTAACAGATGCGATTGAAGAGAAATATGACATTAAAACAGAATATGAATTACGTCCAGGTGGGGGAGAAGGAGACAATCTCGTTAAGACGCGTTTAGCTACTGGAGACATGACTGACTTAATGGCATATAACTCAGGTTCTCTTTTCCAAGCATTGAACCCTGAGCAGAACTTTTTAGATATTTCAGAAGAACCTTTTGTGGAAACTATAATGGATGATGCAAAGGAAGCTTTGTCTTCAAATGGGAAGGTTTATGGTATTCCGGCTGCAAGCTTTATGGCAGGAGGATGGTTCTACAATAAAAAGATTTATGAAGAGCTAGGTTTATCTGTTCCGAAAACATGGGATGAGCTAATGTCCAATAATGAAAAGATAAAAGAAGCTGGGAAAACAGCGGTGATCGGTTCATACAAAGACTCTTGGACAGCACAAGTAATCGTACTTGCGGACAATTACAATGTCCTTCAACAACACTCAACGTTTGCTGAGGATTTCACAGCGAACAAAGCAAAAATTGCTGATACACCAGGAGCTCTTAGTAGTTTCGAAAAGCTAGCTGAAGTTTATGATAAAGGATATTTAAATGAAGACTTCCTTGCTACTGGTTATGAAGCTGGATTACAGAAGTTAGCTGAAGGGGAAGGGGCACACTACCCAATGTTAAGTTTTGCTCTTCCTATGTTACAAGCGAATTACGCAGAGGAATTAGAGAATATTGGATTTTTCCCTCAACCAGGTGATAGTGCAGATGAGAACGGATTAACAGTCTGGGTACCAGGTGGTGTTTTTGTTAATAAAAACACAGAGCATCCAGAAGAAGCAAAGAAATGGATGGAATTCTTCGTATCGCAGGAAGGTAACGATCTCTACAACGCTAAGATCAAGCCACAAGGACCTCCAGCTATTAAAGGAGTGGAGCTTTCAGATGATGTGTACGGTGCTGTAAAAGATATGCTACCATACTTCGAATCAGATAAAACAGCACCTGCTCTTGAATTCTTAAGCCCAGTAAAGGGACCAAACCTTCCGCAAATCGCTGTTGAAGTCGGAAGCGGAATTTCAAAAGCGAAAGCTGGAGCAGAATTATATGACAAAGATGTTGAAAAGCAAGCAAAACAACTTGGCCTTGAAGGCTGGTAATCAGCTGGTTAAATGAGAGGAGGCCCTGTCCATTGAGACAGGGCTTTTAATCTAACCAGACTAGAAAAGGGGAATACATTATGACAAATCTTACCAATCGCTCGTACACGTATTACTTCTTATTGCCCGCAGGAATTATATACTTCGTGTTTTTCCTACTGCCAACTATTATGTCGTTTTTCTTTAGTATGACATGGTGGACCCTCACGGATTGGAAATTTATCGGACTTGAAAACTTCATAACTTTTTTAACAGAACCTTCGTTAAATATTGGTTTTAAAAATACGATCATTTACGCGGTTGTAACCTGTTTGTTAAAGGTAATTCTCGGACTTTTCCTGGGAGTGTTCTTAAGTCAAAAGCTAAAAACAATCGGATTTGTCCGTTCGATGGTTTTCTTTCCAACGCTTCTCAGTACAGTAGCCGTTGGGATGGCGTTTGCGATGATGATGCATCCAACGCAAGGACTGATTAATACCGCATTAAAGATTGTCGGAATTGCCGGACCTGACTGGTTAGGTGACATAAGTATTGCCCTTCTATCGGTTGCATTAGTCGATGTTTGGAAAGGGGTAGGGATGGCAACTGTCATCTTTATCGCAGGAATTATGTCTATTCCTGAAGACTACTATGAAGCTCTCGCCATTGATGGTGGAAATTCATTTCATAAGTTTTGGAACATCATTGTTCCATTAAGTAGACCAGCTATGAACTCTGTTATTATTCTAGCTTTTATCGGTGGGTTACGTTCGTTTGATTTAGTGTGGGCAATGACTAAGGGAGGCCCTGGATTTAGCACGGACTTGATTGCTTCTATTATTTACAAGCAATACCAAGGTGGCTTTTACGGTCTTTCAACAGCAGGGAACGTGATATTGTTCATTGTCGTATCTGCCCTTGCCTTCCCGTTATATGCATTCTTGAATAGGAAAGAGGTGGACTTATAATGAGTGAAACGCAGATCGCAGTAAAAGCTGAGGCACCATTTCGCACCAAGCATACGAGAAAGAGAAAGACGGTAAGGAAGTTATTTAGTGAGATCTTAGCCATCATCCTTTCCTTAATCATTTTTGGAGTTCCTTTTTACTTCGTTATTGTTAATGCGAGTAAGGATACAAAAGAGTCCTCCCTATTAAATATGGACCTTCCAAGCTCGTTTCAATTGATCGAAAATATTCAAGCGGTTATGGCTGCTCAAAACGGAATGATTGTAAGAGCCTTTTTCAATAGTATGATGATCACGGGGTTTTCAATTGCGATTCTCATTTTAGTAGGGGCAATGGCTGGATATGTGCTCCAACGTCGTACGAGCAAAATGTCACCATTCTTCAATTTCTTGATTCTAGCTGGACTTATTATTCCACCAGCCATCGTACCAACGATCTGGGTTCTTGATGGAATCGGACTATTTAAAACGATGCCGGGCATTATTTTAGTAGAGGTAGCATTAAACCTACCATTTACCATTTTGCTTTATAAAGGATTTATGGCAACACTTCCGAAAGAACTTGATGAAGCGGCACTGATTGATGGCTGTGGAAGAATGCGCTTGTTCTTTAGCATTATCTTGCCATTGTTAAAACCCGTTTCAGCAACCGTCATCGTTCTAACCGCTGTTGGAGTGTATAACGATTTCGTAAACCCGTTATACTTCTTCCCAGGTGCTGAAAACGCCACTTTACAGTTAACGCTATATAACTTCTCAAGCATGTACAATACGCAATGGAACTTGTTATTTACAAACATTCTATTAATCTCGATTCCACCACTTATCTTGTTTATTTTCTTCAATAAGAAGATTGTAGCAGGTATGACCGCAGGAGCTGTTAAGTAGAAAGGATGCTGAAAAACAAATCTTACTTGTCCAACAGAATGTGAAGGATTAGTGGGATTTGTTTTTTTTATACAAAGGAGGAAAAAAGAATGACAGGACCGAACGTAACGAATCTAACATGCGAGTATCAAAAAAACTCTATAGGGATCGATGTGAAAAATCCAACATTCAGCTGGCAGCTGGAATCTGATCGGCGTGCTACGTTTCAGGCGGCATATCAGGTGCAAGTATCAACCTCTAAAAACTTTGAAAATAGTATTTGGGATACAGGAAAAGTAGAATCCGATCAATCCATCCAACTCATGTATTCAGGTCCAATTCAGTCTCGAACCCTATACTTTACTCGAGTCAAAGTATGGGATAACTACAATCGGGTATCGGATTGGAGTGAGGTCTCTAGTTGGGAAACAGCTTTCCTTGATCGTAATGAGTGGGAAGCTAGCTGGATTACTCCAGACGAAACGAAGCTGGACCCTCAATCAGAGGAGATTTTTCAACTGAGGAAAGCATTTACCTTGGAAAAAGATATTGCTTCCGCACGAGTGATGCGACAGCGGGTTCCGTTTGTCATTCCGGATTTGCTTAACTTAATGGGAGGGAATTCCTCTTCTGCTGCTTGGGGAGATGCGGCGACCGTTTGTCCTTGGACCGTATATATGGTGTATGGCGATAAGAGTGTGCTTAAAGATCAATACGACAGCATGAAAGCTTGGGTCGAATACATTCGAAAACAAGGCGAGAACGAATTCTTATGGAATACGGGCTTCCACTTTGGAGACTGGCTTGGTTTGGATGCGAAGGAAAACAGCTATGTCGGGGCCGCTCCGAGAGACTTCATCGCAACCGCTTTTTATTTCAACTCGACAAGAATTTTAAGAAACAGTGCGATTGTACTGGAAAAGTACGAAGATGCGGCTGAGTATAGCAGTCTATTAAAAAAGATCAAAGAGACGTTTGTTCAAGAGTTTATCTCGCCAACTGGACGACTCGCTTCTCCTACTCAAACCGCGCATGTACTTGCTCTGGCCTTTGACTTAGTAGAGGGTGACACGAAGAAACGAGTGGCTTCAGATTTAAATAATCTAGTCATCGAAAATGACTATCATTTAACAACAGGCTTTGTGGGCACGCCATACCTATGCTTTGCTTTATCCGAAAATGGCTACCATGATACCGCTATGAAACTACTACTTCAAGATAGCTATCCATCATGGCTTTACTCAGTGAAAAAAGGCGCGACCACCATTTGGGAGCACAGGGATAGCATTAAGGCAGATGGAAGCTTTTGGAGTGACGATATGAATTCTTGGGAATGGAAAAAGGATGAAATAAGTGTACGGGTTGAAATTCCTGCGAATACGACGGCGACCATTGAGTTACCGAATGTTCATAGTGGTGATCTAATGGAAAATAACGTGGAAGCCGTTCATGCAGAAGGAGTCGTACAGGTTGTAAATCAGGACGGTAATGTTCGAATAGAAATCCGTTCGGGCGTATATACCTTTACGTATCCAAACCAAATGGGAAGCTTGGATCAATTTACGAAGAATTCGAGAGTGCTCGACCTTCTTTCCTCTTCAAAAGCAATGGAAGTACTAGAGAAGCACTCTCCTGGAATCTCAGAAAAAATCGGACCTTTTTCACATATGAAGGCCTATACTC
>Ga0224722_1001857_pt1 | contig 11514 bp, 11 predicted proteins | sample Balambano_FR1_Me_FD_161646 | JGI IMG/M metagenome (GOLD analysis project Ga0224722, IMG submission 161646) | Freshwater sediment microbial communities from Lake Towuti, South Sulawesi, Indonesia - Balambano_FR1_MetaG | ecosystem: Environmental > Aquatic > Freshwater > Lake > Sediment | place...
GTGCCGCCGAACGCGCCGAGCGGTTGTATGAACGGTTGAAACAGCGCAAGGCACAGCTTGCGCAGGAGCGGCAGATTTCCGCCGCGCCGCCGATTGTGGTGGGCGGGGCGCTGATCGTGCCGATTGGACTGCTGCTCGGCGACCGCACGCCCACTGACATCCTTGACCGCCGCATCACTGAGCAGATCGCCATGCACGCAGTGATGCAGACCGAGATCGATCTCGGACACGATCCGCAGGATGTGAGCGACAAGAATTTCGGCTACGACATCGAGAGCCGCGATGGGCGCACCGGACAGATGCGCTTCATCGAAGTGAAGGGCAGGCGCGCGGGCGCAGAAACGATCATGATCACCCGGAATGAGGTACTGACCGCCCTGAACGCCCCAGAACGCTTCATTCTGGCACTGGTGGAGATCGAGAACGGGCAGTCGCGACCTCCGCGCTATGTCCGGCAGCCGTTCGGTAAAGAACCTGACTTCGGCGTGACCAGCGTGAATTATAATAGGGATGCTCTGCTGGCAATGAGTGAGGAACCAAGCTGATGGCGACGATTGCGAACATGACCGTCGATGAGTTGAAGCAGCTCATCGTGCAGTTGATGGAAGAGCGGCGTATCTCGTACTTGTTCGGTGAGCTGGACATGGAAGAAGCCGAATTGGGCGTGGAAGATGAGCCGGACAACCGCTCACTGGAAGAAGTCTTCGCCTCGATTGAACGCAACCGCTGGACACCGCCCGCCGGGACACCCACGCCAGCGCAGATGATCCGCGAAGATCGGGACAGCCGATGACCCTGTACCTCGTTGATGCCAGCGTGGTTGCCGAATTTCTTATTGGCGGAACGTATACCGCGAATGCACAGGCGTTTTTCCGAGGCGCATTCACCGGGGACGGGTTCACCGTGCCGGAACTGTGCCTGAGTGAGTGCGCCAACGTCATCTGGAAACAGGTGCAGCATCGCGGAATGCCCGCCGCGCAAGCGCTGCAAGCCCTCCGTGACCTGAAAGCGCTGCCGCTGCGACGCGCTCCGACCAAAGCCGTGTTGGGGATGGCGCTTGGCATTGGGCTGAAGCACAACCTTGCCATCTATGACTCGCTGTATATCGCGCTGGCGCTGCGGAGCAAGCAGGTATTCGTCACGCTGGACGGCAAGCAGGGGCGGTCGCCATCGCTGAGGGCGTGACCGTCAAGCCGATCACGGATTTCAAGCCATGACAGACGCCGACGACATCCAGTTGAGCATTCATGAGGAGTCGTGGCGGATCATCGAGCGCATCCTTGACCAGCGCCGCCGCAAAGTGATGCTGACCGCGACGGTGAACGCCGACGGTCAGGTGACGCTGCAACTACCGCCGGAGATCGCTTCCGGCAAATACACGATAACGCTGTTGATTGACGACAAAAAGCAGGACTAGAAAGTACACCCATGCCCACACGCAAAAAACTGATCGAAGTGGCGCTGCCGCTCGAAGCCATCAACGTTGCCAGCGCCCGCGAAAAATCCATCCGGCACGGACACCCCTCGACGCTGCATCTGTGGTGGGCGCGCCGTCCTTTAGCCGCCGCCCGTGCGGTGATCTTCACCTCGCTGGTCGATGACCCCGATTCGCCGGATGCGCTGCCCGCCTTTGTGGAAGCCTGTAAGCAGCTACCGAAAGGTGCGAACGCCGCCGTTGAAGACACACCCCGGATGCGCCTGTTCGACTTCATCGAGCGGTTGGTGACGTGGGAGGCGACCACCGACGAGGCGATCCTGACCACCGCCCGCGAACTCATCATGATCGCCACCGAAGGCAGCCCGCCGCCGCTGCTTGATCCGTTTGCCGGGGGTGGCAGCATCCCGTTGGAGGCACAGCGCTTGGGATTGGAAGCACATGCCAGCGATTTGAACCCGGTCGCGGTGATGATCAACAAGGCGCAGATTGAAATCCCGCCGCGTTTTGCCAACATGCCGCCGGTGAACCCGCGTGACCGAGCCAAAATGGGCAGCGGCGAGGGCTGGAAAGGCGCGGCAGGACTCGCCGCCGACGTGCGCTACTACGGTGAGTGGATGCGCGAAAAGGCGTGGGAGCGGATTGGGCACCTGTACCCGACCCACAACGGCGAAACGGTGATCGCGTGGATTTGGGCGCGCACGGTGAAAAGTCCGAACCCGGCGGTGAATGCCCCGGTGCCGCTGGTGCGCTCGTTCATCCTGAGCAAGAAGAAAGGGCGCGAACGCTGGGCGAAACCGATCATCGAAGGCAATACCGTTCACTTTGAAGTTGTCGAAGGTGCGCCGCCGAAGGAATACGAAATCGGCACAATGTCGGGGCGGACAGGGGGACGCTGCATTATTTCCGGTGAACCAATCCCGAAAGATTACATTAAAGCCGAAGCGCAAGCCGGACGCATGAGCGCGATGCTTATGGCAATCGTTACCGAGGGTAAAGGCGGGCGCAATTACTACTCGCCCACACCACAGCACGCGGCGATTGTCGAACAAGCAAAACCTGAATGGCGACCTGTCGGCGAACTGGCAGATGAGCCACGCGCAATTTGGGTCAAGTTGTATGGGTTAACAGACTTTGCTGATCTATTCACCCCACGTCAGCTCGTCGCCCTGACCACCTTCAGCGATCTCGTCGCAGAAGCCCGCGAACACGCCTATCACGAGGCGATTGCGGCAGGATTGCCTGACAATCGCGTGCCATTGCGCGATGGCGGGCGAGGCGCACTCGCGTATGCTGAGGCACTCGATTTGTACTTGGCGTTTGGCGTTAGCCGGTTCTCAAATTACTGCTGTTCCCTCTCAAGTTGGCACAACAGCGCGGACTTTGTCCGCGCTGTTTTCGCACGTCAAGCTATTCCAATGGCATGGGATTATGTGGATGTAAACCCATTCTCTAGCTCAACAGGTAATTTTTATGACAATTTTGAATGGGTCGCGGAAGCGACCGAATCGATTAAATTTTTGGAGGGTATTTCGCATAGTTTTACGAGAGTAAATCAGGCGGACGCGGCAAGTAAAGCGATAGAAAAAGTGCGGGTGCTTTCTACTGACCCACCTTACTACGATAATATCGGCTATGCTGATCTTTCCGATTTTTTCTATATCTGGTTACGCCCCATGCTCCGGCAAGTTTACCCAGAAATATTTGGAACAATGCTTGTACCCAAAGAACCGGAGTTGATAGCAAGCCCATATCGGCATGGTGGTAAAGCAGCAGCAAATGTGCATTTTGAAACAGGTTTGCATCAAACCTTTGTCAATGTGCGCCGTTTCATCTCGCTAGACTATCCGCTAACGGTCTATTATGCCTTCAAGCAGCAGGATGCGGAAGCAGTTGACGATGAAGATGATGAAAATAGGGATACACAAATTGTCAGTTCGGGTTGGGAAACTATGTTGACCAGCTTAATCGACTCCGGCTTTAGCATCGGTGGCACATGGCCCATGCGGACTGAATTGGGCAACCGGATGATCGGATCAGGTACAAATGCTCTCGCTTCCTCCATAGTCCTCGTGTGCCGCCCGCGCCCAGAGGATGCCCCGACCAGCAGTCGCCGCGCCTTCGTTGATGCGCTTCGCCGCGAACTGCCCGCCGCGCTCAAAGAGATGCAGTCCGGCAACATCGCCCCGGTGGACCTGGCGCAAGCCAGCATCGGTCCCGGCATGGCGATCTACAGCCGCTACAGCAAGGTGTTGGAAGCCGATGGCTCTCCCATGAGCGTCCGTGCCGCATTGGGGCTGATCAATCAGGAACTCGATGCCTATCTCGCGGAGCAGGACGGCGACATCGACGCGGATACGCGCTTCGCGGTCGCGTGGTTCGAGCAGTTCGCCTTCACCGAGGGTGAATTCGGCATGGCGGATACGCTGGCACGGGCGAAGAATACCAGCGTGGCGGGCGTGAGCGAGTCGGGGTTGGTCACGGCGGGGCGCGGCAAGGTCAAGCTGCTGCACTGGAAAGACTATCTGGTCGATCCGCCGTATGATCCAGCGGCGGACAAACGTCCGACGGTCTGGGAAGCGACTCACCATCTGATTCAGGAACTCAACATTCATGGTGAGACGGGATCGGCGCTGCTCATGACCAAGCTTCCCCCGGATACGGCGGCAGAAGCACGGGCGCTGGCGTATCGGCTGTACAGCATTTGCGAGCGCAAAGGGTGGGCGGATCACGCCCGCGATTACAACGCGCTGGTCATCAGTTGGGCGGGTATCGGCGAAGAAGCGGCGCGGCTGAAGCAGGCACGCGAAGCGGGCGACGCGACGGTACAGGGAAGACTGTTTGAGTAAGGCGCTTCAACATGAATGAGCAGGAGATGCGTGGAATTTATCAAGGCTTGCTGACCACACTGCGCGAGGACAACATCGGGTTGGGCGAATTAGCGTCTCGCGTTGAAGCATTGGTGGAAGAAGGCAAGATTACGAGAGAGAAAATTCAAGTTGAACTGGCGGCGGATCAACCGTTCGAGACGACAGCATTACGTCGTCGCGCACGCTCTCGCAAATCTACTCGTAACCTGTATCGGCGAATTGACTACACTGAGCGTGAGAAGCTTAATCTGTTACTCGAAGCAATTGAAGCAGCGGTTATCAACCCAGCTACGATACGCCAAGAAACAGCTCGCATATCCGCGGAACAAGCTGATAAAACCAATGTCGAGTCTGGTGATGTAATTCTGCTTTCAAATGCAATTGATGACCAAGATCGCATTGTTATCGACCTTCGACAAGCAAACACAGACGTTGAGAAACTCGCAACTTTGATAAGTCTCATTGCTGCCCTACGCGAGGAAATCAATGGCTCTGACACCTAAAGATTTTCTCCGTGAGATAAGAAAAGCTCTTGGCGCAAGTATCACCCTAAGCCTTACGGATCGTTCTAAAGCCAATGATTGTTATGAAGCCTATGTTCTGGGTCTGATCATCACTGCTGCACAGAATGTCGGAGCACACATTAGCTATGAGGATGTGTATGGACGACCAGCTACACAGTTCATTTTTCGGACGAGTCCCGGTCACATCTTTTCAACACGACAGAACTATACGCACGCAGTAATCGAATTCGATAATGCACCACCGCTTGAGGCTCACATGAGCATTCGATACATCGGGCGCTCGGGTGTTGCACATGAATGCGATGTCTCCGTTTTGAGCCGACGAGAGGCTCAACTTTGTCGTCGCTACAAATCGATCGCTCAACATACCTCAATTATGCTGGCGGTGGAGTGCAAATATTACGAAAGCAGCCGCGTTTCGATTGGTTTGACGCGGGAGTTCCTTGGGTTAACGAGTGAAATTGGCAAAGATAACAATTACTTCGTGGTCAATACGCTGTCTGACAACGCGGCAATCATCCTAGAAAATCACGACAATCACTACGAGGAAAGTGTTTTTCCTGCGCAGCGGCAAGTTGAGCAACTGGTAAGCCATTTCCAAAAACGATTTGACAAATATCGTGTGCGAGCGCGTCTCGTAGCGCAAGAAGAGGACTAAAACTTATGGCAAAAAGTAACCGTGATCGCGTCAGCGAAGTCATGGACGCGCTAAAAGCAGGACTCGCGCCGTTCGTGGTGCGTGAATACGCCCGCGTCTATGGCAACAAACTGATCGCTGAAATCAATGATGCGCTCACGACGGGGGTGTATGGCGGACTTGCCAGCACCACTGCCGAGGGCGCAGCCCGCGAGATGGACGCGCAAGCCTGTTTGAACGCCATCCAGCGTCGGTGGGAGCAGGTGTTCAAAACGCGGTTGGGAAAGTCTGAACGCTCATACGTTGGTGAACTGCAAGACGCTCGCGTCGCATGGGCGCATCAAAAACCGTTCACGAATGATGAAGCGTATCGTATCGTCGATACCGCCATGCGTCTGCTCGAAGCTGTCGGCGCGCCCGAACAAGCACAGATTCCGCGCGACATCGCCCAAGACCTGCTGCGACTGCGCTTTGAAGCCGAACAGAAACAGTCCGGCAGGAAAACTGGGTCGCACGACATGATGGCATCTCCAACCATGACCACGCCAGGCTTAAAGCCTTGGCGCATGGTCGTCAAGCCGCACTCAGATGTCATGCAGGGGCGCTATATCCTCGGTGATTTTGTCGCCAACATCGCAGACGTGATGCAGGGCAAGGCGGCGGTCGAATACGCTGAACCGGTCGAGTTTTTCCGCCGCACCTATCTGACCGAGGGTTTGCGTGACTTGTTGGTGACAGGGGTGCGCCGTCTCACGGGTCAGGGTGGCGATCCGGTGGTGCAGCTTCAGACTGCGTTCGGCGGTGGCAAGACGCACAGCATGTTGGCGCTCTATCACCTTTTCGGCGGGCAGATCGGCTTCAGCGAAATTCCCGGCGGTGAAAACATCACCAATCAATTCCCACAGATCGATGACCGTATCAACGCCAACCGCGCAGTGATCGTCGGTCTCGATTTCAGCCCGACGCAGCCGCGCCAGTATCCCGACTGCACTACCCATACGCTATGGGGCGAAATCGCTTGTCAATTGGGCGGACGCGCTGGTTATCAGATCGTCGAGAAAGACGACTTAGCAGCGGTCAACCCCGGCACCGAAACGCTAACGCGCTTGCTGGAACAGCACGGACCCGCGCTGATCATCATCGATGAGTTGGTCGCATTTGCGCGCAATCTGTACGGCGTGGGCGAGCGGTTGACTGCCGGATCGTTCGATAACGTGATGTCGTTCGTGCAGTCACTCACCGAAGCGGTCAAGCGTTCCAGCGATGCGATGCTGTTGGTGTCGATCCCGGAGAGCGACAACGAGATTGGCGGCGAGGGCGGGAAAGCGGCACTCGATATCCTTGCCAAGACGATTGGGCGCATCGAGTCGGTGTGGAAGCCGGTTACAGCGACCGAGAGCTTCGAGATCGTGCGCCGCCGCTTGTTCTCGTCGGAGATGGATTATGCCGCTCGTGATGCGGTGATCGCCGCTTTCCGAGAGATGTACTCTGGCAACAGCGGTGAATTTCCGTCTGGCGTGGGCGAAGGCGATTATATGCGCCGCATGAAAGAAGCCTACCCGATTCATCCAGAGTTGTTCGCTCGGCTGTACGAGGATTGGTCAACCCTCGACCGTTTCCAGCGCACGCGCGGCGTACTGCGCTTGATGGCGACCGTGATCCATCGGCTGTGGAACGACAACGATCAATCCCTGATGATCATGCCGGGTTCAATCCCATTGTTCGCCCCGGCGGTGCGTAACGAGCTCCTGCGCTATCTGCCCGATGGCTGGTCTGCCATCGTCGATGCCGACATTGACGGGCAAGACTCGAAACCGTATCAACTCGATACCAGTGTGCCGACGTTGGGACAATATACTGCTGCCCGCCGTGTAGGGAGATCAATCTTCATCGGCAGCGCACCGTCAGTTACCGGGCAGTCAGTGCGTGGCGTGGAAGAAGTCCGCATCCGGTTGGCGACGGTGCAGCCGGGGGAGCAGCTTGCCGCGTTCAATGATGCGCTGCGCCGGATGAGCAATCAACTGACTTATCTGTACAGCGACAGCAGTCGCTACTGGTATGACACACGCCCGACCGTCAACCGCATGGCGCAGGATCGCGCACAGAACATTCACGCTGACGATGTGTACAAAGAGGCAATTGCTCGGTTGCGTGTCGGCAAGCCCCGCCGCGAAGACTTTGCTGGAACCCACGTCGCGCCGCAGACTTCGGGCGATGTCGCCGATGAATGGCGCACGCGAGTCGTCGTTCTTGCGCCAGAGTACGCGCATAAGCGTGGCAATGGCATTTCTCAGGCGCAGCGCGTGGCGCAGGAAATCCTCGAAAATCGTGGAAGTTCGCCGCGACTGTATCGCAACATGCTGGTATTCATCGCCGCCGATCTCGAAAATGCCGAGGCATGGGAAAAGGCGCTGCGTGAGTATCTGGCATGGAAATCGATCAAAGACGAAGCCGAGCCGCTCAATCTGGACGCGCAGCAGCGAAAGCAGGTCGAGACCAACCTCAAGCGCACCGATGAAACGCTGCTTAGCCGCCTGCAAGAAACGTATAGTTGGTTGATCGTCCCGGTGCAGCCTGATCCCACCGGCGCGATTGAGTACCAGGCGCATCGCATTGCCGGGCAGGACAGCTTTTATGATCGCGCAGGGCGCAAGCTGCGCCAGAGCGAGATGCTTATTCCCCGTTGGTCGCCCGATAATCTGCGCATGGAGTTAGATCGCTACCTGTGGCGCGATCAGCCGCATGTAGGACTGAAGCAGCTTTGGGAATACCTGTCGCGCTATTGTTACCTTCCCCGTCTCTACAACGAGGAGGTGCTGGTCGAAGCAATTCGTGACGGCATCGCACGTTCAGACGCGCCGTTCGGCTATGCCACGATGGTTGGTTTGGACGGAGCGTACAAAGGGTTGATCTATCGCCAGCCAGCGCCTAGCCTTTATTTCGATGATAACGCTGTTTTGATGCGCCCAGAGGTGGCAGATGCACAGCTTGAGGCGGAGCAGCTCAAGCGCGACTCGGCTATGGGATCAGTGCCGTCAGCGATGAGCGAGCGCCCGGTCAGTGGTTCTAGCCCCCTTCAGCCTAACGCCCCCGCCAAGCCGAAACGGATCACACGTTATCACGGCACAGTCGAGATCGACCCGCAGCGGGGCAACAAAGAAATGGCAACCATCGTTGAGGAGATTGTGCAGCGCCTGACGAGCCTGACAGGAACAGGTGTGACGATCACGCTTGAGATCAGTGCCGAACGCGAAGCTGGGTTCGACGATGCGACGGTACGGACAATCAGCGAGAACAGCCGCACGCTGAAATTTCGGAATCATGGGTTTGAGGAGGAATAGTTGACATGCCAAACCAGATTAACCCCACCGTTGTAAGTCTTGCCATCCTCAAGGTGCATTGGGAAAACAAAAAAGACTATCTGGATATTTTCGTTCCTCTTGCTGCTGAAACCATCAGATTATCCTCTGATGATATAGTAACTACACCGAGATTGCAGGAAGAACTTTGACCGTACCCCGGTTTGGCGGACACAAAAAATGTCCGATAGACTGAGAGTAAGGAGCGAACGATGGGATACAAGAAGTACACGGAAGAGTTCAAGCGCGAAGTGCTGACGATGGTGGCGGAAGGCGACCGAAGTGTGGCGCAGCTTGAGCGGGAACTGGACATCACAGCAGGCTTGATTTACAAGTGGCAGCAGCGGTACCGTGTGCGGGATGAGAAGCTGGAACCGAGTGAAGCACGAGCCGAACAAGCGGAACTGCGCCGATTGAAGCGCGAGCTGGAAATCGTTAAGCAGGAGCGGGACATCCTAAAAAAAGCCATTCGGGTGTTCTCACGGGGGAGTCATGAGCCGCTACCGGTTCATCGCCGGGCAGCGGACGCAATACCCTGTTCGACGGTTGTGCACGGTGCTTCAGGTCTCCGTGAGCGGATACTATGACTGGCTGAAGCGGAGACCGAGTCGGCGGGCTGAAGCGAATGCGGTGCTGGCAGCGCGCATTCGGGCGGTGCATGAGGCGAGCCGGCAGACCTACGGCTATCTGCGAGTCCATGCACAGCTGCGCGCCAGCGGCGAGCAGGTTGGCAAACATCGGGTAGCACGACTGATGATGCATTTGGGTCTGGTGACGAAAGGACGACGGCGCTTTAAATTGACCACCCAGCGTGCTGAGACTCATCGTCGGGCAGCCAATGTACTGGCGGGCGATTTCACCGCCCAACAGCCGAATGACAAATGGGTGGCCGGTATCCCCCATTATTCCGCATACAGGCAGTGGCGATGCGTTGGATCAGCGGTTATCTTGATTGTCTGATAGCAAACGGGAATTCCTCGCTTAGCATTAAACAGCCGCGTATTGCGTTGCAGATCGATCGTGCGATTGAAAACCTCTATCAAGAGGGTGACGATCCGACAAACGGCGGATTTAATCGCCGGAACGCAAATCAAGAGGGCCTGCCCATTATTCTGTCTATTACTGAACCCGTTGATTCTGTCAATCGGGTTACAGCACACCAATATTACAGTGATGGCTCGATCGACATCGTTAGTGAATGCCACGGCTTCCATTCCGGTGCTCCCGGCGATTTTCAGTTTATCGACGTTCTGCGAACCTGTTATTTCCCTGGCAACGCTACGCTGATAACACCCGTACTGGGCATTGATATCAATGCATCGAACGAGCCAGTCGCGTTTCGCTGGATCGCAATCGCTTATCAGGTTGAGAGCGGAATTCCGTTTTCCCGCTACAACTATGATATTTGTGTGGATGGCAATAAGTGCAGATAGCTCAGTTTCATCAGAGGGATCGAGCATGTTTGGAATGAAAAAGTTGCTTTGGAAGTCGCCTGTGATCCTGATACTCGCTATAGCGGCTGCCACCATCACCAGTGCCCAATCCTCAAGCCGGATCGTTGACATCGCCTGGAACAGCAACGGACAGCTCATTGCGACGGTGAATTATCAGGGCACAGTGATTGTCACGAACGAAGCACAGCAGATCGTGTTCGAATCTGCCGATTATGGTACGCAGACAGCCATTGCCTGGAATCCCGTAATTCCAGAACAACTGGCCATTTCGACTTCAGCACAGGGCACACGAATTCATAACACGCTTACTGGCGAGGTCGCTGCATATTATCCTGCGAACGGATTCACGTACTCGGTCGATTTCAGCCCGGACGGCCGCTTTCTGGTGACCAGTCACAGCACACCGGAAAGCGGGCCGCTGACACGGGGTTTCATTGAGGTGACAGAAATAGCCACCGGCCTCCGTTCCATTGAATTCGCAGAAGTACCGCAGCGGGTGACTCTGGTGCGCTGGAGCCCGGACGGGAGCAGAATTGCCGGGCTGAACGTCGGTGACATTGGTGAGGTTGTGATCTGGGATGCGTTCACAGGCCTGGTGATCGCGCGCTTGTCCGAGGCGGAGCAGGCGAGTGACCCTGAAATTGGTATTTGGATTACAGGAAATATTTCGATTTTCGATTGGAGTCCAGACGGAAGTCAGTTAGCTGTCGCCAGAGAACTGGTTGTTTCTATTTGGGATGTCACGACGCTCAACCGAAACATTGTTTCAGATTATCTTTATGTTATTGATGACGTAGACTGGCGACCGAATGGGTCATTGCTCGCGATTGCGAGCGGTTATGATCGCCATATTCAGTTCATCGAATCGAACACTGGTGAAATCCTTGGTCAAACTCCAACCATTTTTGATGTTCTGGCGGTAAGTTGGAATCCTAATGGCAGACAAATTGCATTTAGCGGCATAACGGATTCTTCACCACAGACAATAGACATTGATCTCGTACCAAGCGCTACCTCCACGCCCACGCCCACGCCCACCTCGACCCCTGTGCCCTTACAGCGCATTCGCCTCACAGCGCTGTGCAGCGCCAGCCCGGACAGCTACCGCGTGTGGCGGGTGCGCAACCCCAACCCGCGCGAGGTCGTCGTGACGTGGGATGTGTACCGCTCGGCGACGGGGCAGAATGGCTTCGTCATCGCCCCGCCGGCCCAGGGATCGACGCCGGGCGAGGTGA
>Ga0224722_1001858_pt1 | contig 11514 bp, 10 predicted proteins | sample Balambano_FR1_Me_FD_161646 | JGI IMG/M metagenome (GOLD analysis project Ga0224722, IMG submission 161646) | Freshwater sediment microbial communities from Lake Towuti, South Sulawesi, Indonesia - Balambano_FR1_MetaG | ecosystem: Environmental > Aquatic > Freshwater > Lake > Sediment | place...
CACGTTGCCACGCCACCGCGTTTCATCGCCCGCCCGCCACGTTGCCCGTCCACGCCCGTGGCCACGCCACCGCGTTTCATCGCCCGCCCACCACGTTGCCCATCCACGCCCGTGGCCACACCACCGCGTTTCATCGCCCGTTATCACACCACGGCGGTGATTACGGGGATGACGATGACACACCGAATGCCGTCACAACCTCGGCACCGTACACCTCCAGGCATGCCTCTTCCTCGCCGCTCATGAGATAGATGTTGAACTGATCTACCCCGGCATCTTGCAGGTCACGCAACCGGCGGCGATGCTCGGCGAGCGATCCGACGATGCACATGCGATCCACCACGTCGTCGCTCACGAAGGCGCTGTTGCCACTACCGACCTCGGCGTGGTGCTGATAATCATACCCCTGGCGCTGAGCCACATACGCCGTCAACTCGGGCGGCAGAGTGGCCTGATCGTAGCGGCTCAGCAGATCCACGACATGATTCGAAACCAGCGCCGGGAACCAGCGCACTTGGTCACGTGCATGGGGCAGATCCGCCGAAACCCATACTGGCGCGGCGGCCATGACCTTGATGGCGGCTGGAGCGCGCCCGGCGGCTCGCGCTCCTTCGTGGACGAACTGCATCGACCAGCGAATCAGGTTCGGGTCGGCAAACTGCAGGATCACGCCGTCGGCAATGCGCCCGGCCAGAGTGAGCGCTTTTGGGCCGTAGGCCGCGATCCAGATCGGGAGTGCGGCCGGGGTGTCGCCAGCGGCCCATGGAAAGTGTACTTCCTGCTCGTCGTGGACAACGGTTTGGCCCTGCGCCAGCGCGCGGATCTTGAGCGTGGTTTCTTCGAGCTGCGCCAATGTGGTAGGGCGTTTGCCGAGCACACGCCGCGAACTATCGCCGCGCCCGATGCCAAGATCCATGCGACCACCCGAAATCAGGTTGAGCGTGGCGAGCAAGCTAGCTGTCACCGTCAGATCACGCACCGCCGGATTGGTCACGCACGTGCCAAGCCGCATACGCTCGGTGTTGGCGGCCATGAGCGTGAGAAGCGGGTAGGGCTCCTGCCACAGCACGTGCGAGTCGAACACCCAGCCGTAGGAAAAGCCGGCGCGTTCGGCCTGTTGCGTAAGCGCTACGGCGCGCGTGGGGGGCATGTCGAGCTTGAGGGTGATGCCGAAGTCCATAGGTTATTCCATTGTGCGATTGACGATTGACGATTGACGATTGCGTGTGGTAGGTAGATTGAACGTGTGTCGCGTGCGAAAGCTTCGGGGAAAACTATGCAACGCGAGCATACCAGGTTCGGTACAGCGTCCTCGCACCGCCACAATTGCCAATCGCCACTCGCTAATCGTCAATCGTCAATCGTTTCGTCTACTTCGTCGCCAACTGCCAGATCTCGTGCGTGTACGCCGCGTCCGTTGCCGGCTGCTTGATCACGCCGAACTGCAACGCGGTGGCGGCGGCACGCTCGAATAGTGCCGGTTCGAGGTAGCCGATCTTGGTGTCGGCATTGATCGGATCGCCCCAGATCAGCTTGTTGACCTCGTCCATCTGCCATTTCTGGGCTTCCTGGGTCATCACGCCGCCGCTGTCCTGCGCCAGCACGTATTCCACACACGCGTCCGGGTTGTCGCGGCAATAGGCCCAGCCCTTGAACGAGGCGCGCAGAAAGCGTGCCGCGATGTCCTTGTTCTTGGCATCGGCGTTCAGCCACTCCTCGCTCACGAAGATACCGTCCTCGGGCATGGCCGTGCCTTCGGTATTGTAGTCGATGATGTTCAGTTCCTCGAGCGTGTGACCGGCCGAGAGCACCTGGTACAACTCATTGTAGGTCATGGCGGCGGCCGAGTCGACCTCGCGGTTGAGCAGCAGGTTCATGTCGAACGGCTGCTGGATTAGCTCGATGTCGCTGTCTTTGTTGATGTTGTACTTGGCGAGCGTGGCCAGCAGGTTATATTCGTTGCCGAAGAACCAGACGGCAACTCTTTTGCCCTTGAGGTCGGCCGGGGTGGCGATGTTGGTGTCCTTCCAGGAAAGCTGACGCATACCACCGCTTGTGTAGACCTGCGCGATGTTGACCAGCGGAATAGCCTGGTCGCGCGAGGCGAGCAGACTGGCGAGCCAGTTGATACCGAACTCGGCCTGCCCGCTGGCCACCACCTGCTCGGGCGCAATGTCCGGGCCGCCGGGCCGGATGGTGACATCCAAGTTCTCTTCGGTGTAGTAGCCCTGTTCGAGCGCGGCGTAGTAACCGGCGAATTGCGCCTGCGCCACCCACTTGAGCTGGAGCGTCACGGGATCGGGCGCACCGCTTGCCGCCGATGCTGCGGTGGGCTCGGCCGCGGGTGCCGTGGTGGCTTCCGCTGCCGGCGCTGCCGTGGGTTCCGCTGCCGGAGCCGTGGTGGGCGATGCCGTAGACGCGCCGCCGCAGGCCGCCAGCAACGTGGCGAACAGCAGCAGGAGCGAGCCCATTCCAAACCATTTGCGAGACTGCACGTGGACCTCCTTCTGGGAATCTGACCGACTCCGCGAAACACAGGCACCACTGCCGGGACGGCATCACTGCCGGGAAACCACTTATCGTCGCTCGCCCGCCCAGTGAACGACTCGCCGTTCAACCAGCGCCACGGCGGCATAGAACACGATGCCGAGCAAACACGCTACCAGAATCGCCGACCACGCCTCGCGCGTACGCAGGATGCCGGCCTGGCTCTTGATGTACACCCCGAGCGAATTCTGCGGCCCGCCAAAGAACTCGGCCACCACCGCGCCGATCATGGAAAGCGTGGCACAGATTCGCAGTGCCGTGAACAGGAATGGCAACGCGGCCGGGGCGCGCAATTTCAGGAACACATCGCGCTGGCTGGCGGCGTACGAGCGCATCAGCTGCAACGCATCGTGCGAGGGCGACATCAGGCCGCGATACACATTCACCAGCGTCGGAAAGAACGTCATCACCGCCACCACCGCCACCTTGGAGGCTGAACTGACGCTGCCGAGCCAGATCCCAAGCAGCGGCGACAGCGCGATGATCGGGATGGCGTTCGAGGCCACTGCGAACGGCACCAGGCCGTCGGCCAGCGGCCGCCAGCGCACACACACAGCCGCTACCAGGCAACCAAGGCCACAACCGATCGCGCAGCCGAGCAGCGCATTGCGAAACGTCGCCAGGCCGATCTGCAACAGATACGCCGGCCGCTCACCAAACGTCTGCCCGATCTGACTTGGTGCCGGCAGCAGGTAGACCGGAATGCCGAGCAGCCAGACCGCCGCTTCCCACAGCGCTAGGACGAGCACAAAGGCAACCAGCGCAGGCAACGCATTCTGGATTTGCGATTTTGGATTTAGGATGAGGCTGGAACTCATTGCTCGCATTACGCTCACCGCCATATCTCCATGCAACGCAGTGTCATAATCCAGAATCGCCAATCGCCAATCGTCAATCGTCAATCGCCAATCAACCCTCCCGTAGCCCCTCGCGCACCTCAGTCACCAGCTCAAAAAACCGCGGCGACTCGCGCGTCTCGAAGCGGCGCGGCCGCGGCAGGTCGATCGGCACCACACGCTTCACGCGGCCCGGGCGCGGCGACATCACAACCACCTGGTCGGAAAGAAATACCGCCTCGGGAATGCTGTGCGTCACGAAGATCACCGTGGTTTGGCGCTCGGCAGCGCTCCAGATATTCAGCAACTCGTCCTGCATCCGCTCGCGCGTGATCTCGTCCAGCGCACCGAACGGCTCGTCCATCAGCACGATCGAGGGATTGAACGAGAGTGCGCGCGCGATCGAGACCCGCTGCTGCATGCCGCCGGAGAGCTGCCACGGAAACGACTCGCCCCAATCCGCCAGCCCCACCAGCCGCAGCAAAGCCATCGCTCGTTCGCGACGCTGCTCGGCCGGAAAGCCCATGATTTCAAGCGGCAGCTCGACATTCTTGCGTACCGAGCGCCATTCGTACAGCACCGGTGCCTGGAACACAATGCCATAATCGCGATCCAGCCGGGCCTGGTGCGGGGTCTTGTTCTTCACATGCAGCGTGCCGCCGGTGGGCTGTTCGAGGTCGCCGATCAGCCGCATGAGTGTGCTCTTGCCGCAGCCGCTCGGGCCGATCAGCGAAACGAATTCGCCCTGCCCGATCGCCAGACTGATGTCGTGCAGTGCCGTGACCGGGCCTTCGGTGCCAGGATACACTTTGCTGACGCGCTCGAAGGCGATGATCGGCTCAGGCATGCCGGGCGTCTCCACGCCGGCCAAGGACGAGCCACTCGGCAAACGCCACCAGCGCGTAGAATGCCAGTCCCACCAGCGCGGCGGCCCCAATCGCGGCGTACAACGCCGGTGGGCGTGAGTTGTAGAATTGGGCCGCGTTCAACACCATCACGCCAATGCCCTGCTGCGCCCCGGCCGGCAACTCGGCCACAATCGCGCCTATCACACTGGCCGTAGCGGCTACTTTGAGTGCGGTAAAGACATACGGTAGCGCCACCGGCCCGCGCAGCTTCCAAAAGACCTGCGCCGGGGTGGCGGCGTAGGAGCGCATCAGGTCGAGTGCCTGCGGCGTGGCGGCGCGCAATCCACGCAGTGTGCCGATCGTCACCGGGAAGAAGGTCAGGTACGCTGCCACCACCACCTTGGCCGTCCAATCCGGTGCCCCCATGCGGCCCAGACCCACCACCACCATTGGCGCGATCGCCAGGATCGGCACGGTTTGCGATGCGATCACATATGGCATCAAACCGCGTTCGAGCAGCCCCCAGCGGCTGAACAGCAGCGCCAGGCAAAACCCGAGTAGGCCGCCGATCATGAAGCCGCCAAATGCAACCTGGAACGTCGCCCAGGCATTGGCGAGCAGTTGCACAAGCAACAATGGGCCGCGACCGCCCTGGGTGCGGCTGAAGAGAATCGCTACCACATCGCCAACGTGCGGCAGCTTCTGGTCTGGGATCGCGAACAGAAGCTTGCCGCCTTCCCAGATCAGGAGCAGCACGGCAACAACGCACAGCACCGGAACGGCGCGGCGGAGCGGGCTGGAGCGCGGGTGAGCAGCGGCGGCCTCGGTGCCGGAGCGGCGATCCGCGGGCAGGAGCGCATCATCAGCCATAGCAAACACAGAACGGTTGTACGCGGGGTTGGCGGGGAGTGTAGCCCAAAGGTGGGGGTTTGTCAACCGGGTGTTAAGGGGAGGTCTGGAGGGGCTATGCCCCTCCAGGAAACTCTTTCAGGAGATTTGGAAGGCATAAAGGAGAGGCGCAGCGTGCAGCGCCTCTCCTTTATGCCTCGTCGCTATACAGCGGTGTGCTGAGGTAGCGCTCGCCGTTCGAGGCCGAAACGAACACGATCAGCTTGCCCGCATTCTCCGGGCGACGCGCCACCTGGAGCGCGGCCCAGCAGGCGGCGCCTGAGCTGATGCCAACCATCAGACCCTCTTCCTTGGCAAGGCGGCGCGCCGTCTCGAAGGCGTGGTCGTTCGAGACCTGGAGCACTTCGTCATAGGCCTCGGTGTTGAGTACATCCGGCACAAAGCCGGCGCCGATGCCCTGGATCTTGTGCGGGCCGGGCTTGCCGCCGGAAAGCACCGGCGAGGCTTCGGGCTCCACCGCCACAACCTTGAACGACGGCCGGCGTGGCTTGAGCACCTCGGACACGCCGGTGAGCGTGCCGCCGGTACCAACGCCGGAAATCAAGAAATCGATCTGGCCGTCGGTATCGTTCCATAGCTCTTCGGCAGTGGTGCGCCGGTGAACCTCGGGATTGGCCGGGTTCTTGAACTGCTGCGGAATCCAAGAGTTGGGAATCTCGGCCGCCAGCGCCTCGGCCTGGGCGATCGCACCGCGCATGCCCTCCGGCCCGGGCGTCAGCACCAGCTCGGCGCCGAAGCCACGCAGCAGCTTGCGGCGCTCGATACTCATGGTCTCCGGCATCGTCAGCACGAGCCGGTAGCCCTTGGCTGCCGCAACGAACGCCAGACCAATTCCAGTGTTACCGCTGGTCGGCTCGACGATCACGGTCTCGCCGGGGCGGATGCGCCCTTCGCGCTCGGCGGCCTCGATCATGGCCAGACCGATGCGATCCTTCACGCTACCGGCCGGGTTGAACCATTCCAGCTTGGCAACAACCGTGGCCTGTGTATCGTTCACACGGCTGAGCTTTACAAGCGGCGTGCCGCCAACCAATTCGGTAACGCTGTTGTAAATCGGCATAACCATCCTTTTCTTGTGTTTGTTGCGTCAGTACATGGTATTGTACTGCCGGCATCCGGGCGCGTCAAGCAAGCCGCAGCGCACCGAAGTACGGCCATCATCACGGGCGCGGTAGCTGCGTCTCGGGCGCTGATTCGGACGCAGCGCTCTGCTCCACATGGCGCAACTCGTCGTGCAAGCGCCAGATCATGCGAACACGCGCGGCGTGCCACGCGCGGCTTTTTGGCCCGGTTTCGCGCATCAAGATCAGCTGGCGCGTACGCTCGATAATTCGTTGTTTGCGTTCGTTTGATGGTTGGTTATGCATGGATGTGATATGTTGCGCCTTGCACCCAGGCGGCCAACGCGCGCTGATGGGTATGGTGCGAAAGCGGCGGCAGTGCATCAGCCGCGAAGAAGCCGGCATCATCGGCGTCATCGCCGGCGCGTGGCTCGCCCGCCGAGCAACTGGCACGATACACCAGCAGGATCCCGGCGCCGCGCGGGTCGTCGGTATAGTGATACGCGCCCAGCAACGCCTCGATCCGCACCAGCAGGCCGGTTTCTTCATGCGCCTCGCGCCGTGCAGCCTCCTCGGGCGGCTCGTCGGCATCGGCAAAACCGCACGGCAGGCACCAGAGCCCGCGCCCCGGTTCGTTGCGCCGCCGCACCAGAAGCACCCGCCCATCACGCTCGACGAGCGCTGCACACGCTACCTTCGGATCAACGAAGACGATCGCGCCACACACTGGGCACACCGGGCGCACCCGACCAAACGCCTCGCGCTGCACCAGAACACCCGCGCAGCGCGTGCAGTAGCGGACGGCGGCGCTTTGATCGGCTTCGGTAGTAGCGGCCATGGTATAATCGCTTCCGTTCGTCGTGCATGCTCGAAGTTTGCTTCGCTCGCGGATCCGCGTATGAAACCGCAGCGCATCTTCATCGGCCTCGGCAGCAATCTTGGCGACCGCGTCGCGAATCTTCGCGAGGCGGTTCGTCGTCTTCAGCCCATGATCGCGGTCGAGCGGGTATCGAACCTGTATGTTGCCGCACCGCTCGGCTACGTGCGCCACGACGCCTTTATCAATGCGGTTGTCCAGGGTACGGCCGCCACCAAGCCACTTGAGCTACTCGCCGAATTACAGCAGATCGAGCGCGCCATGGGCCGCCGGATCGGCGTGGAATACGGGCCGCGCCCGATCGACCTCGACATTCTGCTGTTTGGCTCCATGCAGATGCAGTCGCTCGAGCTGACGATTCCCCACCCGCGTTTGGCGCGGCGCGCCTTTGTACTCAAGCCGCTCGCCGAACTGGCACCGAATCTGATGCACCCGGTGCTGTACTATACCGTGGCGCAGTTGCTGCAGGATGTAGACGACGCCGATCAGGTGCAGCTCTACCAGCCACCTGCCTGAACGTCACAGGCCGAGCTGCGCCCGCAATGCGGCAATGTCGCCGCTGAACTGACGCTTGAGCGCCTGTTGCTCGGCAGTCGGCAGAAAACTGCCGTCCACACTATCGATCATGACCTGCGCTAGTTCGTCTGCGCCAAAGCCGAACACATGCGCCGCCAGCCGCAACTCGTCGCGCAGCGTCGTCCCAAAGAAGGTCGGGTCGTCGGTGTTGATCGACACACGCACGCCGGCATCGAACAACTGCCGCAACGGGTGCGAAGCCAGGCTCGGCACCGCGCCCGTGCGAAGATTGCTGGTTGGGCAGACATCGAGCATCACGCGGCGCGCGCGCAGATGCGCCACCAAGCTGCTGTCGCTGATGCTGCGAATGCCATGCCCGATCCGTTCGGCACCCAGTGCGTCCACCGCGCCCCATACGCTCGACGGCCCAACCACCTCGCCGGCATGCGCCATCACGTGCAGGCCCGCCCGGCGCGCAGCATCGTACAGGTCAGCAAACGCCTCCGGGCTGCCATGGGCCTCGTCGCCGCCGATCGACCAGGCTACTACCCCGTGTGGTTTGAGGCGCACCGCAGCTTCGAGTGCCTGCCAGCCCATCTCGATGCCGAACTGACGCCCGTAGTCGAATGCCAGCACAGCGCGCACCCCGAAATCGTGCCGCGCGCGCGCAAAGCCTGCCTCGGCCCCCAGCACCACATCGTCAAGTGAAACGCCGCGCCGCAGATATTGTGCCGCCGAGATCATCACTTCCGCGTAGCGCACGTGTTGCTCGGCGAGTTGCTCGCCAAGCTCATACGCCACCTGCTCGAAGTCGCGCCGGTAGAGCAGAGCGCGTGCCAGCGCCATGAACACGGCGAGGAACTCCTGAAAGCTGCGGTAATTGAACAACTGCGCCACGCCACGTTCATCACGCGCCGGGATCTCCACCTCGTTGCGGCGGGCGATTTCCAGCAGCGTGCGCGGCGTAATCGTGCCTTCGAGATGCAGATGCAGCTCGACTTTCGGCATTTGGGCGATAAAGGTTTCGAGTGCGGGCGGCAATGGCGTCTGCAAGCTCACGGCGCACCTCGAGCCGATACGAGTTTCTACAGCCCGACTGCTTCCAGCCGCTCGGCGTTATCGAACACCACCAGCGCATCGACCATCCGATCGACATCGCCATCGAGCAGCCCGGGCAGGTTCGAGAAACTCTGGCCGATCCGGTGGTCGGTCACGCGATCCTGTGGGAAGTTGTAGGTGCGGATCTTTTCGGCGCGCTCGCCGGTGCCAACCTGCGCCAGGCGCGACTCGCCGAGTTCCTTGCGGCGCTTTTCTTCCTCACGCGCGAACAGCCGCGCGCGCAACACCGCCAGCGCCGAAGCTTTGTTCTTGAGCTGCGATCGGCTGTCCTGGCAGGTTACCACGATCTCTTCGGCCGTACCGGGCTTGTACGTGATCCGCACGGCTGAGTCGGTGGTATTGACGCCCTGGCCGCCGTGCCCGCCCGAACGATACACATCGACGCGATAATCATTCGGGTTGAGATCGACGTCGGTTTCTTCTACTTCGGGCAACACAGCAACCGTAGCCGTGGAGGTATGGATGCGCCCACGTGCTTCGGTGGCCGGCACGCGCTGAACACGATGCACGCCGCCCTCGTACTTGAGCCGGCTGTACGCGCCCTCGCCCTGGATTTCGAAGATGATTTCCTTGAAGCCGCCAATCCCGTTCGAGCTGGCGTTGACAACCTCGACCTTCCAGCGCTGGCGTTCGGCGTAGCGCGAGTACATGCGGAACAGGTCGGCCGCGAACAGTGCCGCCTCGTCGCCGCCCTCGCCCTGGCGCACCTCGAAGATCACATTCTTCTCGTCGTTCGGGTCACGCGGCAACAACAGAATCTTGATCTGCTCTTCGAGCACACTCTGATGCTCGCGCAGCGCGGAAACTTCTTCCTGCGCCAATTCGCGCATGTCGGCATCGCCCTCGACCAGCATCGCCTGCGCTTCATCGAGCTGGCGCTGGTTGGTGCGGTAGGTGCGATACGCCGCAACGATCGCTTCGAGCTCACGTTGCTCGCGCGCTACCTGCTGGAGGCGACTATGGTCGGAAACGACCTCGGGCTGCGCCATCAGCTCGAGCAGTTCTTCGTAGCGTGTTTCGACACTGGCGAGTTTATCAAACATGACTTCGTTTGTTCTTGTAGTGGTCGATTCAACGAAATCGCAAGAATAGTTTCGGGAGGGCAAGCCCTCCCGAGCCCTCCCCTCGATGTGACTGATGGAAAAGGCGCCGGCATACGAATGCCAGGCGCCCTCAAGGCTACCTTGACGCGCAATGGGAGCGGAAGCGGAGGGTTTGGCCCTCCCCCGAAACCCAGCGCTTCAAGGATTGACAAACTCCTAGTTGCCCTGGTGCATTGCCTTCTTGCGGCGATTGCGCTCGGCACGGCGTCGCTTCTCTTTGCGCTGCTCGCTCTTCGAAACGAAGTGCATTTTCTCGCGGTAGGTCTTGGTGATGCGCTCTGCAATCACGACCTTGTTGAAGCGCCGTAGCAATTGCTCGACGGTCTCGCCGTCGCGTCGGTCTACTTTCATAGCGTGTGATGTCCCTGCTGCCGATCTGCATTACGCACGATACCGACAGCCGGACGCACAGTTCTCACCCCCCTCCCGCGCAGCATAACACGGCGTTGCGATGCGCCGCGTCGCGCTAGTATACACCGCCGCTACGAAACACGCAACTGCGTTGCTCACCTGCCGCCCGATCGCGGCTTGACAAATTGGACTGCTTGACGGTATGATTCACCCGGTGTCGGGGCGTAGCGCAGTCCGGTAGCGCACAGCGTTTGGGACGCTGGGGTCGTGGGTTCAAATCCCTCCGCCCCGACCATTTCTTTCCCCTCCTGCCCGCAAGCTCCCTGCTTGTCGGGTTCTCATTGTTTTCACATCCAAAACTGAGTTTTGATCGTATATAGTGATGAGCAGCAGTGTGCAACGCCACACTGGTATGTTTGCTGCTGCTATATCAGTTGGTGCTGCAGCCCGGCTGCCGCCCGTGGTGTGTTGATCGCAGGATTTCCTCGGTTGTAGATCCTGCCCTGTAGCCGCACCCTCAACAAACAGTGCAGTTCGCCGGCAACGAGCGTGATTGCCAAAGACCAACTGAGGGCGCGGCTCCTCCCAGCTTTGGGGAGCCGCGCTGTGTCTATCTAGAGGGGGGAACGTGCATATGTCTCGCAAGAGCAGCCAGCACGAGTGGGAGTACGAGCTCCAATCAGATGCCGAAAGCATTCGCAATACCTATGCCGGCGGTGCGGAGGATGTGCGTGTGCCCGAGCCACCCGACCTCGCGCAGGCCTTGATCGAGGAGCCTGCCACAGCCGAATCGACGCTCGACTCGATCCAGCATTATCTGCAAGAGATCGGGCGCGTGTCATTGCTCACCGCCGCCGAAGAGATCGATCTTGCCGAGCGCATGGAGCGCGGGCATGCGGCACTCCAGCGCCTCAGCGAGGACGATCAACTGTCGCCCCAGGCACGCCTGGCCTGCAAGAGCGCTGTGGCATCCGGCCAGGATGCGCGCCGCCATCTCATCCAGGCGAACTTGCGCTTGGTGGTGAGCATCGCCAAGAAGTACGTCGGCCGCGGTTTGTCGCTGCTCGACTTGATCCAGGAAGGCAATATCGGTCTGATGCGCGCGGTGGAGAAATTCGATTATCATAAGGGCAATCGCTTTTCCACCTACGCAACCTGGTGGATTCGCCAGGCGGTCACACGCGCAATCGCCGAGCAAGGGCGCACCATCCGGCTGCCGGTTCATATGAGCGAGTCGGTCGGCCAGGTGAAGCGCACTGCCGACCGGCTGGCGCAGGCGCTCGAACGCCAGCCCACCGCCGAAGAGATTGCCACCGCGCTTGGGCAGCCGATCGACCGGATCGAACG
>Ga0224722_1001859_pt1 | contig 11512 bp, 9 predicted proteins | sample Balambano_FR1_Me_FD_161646 | JGI IMG/M metagenome (GOLD analysis project Ga0224722, IMG submission 161646) | Freshwater sediment microbial communities from Lake Towuti, South Sulawesi, Indonesia - Balambano_FR1_MetaG | ecosystem: Environmental > Aquatic > Freshwater > Lake > Sediment | place...
CGCTGAGTGCCTCTAGGGCAAATTTTGAGGCGCTATAGAGTCCACCAAATGGAAAGGCAATGCGTCCACCCAGTGAGCTGATATTCACAATTCTGCCGCCGCCCTGGTCGCGCATTGTGGGAATCAGGGTTTGTGTCAGCGCCAGGGGGCCCAGGACGTTCACCTCAAACTGTCGCTTTGCTGCGGCTGTCGGAATTAGCTCGATCGGTCCCATTTGCCCATATCCGGCGTTATTAACCAGCGCATCGACCCGTCCATATTGCGCCAGTACGGCTTCCGCTAGCGCCATCACTTGCTCAGTGGCTTGAATATCGGTGGCGACCGTCAGCACCTCTGCGCCTGCTGCTCGACAGCGATCGGCGACGGCTTCAAGTTTGTCTTTGCTGCGGGCTGCAATTGCGAGTCGAATTCCTGGATATTTTTGTGCCAGGACGATTGCCAGGGCTGCCCCAATGCCAGCCGATGCACCAGTAATTAAGACAACTTGTTGAGCCAGAGGAGAAGTCATGATGAAAATGATAAAGAGGGAAACAAGAGAAATAAAAGGCAGAAATCAAAAATCAGAAAAAGGGAATCAAAAAATGATGTTAACTGACTATAGCGGCTAAAGCTTTAAAAGCCGTCCTTCAACTGATATAAACCCATTGTTAGAAGACCCATTGTTAGAAGCAAGATGCTGTGAACAATTACTGTGAACAATTACATTTACCTGCATGGCTTTGCCTCCAGTCCTCGATCGGCGAAAGCAGAAGATTTGCGCGATCGCTTTCAGTCCCTGGGAATTGCGCTGGTTACGCCTGATCTGAATCAGCCTGATTTTGCGCATTTGACCTTCAGCCGCCAGCTTGAGCAGGTTGCGGCTCTCTTGCCGATTGATCAGCCCGTGACGCTAATTGGCTCCAGCTTTGGAGGACTCACGGCTGCCTGGTTGGGCGATCGCTATCCGCAGATTGAGCGGCTGATTTTGCTGGCTCCGGCGTTTCAGTTTTTGGTGCAGTGGCTTCCTCGCCTTGGAGGAGCAACCTTACAGCAATGGCAGGCAGAAAATGTGCTGATGGTTTACCACTATGCTGAACAAAAGCAAATGCCCCTGAAGTATCAGTTTGTCGCCGACCTCAAGCAGTATGACGAAACTCAGCTTCGGCGATCGATTCCCACGCTAATTCTGCACGGAATTCAAGACGACGTGATTTCAGTTCAGGCAAGCCGGGACTATGCCAAAACGCGATCGTGGGTGCGGCTGATTGAACTCGACAGCGATCACGCTTTGGCAAACGTCCCAAATGAGATTTGGGCGGCAATCCGTGAGTTTTGCCAGTTGCCCTGATTGTTTCGGGTTTTTTCTCCAGGTCTTTCTTCCAGACTTTTTTGCTACAGCCGTCCTTTTTAGAGTTGAGCGGGGTGTGGGGGTTGTGCCCCTGCACCCCCTTGTTCACAATCTTTGTTCACAATCTTTTTTGAAGGCTGTAAGTCGTTTAGGGAATCAGAGTGAAGTCAGGATAGCGGTTTGCTTTCTCATAATCTCCGATCGCATGGCAGGCGGCTTTGAGGTTGAGAATGGCTTGCTGCTGCTGGCGGCTGTTTTGAAGCTTTCCCAGAACGGCGATGCGCTGCTCGTAAAATTCGATCGCGAGGCAGTGATGTCCGAGGCTTTCGTGAATGGCGGCAAGGCTATCGAGGGTTTGCTCTTCGAGGTTCAGATCATCGATACTGCGGGCGATCGCAAGTCGCTGATGATGATAGGCAATTGCTTTGAGGGTGTCGCCCAGACGGTAACAGGCACTCGCCAGGTTGCGGAGAATTTGCGCTTCGGCATGGCGGTTGGGAAGCTGTCGGGCGATCGTCAGTAAATGCTCGTAGCAAACGACCGTTTCCGCATAATTACCCACTGCATGGTGAGCATTGCCCATGTTGCGCAGCATCTGCCCTTCGACCTGCAAATCCTGAAGCTCACGGGCGATGGCTAAGCCCTGTTCATAGGAGTCAATTGCGCGGGCGTAGTCTCCAGCAGCTTTGTATGCCATGCCGAGGTTATTCAAAGCTGCCATTTCACCCCGTCGGTCGCCAATTGCGATCGCAACGTCCAGACTTTGATGCTTGTAGAAAATGGCTCTACCGTAGTCTTCCAGATGACGATAGGCGTTTCCCAGGTTGGCAAGTGCCTGCCGTTCGGTCGGTCGGTCTTCGATCTGGCGAGCGATCGCTAAACTCTGGTGAGAACAGGCGATCGCCTCCGGGTAATTGCTGAGTCCGTAGTACGCCAGACCCATGCCCCCCAGGACGCGCCCCTCTCCGTGAAGATCCTGAAGGGCGCGGTACATCCCCAGGGCTTGCTGAAGGGTTTTGAGTGCTGCCTGGAACTCGTGAATCTGGTACTGCTCAATCGCTTTTTCGAGCAGGCAGTCAGCCCCGGTCTTGCGCGGATCAAGAAACTGGGCGGACAAGGAGTGGGCATCAATTACCCGTTCGGATAGGGGAACGTAAGTCCCATGCTGCTCATCAAGTGGTTTCATCGCAATTACCCTTCACGCTCAAGAAATAGCAGATTCACTGCCGAAATCAATAAAATCTGTGTGTTTATTCTGTGTGTCTATGTAGATGCAGCAAAGACTAAAACAGAGCCAGGGAACAGGGGCTACCCGCAAGATAGCTCAGCAGAGATCCTGCTAACAGGACAGCCCCAAAGAATTAATCCTGCAAACCTGTCTCTTCGATCTAAATAACAAGCCCTGAAAAAACCCACGGTGGATGTCCTGAATTTCTCATCCTGTTTCATGAAGAGAAGAAGTTGAACTCCGTATAAATACAGGTGAAAGCGATTCTCCAGGCTGGAACGCGAGGCAAATGTTAGGCTGAAAGGAAGAAGAAAGGAAGAAATGTCAACCTGTCAAACAAGCCTGTGACTGTTTTTGCTGCTGAACGGCTGCTATTTACGCCTGCGACCCCTGCTTCAGATGCCATTCCGCTAATTTTTGCTTTTCCCAACGAATATTGTGTGGGAATTACCAGCCTGGGCTATCAGGTCGTCTGGGCAACGCTGGCAGCACGATCGGACTTAGCAGTGTCGCGGCTGTTTACCGATCTGCACGAACCGCTGCCCACTCATCCAGAGCTATTGGGCTTCTCGGTGTCCTGGGAGCTAGACTATGTCAATATTCTGGGGCTGCTGGAGTCGCTGCACATTCCCATTCGTTCTGCCGATCGCACCAGTGCTGATCCGCTTATTTTTGGCGGCGGACCCGTGCTAACCGCCAATCCAGAACCCTTTGCTGACTTTTTTGACGTGGTGCTGCTGGGTGATGGGGAGCTGTTGCTTGATGCCCTCATTGATGCCTATCAACAAGTCCGAACTGCCGATCGCGCTACTCAGCTTCATCACCTGGCGCAGGTTCCGGGAATTTACGTACCGAGCCTTTATCACGTCACCTATGATGCTCCCGATGGGCTAATTCAGTCGATCGAGCCGATCGCTCCAGAGATTCCGCCGATCGTCCAGAAGCAAACCTACCGGGGCAACACGCTGTCTGCCTCGACGGTCGTCACCGAGAAAGCCGCCTGGGAAAATATCTACATGGTGGAAGTGGTGCGGAGCTGCCCGGAAATGTGTCGTTTCTGCCTTGCCAGCTATCTGACGCTGCCCTTCCGCACGGCAGATCTAGAGGAGTCGCTGATTCCGGCGATCGATCGGGGGCTGCAGGTGACCGATCGCCTGGGCTTGCTGGGAGCCTCTGTGACGCAGCATCCTGAATTTGAAGCTTTGCTCGACCACCTGGATCAGCCTCAGTATGATTCGGTACGAGTCAGTATTTCCTCAGTTCGTACCAATACGGTTACGCCCAAGCTGGCGCAAACCCTGGTGAAGCACGACACGCGATCGATCACGATTGCAGTCGAAAGCGGCAGCGAACGCATCCGGCGCGTAATTAACAAAAAGCTGGAAACCGACGAGATTCTTCAAGCCGCTCAAAATGCCAAAGCGGGAGGGCTGAGCGCATTAAAGCTTTACGGCATGGTCGGAGTTCCCACAGAGGAACCTCAGGATCTGGAGCAAACCGTTTCCCTGATGCAAACCCTGAAGCGATCGGTTCCCGGACTGCGGCTCACCCTCGGATGCAGTACCTTTGTGCCCAAGTCGCATACGCCGTTTCAGTGGCAGGGCGTGAACTCTGATGCCGAAAAACGGCTGAAACTGCTGCAAAAACAGCTTCGTCCCCACGGGATTGATTTTCGTCCTGAAAGCTACAACTGGTCAGTGATTCAGGCTCTGATCTCGCGAGGCGATCGTCGGCTATCGGGCTTGCTGGAGCGGGTGCGGCACTACGGCGACTCGCTCGGCAGCTATCGGCGGGCATTTAAAGAAATGAAAGGGCAGCTTCCCGACCTGAACTTCTACGTTCACGCAGACTGGTCTACCGAGCAAATGTTGCCCTGGCAGCACCTTCAAGGTCCGTTACCGCTGGCAACGCTGATCAAGCATCGAGAGAGCGCCCTGCAAGCCGCAAGCTCCCCTTTACTCCAGCCTGTCTAATTGTCTAGTCAGGGTGGCGCGATCGCAGCAAAGCTGATATTTAGCCCCTTCAGCCGAAAGTTCAACCTTTGAGGCAATCTCTCAACGTTTCCTCGACCGATCGCGGCTGCCAGCCAAGCTCTCGTTTTGCCTTGCCTGCGTCCACCCGCACACAGCGATCGTAGATGTAGTGAACTCGTTCGCGGCTGATCGGCGGCTGCCAGGAAAACAGTCTTCCGATCGGATCAAGCAAACTGCCGGCAAGGCGGACGATCGGCTGGGGAACTTCGCGCGGAGCCGGAGCCCCCGTTTCTTGGCTGACAAAATCAAACATTTCGCGGGTGGAGAGCTCGCCAGCAGAGATGATGAAGTGCGAACCGGGAGCCGCTTTTTCGGCAGCAAGCAGCATGGCATTTACCAAATCATCCACATGAACAATTCCCGTAATTCGATCGCCCCCTGCCCAGACTTTGAGCTTCCCCTGCCGAAACGCTTTGAGCACCGGACCAAAATGGGGATCGTCTGCACCAAAAATGCCGGAGGGCATCACGCTCACAACTGGAAATCCGCTAGTAGCCGCCCGATCGACCAACTGCTGTGCCAGATACTTGGTGCGATCGTATGCCGAAGAAAAGCCCTGCTGCTGTCGCTGAAAGGTTTCGTCGATCGGTCGCCCCTGGGTATCGCCATACACGCCGATCGTGCTGCAATAGACCATTTTTTGAACGCCAGCCACCTGAGCCACTTCCAGAACTGCGCGAGTCCCCTCAACGTTGATGCGCTCCATTGCCTGAGCGTCCACTACGCCAAGTTCCACATAGGCAGCAGTGTGGAAGACCCACTGAACTCCCTGCATCGCGGCTTCCAGAGCAGGTCGATCGGTGATGTCGCCATAGGCATACTGCACGGAGAGCTTGGCTAGACGGGATAAATTGCTGGTTTTTCGCACAAAGGCAACGACTTCAAAACCGCGATCGATCAACGCCTGAACCAGGTGTGATCCGGTAAATCCGTTTGCGCCAGTTACGAGTGCTTTCATTAGTAGGAGATAAGGAGTGAATTTAAAGGCGATCGATTGAGACAGAATGATTCATAGGACGCTGCTAGGCAAGGACCGTAACGCATCAATTTTTAACCTCTGATTTCCGAAACCCGTTCGTTACGCTGCGCTAACGCACCCTACAAGGATTGATCTTTGTCTTTGCGATCGATCTAAGCCAAATCTAAATCGTCCAGATCCGCATTCAGGTCATCAATCTGACCGTTCAGAAGTCGCTTTTCATAGCGCCGATTGCGCCTGCGTCCTTTGGCGGGAGTTGCCCGTTTCTCGGATCGTTTGTCTTTGACAATATGTTCCAGGTCTTGAACATCATCCCAGTTTTGCAGGGCGTTGGGTGAAGTGCGTCTTGGCATATTCGATCGAGATATCAAGCGCGATTACACTAAACTTTTCTCATAAATACGGTAGGTTTTGTAGATCTTGCCGCCCGATGCCTCGATCAGTTTGCGAGAAGGCATATTGTCTTCGTAGACATACCCTAGCTCTGCCCGCTTGTAGGGTTTACCTTTTTTCAGACCACCCTGCAAGCCAAGGTAAATCAGCGCCAGGGGAACCATTTTGCGGCGATATTCGGGCAGACAGCAGAACAGCAGCACTCGCCCCTGATCAATAGTGCGGCGATACCAGAGGAATTTCAGCGTACCCCAGAGATCGAGTTTGCCGTTGACGTGCTTTAGCGCGATGTTGTAGTCCGGCAAGCCAAACCAGTAACCGATCATCTTTCCATCATGCTCTGCTACCGGGAAGACGTCAGGGTCGATCAGGCTTTGCAGCGATCGCGCTTCTTCAAGGAATTCTTCCTGGGGACGTGGGGTCGCGCTGTAGTTGTTAGCAAACATCTGCGTGGTCAGGTGATAGACGTTGATCGCGTCTTCCTCAAACTCCTTGCCCTTTGTGCGAATTGGTCGGAAGGTGATCCCGGCTTTGGTGGCAATTCGGTACGCCTTCTCAAACTCCTCCGGCAGAACGCTGGAGATGGGAAAATCATAGGCGTAGGCATCTTTCGCTTTGTGCCAGCCGTCTTTCTCCACGAACTGCGGGTAATAGGGCGGGTTGTAGGGCATCATGATCATCGGTGGTGTATCGAAGCCGTCCGCTAGAAACAGGCAGCGATTATGGGTAAACAAATCGATCGGTCCACGGGCGATCGTCATCCCCTGTTCTCGCAGCCAGTCGCAAGCCGCTTTCAGCAAAGCCTCTGCCGTAGCAAAATCTTCGACGCACTCAAAATAGCCCATCAGCCCAACGTTCTGCCCTTCTTGCTCGATCAGGCGATCGTTCACCGCCGCAACAATCCGACCCACCGCTTCCTGCGTCTGCGAGTCAACCGCAATAAGCTGCTGAAGCCGGCCATACTCTCGAAAAGCGTTATCCGGGGCAAGCTGTTTGGCAATGCTGCTGCGAAAAGGCGGAACCCAGTTTCGATCGCCCTTGTACACGCTGGCAGGCACATCCAGGAACATTTCCTGATCCTGCGGGATTTGGACTGGACGGATTTCGATCGCAGAGGAAGCTTGGTTCATGGCAGCAGAAGCATAGATTTACTTAGAGACTTTACCGCCTTTACAAGCTCAAATCCAGGGTTCGTCGTCCAGCTCGTCAGAATTTGCAGCTCGATCACGCGGCGGGACAGCGGGTGGAACCGGGGGACGATTTTCCTGCGTACTCGGTGCTGGGTTCCCGTCTGTTGCTGGCTTGGATGCGTCCGGTTTTGATGAGGTCTGCTTGGGCGCAGGCTCATCGCTCCAAAAGTCGTCATCAAAGTCAAAGTCGTCGATCGAACTGGAGTCAAACGGATTCTCTGATGAAGCATGAGCCGGAACGCGATCGCCTCTTTCGGGGAACTGCGCTGCATTCATCGTTGAATCGACCGTCGCATCAGCAAATGTATTGAAGCTACGACTCGACGCGGCGGATTGTTTTTGAGGATGGCGATCGCCAGCAGAATGTTCCTCGTCTAGCTCGTCCCAGTCCCAATCAAAGTCAGCTTCCTCGTAAGAGTACTGGCGCGTTTCTGGCTCATCGCTGCGGTCAAAGATTTCCTCTGCCTGCACAGTCAGCGTTTGAATGCCTTCTTCAAGCTGTCGGCTGAGGATCTGGCTTTGCTCTTTCACCTGCTCTGCCAGGGTTTGACTTTGTTCTTTGGCACGCTCTGCCAGGGTTTGCGCCTCTTCCCGCAGCCGCTCCGAGACTTCCTGAGTCCGCTCTTTCATCTGCGATCGAATCTGCTGAAACTGTCCGGTTGCTTTTTGCGTAATCGATCGCCATTCCTGCACTGCTTCTTCTTTCAGGGTTTCAGCCGTTTTGGTGATCTTCTGCGGCAAGCCTTCCTGATAAGGTTCGACGAGCGCAGTCGCCGCCAGCAAAATCCGCTTTTCGCCAATGCTGCCAATCCACCGGGGTGAAACTTGATAAATGCTGCCCAGAATTCCTGAAATGCCGCTGGAGACAAACAGATAGTGGGTGATTTCGCCTGTTTCCAAATTAAACACACAGTCAGTGATTTTCCCCAGTCGCTCGCCGTCCTCTGTCCAGACTTCGTGCTGCATCAAGGATTCCAGCCGTTTGACGCGATCGGGAGTTGTTGCTTCAGGCTGTCCCTGCGTCACAATCCCACCTTCGCCAATTGCCCACACCTGCTCTCGCTTAAAGGCAAATTTCTTGTTGCCCAGCAGTCCGCTTTTCCCCACAAAGCCGAACACCCGATGCTTTGGCACATACATCCACAGCGCCTCAACCCGCCCCAGTTCTTCAGTCGTGGTGCGATCGATAATCACCTGGTTCAGAAAATCACTTTGCCGGATTCGATCGGGGAGTTGGGTCATGGAGGGATGGGGGGTGAGGAGGCGGGTGAGGGGATGAGGAGGTGAGGAGTTTTTGTGAGAAGGGTTTTTGAGCGTGGGAGTGTTTCCTTCAGTTTAGTGAATCAGGTCGAGGCATTGACTAGCAAAATAGATACGGATTCCCCGGCGGCAATGCCCGTCGTGCCGATCGGCAAAATTGCTAGTCCGTTTGTTTGCGCCAGATTGATCAGATTGCCTGAGTTCTGCGCTCCTCCTGCGACCTCAAAGACAAATTCCCCTGCCCTCAGCCGCACCTGCCCCCACACATAGCTTTCTCGCTTGCCGTCCGATCGCAGGTCTTGCAGCGTTTTCCCCTGAACGATCGCAGGTTCCCAGTCCTTGTGTAAGCCGGACATTTTGCGGAGTGCAGGCTGGACAAATCGCCAGAAGCTCACCAGCGCGGAGACAGGATTGCCCGGAAGTCCAAAATACAAGACCGGACGGCTTGCGTTGGCTTTCGGAAGCGTTGCGACGGTCAATGGTTTTCCAGGCTTGACTGCCACTGATCGCACCTGAATTTCTGCTCCTAGCTCTGCCAGAATGCGATCGACGTAATCATAGTCCCCCACGGAAACGCCCCCCGATGACAGCACCAGATCGGCAGACGCGATCGCCTCGGCAATTTTGGCTTTCAGCGCTTCGGGCTGATCGGGCACAATGCCCAAACACAAAGGTTTCGCTCCCATTTGAGCCACCAGTGCCGCCAATGCATACTGATTTGAGTCCACAATTTGTCCGGGCTGAAGCGGACGAGGTTTCACGGTTCCACCTTCAAGGCAATCGGGCGGCACAAGCTCGTTTCCGGTGGAGAGAATGGCAACCTGGGGCGATCGATAGACCGGAACCTGAAGGCACTGAGCCGTTGCCAGTACAGCAATATCTGCCGCTCCCAGCCGGATTCCTGCCGCCAGCAAAGGCTGACCTGCCCGATAGTAAGCGGCTCGATGCCGCACAAATGCCTGAGGCTTAGGCGCAGTCAAAATCCTCACCTGATTCCCCTCTCGCTGGGTATCCTCCTGCATGACGATCGTATCGGCTCCCTGCGGCAGCATCGAACCTGTGAAAATTCGGGCGGCTTGTCCGGGTTGAATAACTTTTTGCGGCGTACTTCCCGCCGGGATCTCCTCAACAATTTCCAGCGTGACCGCATTTTCGGGGCTGCCCTGGCTCACGTCCTGATGCCGCACGGCATAGCCATCCATTGCGGAGTTGTCCCAGTAGGGGAAATCCTGTGTTCCTGCAACCGGGGCGGCGAGAATGCGTCCGGCAGCAGCGGATAAATTTACCATTTCTCGATCGCCTTCTGGGTCGAGTGGCTGGGTCAGTTGCAAAATCAGGGATTCAGCGTCTTTAGCAGGGAGCATGGGCAGAGGGCATAAAGAACATCAGTTTAAGGCGATTTCGACGTTTCCTTGCACAAGCCTGGATTCTTGTGAAATAATAAGAATTTGTGTTTAATTGTCGCGCCCGGTAGAAACCGTTCAAATTATGGCTAAAGGTGTTCGAATTATTATCACTCTGGAATGTACGGAATGTCGTACTAACCCAGACAAGCGATCCTATGGGGTGTCTCGCTACACCACACAGAAAAACCGCCGTAACACGACTGGTAGACTTGAACTGAAAAAGTTCTGCACGCACTGCAATCGCCACACGGTTCACAAAGAAATCAAGTAATTGCAATTAAGGCATTGCTTGACCGAACTCTGTACTCATTGTTGATGTCGTTGACCCACCAACAAAGCAAATTCAAAGAAAATTTCAACCTATGACTTACTTCCGTCGCCGCGTCTCCCCCATCAAGCCTGGTGATCCGATCGATTACAAAGATGTCGATCTCCTCCGCAAATACGTTACCGAACGGGGCAAAATCCTGCCGCGCCGCATCACGGGTCTGACTGCAAAGCAGCAGCGTGATCTGACTCAAGCAATCAAGCGGGCACGCATTCTTGCGCTCCTGCCGTTTGTCAATCAAGAAGGTTAGTTGATTCGGGTGTGGGTGAAGGGAATTCTATCCCGATATGCTGAGAGTGGAACGATTCCCCACGCTTATAACCCTCGTCACAGCGCACATGGAAAAGGGCACTTTAGTTGAATTTCGACTGCAAGGCGATCAGCCAGAAAAGGGACGACCTCGCCGCTTAGCGGTTATCGATCGCCCTGAAGGAAAAAAGCATTTGATCGTCATTGATGAACGGGGGCAGTCCCACACGCTGCATCCTCGTCAGATCACTTATGCGATCGCCGGAGAAGCGTATCAGTCCAAAGACATTGCTGGCTTCTGGCAGTCGATTCAGCCCTATCTCGACCCGTCAAGCCTGGAGGTTGCCTGGGAACTGCTTGTTGAAGACGGAGAAGCAGTCGAACCCACCATGATGGCAATGCTCCTTTTTTCTGACAAAAGCCCGTCGCTTTGCTATGCGGCGTATTATTTGCTTTCCGAAGACAAGCTTTATTTCAAGCAAAAGGGCGATCGATATGAGCCGCGACCCGTCGCCCAGGTCAATGAACTAAAACATCAAGCCACGATCGAGGCACAGCGAATTCAGGAATGGCAGGGATTTTTGTCGCGATTGCACCAAGCCGTGGCAGGAGAATCGATAGAATGGCAGGTGAGCGATCGTCCCCGATTGGAAGCACTTGAACGGTTCGCAGTGTTTGGTGAAGAAGCGACCCATCGTGTTCCGGCTCTGGAAACCCTGTCTGCACTGGATAGACCGGAAACCGCCCAGGCTGCCTTTCAGCTTCTAGTAGACATTCGCCTCTGGAGTCCCCACGAAAACTTGTTCTTGCGGCGGAGCCAGATTCCAACCCACTTTGCTCAAAGGGTATTAGAAATGGCTCATAGTCGGATTGCAGCACCACCGCCAGACCCAGACCGCGATCGGCTTGACCTGACCCAGCTCAAAGTCTATACGATCGATGACGAAAGCACCCGCGAAATTGATGACGGGGTTAGCGTTGAATTTTTGCCAGACGGCAGGCAGCGGCTCTGGGTGCATATCGCCGACCCGACGCGCTGGGTAATGCCCGGAGATGATCTGGATCTGGAAGCCCGCCGCCGCAGCACAACAGTTTATTTGCCGACCGGGATGATCCATG
>Ga0224722_1001860_pt1 | contig 11510 bp, 12 predicted proteins | sample Balambano_FR1_Me_FD_161646 | JGI IMG/M metagenome (GOLD analysis project Ga0224722, IMG submission 161646) | Freshwater sediment microbial communities from Lake Towuti, South Sulawesi, Indonesia - Balambano_FR1_MetaG | ecosystem: Environmental > Aquatic > Freshwater > Lake > Sediment | place...
GTCCTCACCCAGCCCCCAGCAGTTTTGTGGGGGCTGAGATAATGACTACAAAGTCAATTAATTTAAAGGGTTTCGATGTAGGCCATAAAACGGTTAAACGTTTTCGACAGGTCATGAACGATGTGGGGCCAGATGTTCTGCATGCTGCTGCCCCAATGCAAGTACCGAAAGGGGTGTTGTTTCTGGGAGGCAATGCTATCAAGGCGGCCTGTAAGCTGGAAGTGCCAGCAGTAGCTGTTTATCAAACAGACGCAGTCAGGTTTGCGGGGTTTCTAGGGCTTGGGCTCACCGCACCTGTAATAGAAAAACAGCTTCGTAAGATGCATAACCGTGCTCAGCTCAATTTAGTACCATCGGAGGCTTCGCGGCAGGATCTGCTTCATTGGGGAGTGCGGGCAGACACTATTCGACCATGGGGTAGAGGTGTTGATACGTCTTTATTCCGGTCAAATAGAAAAACAACTCCGGAAGTTATGGAACTAAGAGATAGATGGGCACCAAATGGTGAGGTAATTGTTGGGGTAGTTAGCCGTCTTGAGCCGGAAAAGTCGCTTCATAAATTAGGAGTACTGAACGATATATCGGGGCTACGGCTGGTGGTGGTTGGGGACGGCACCGAAAAAGCAGCACTTCATAAAGCACTACCAAATGCCCACTTTACCGGCCGTCTTGGCGGTGAGGAGCTGGCTAACGCCTATGCTGCATTGGATATTTTTGCTTTCCCAAGTACTGTTGATACCTTTGCCCAGGTTATCCAAGAAGCACATGCATCGGGTGTACCCGTCGTGGCGGCTAATCGAGGCGGGCCAAGAGACTTAGTACTTCATGGAGTAAACGGTTTTTTATACGAGCCGGCCGAGAAACATGCTGCCGATACCGAACTTAGGCAATACGTTATGCAGCTGGCAGAAGACCATGCGTTACGAACGGTCATGGCCGAAAAAGCCGAAGCATTTGTAGCGGGCAAGAGCTGGGCGGTGCTGACTCATCAAATATTGGATTATTATTATGAAGCATTACAGATACAAAAAGTACCAGCTGACGCAGCTACGGTTTCGTCGTAGGGGGCATAATAAGGTATACTATGGGCATATTCTATGACCATTCCAAGTCGTTATTTTCATCATCGCTCAATTTTGCTGCTTTTAATCATAAACGCGGCGTTGGTACTTGTCGGCGTGGTGTTATTGGTGTTTGGTCTCGAGTCAAACACTACTGTTAATTATATTATCGAGTACCGAGCCAATCTTGGTATAGGTGAGTATCGTGTTGGTTCTGCTTTCGATATGGCCGGCTTCGTATTCTTTTTGGTTTTCAATTTTATATTGTGTGTTTTGATTAGCATCAAGGCGTTTAGCGTACGCCAGCACGCTTCAGTAATGATACTTGCAATCTGTAGTCTATTGAGTTTACTTACTATCATCGTTGGTATGGCATTATTGGGATTACGCTAAATGACAGATATCGAAATACCTTATACCAAGGATAAGACAAAATGGTATCGTTTTTGGGAGATTGTTCCGGGTTTTTTGAGCTGGACCATCTTAATTATGCCGTTTGTTTTGAGCATTTTTAATCCGAGTTTGTTTGCGGTTTTTATCATCGCATATCTGCTCATTTGGTTTTTTAAGGGCCTGGGCATGAGTATTCGGTCTATACAGGGTTACCGTCTGCTTGGCAAACAGCAGGCACTAGATTGGCCACTGCTTAACCAAGACCTAGAGGCCGGAACACTCCTGCATCCGCACAAGAAATATCCTAAATGGCATCGCAATAATATGGATAGATCAGATAAATACCCCTTATTTTGCAAACCCAGTGAGGTGACGCATGCGCTCATCATTGCTACCTATAACGAAAGCCGTGAAATCTTAGAGCCAACTATTCAATCTGTTTTAGCATCTAAGTTTGATATGAAAAAAGTCATTCTTGTGCTTGCTTATGAAGAGCGTGGTGGAGAGCGAGTCGAAAAACAAGCCAAGGCTTTAATGAAACAGTACGCCGGTTCATTTAAGCATGCATTTGCCGTTAAACACCCCAAAGACTTACCAGGAGAGGTAATAGGCAAGGGGGGCAATATTACCTATGCTGCTCGTGAGCTGCAAACGTATCTGACCCAGAAAAAGCTACACCCAGAAAAAGTTATTGTTACCACTCTTGATGCAGATAATCGGCCACATCATCATTACCTATCAGCATTGACGTATACCTTTTGTAGCACAGAAGATCCTCGCTATGTGTCGTATCAGCCAATCCCCATTTTTACCAACAATATTTGGGATGCACCAGCACCTATGCGGGTAATTGCCACCGGTAATTCGTTTTGGAATATCGTGCTGGGTGTGCGTCCACATATGCTAAGAAACTTTAGTAGTCATGCCCAGAGCATGGCTGCACTCATAGACACCGATTTTTGGAGTGTACGTACTATTGTGGAAGACGGACACCAGTATTGGCGTACTTATTTTCGGTTTGATGGTAGACATGAGGTCTATCCTATCTTTACGCCAATCTTTCAGGACGCTGTCTTAGCAGATGGTTACAGGCGCACGCTCAAAGCTCAGTTTAAGCAAATTCAACGTTGGGCATACGGTGCGAGTGATGTTGCCTATGTTGCTAGCAAGGGTATAAGAAAAGGCAGCAAAGTATCAAAGATAGATTTTGTCATGAAGTTTAGCCGTTTATTAGAGGGTCATGTTTCTTGGGCCACTGCTTCGTTACTTATTTTGGTAGCACCTCTTATACCTGTTGTTATACAACCAGAGAACTTTGTTGCCAATCAGCTGCCTCGTCTTGCAAGTACCATCCAAACCATTGCCCTAAGTGGTATATTTATTAGCTTGCTCTTGAGTCTTAAATTCCTACCACCCAGGCCCGCTCGCTATAAAAGACATCGCAACATCTTTATGGTTCTGCAGTGGGGTCTATTACCAATCACTACTATTTTGTACAACACAGCAGCAGCCATTTACTCGCAAACGAGACTAATGTTTGGTAAGTATCTTGATAAATTTGATGTGACCGAGAAGGCCATAAGAAAATGATCAATAAGAATAAAAAGAGAACACTACCACAGACAATAGGCTATCTTTTAACTATTCTTGGATTAGTCGGTTTACTTGCTGCTTTTACGCTTGCTATCGAAAAAGTTGCAATCCTAAAAAACCCCAGCTATACGCCGTCATGTAACATTAGCCCACTGCTCAGTTGTGGCTCAGTAATGACAACTCCTCAAGCAGAAGTTTTTGGCTTTCCTAATCCTTTTATGGGTATTGTAGGGTTTAGCATCGTCACTACTATTGGTGTTGCTGTATTAGCCGGAGCGCAGTTTAAACGTTGGTTTTGGCTTGGCTTACAGGCTGGTACAACTCTGGGCCTAATTTTTGTGGGCTGGCTTTATTATCAAAGCGTTTTTACTATTGGGGCGCTTTGTCCTTATTGCATGATAGTGTGGGCAGTAACCATACCATTGTTTTGGTATGTGCTACTATATAACATCACACAAGACACTATTGTCCTTAAGGGTAGATTGCTTAGTATAGGTTTGTTTATGCAGCGTCATCATGGTGACATATTACTACTGACCTATCTGTTTGCTATCGGTATTATTCTGCAGCATTTCTGGTATTACTGGAGCACCTTACTGTAGTTTTTTGCTCGTTTTAAAGCAGATAAATGGTAAGCTTTATAGCTGTGCGCGGCCAGTACATCAAAACGTTTTAAGGTCATGTACGATGTATTTGCAAGCATCGACACCGCTATTTGCCCACCACTCGTCTTATTATTTCTTATTACTCTACCTATAATAGTACTAGTTAATGCCGTGGCAGCGTCGGTCGCATCATTACGGTGGCCAAGTGCTCTGTGGAGGCTAAGATATAGCTTATCTCTAGAAAATGGATAGAACGTACCACTAAGACCCTTTACCATAAAACTCCCACCATAATCTGGTAATTCAATGGTAGTATATTGTGCGACACAGAACAAACAACGTCTCCTGCGCCATACAGCAGGGGTTTTAGTGTTTGGGCGCGAGTTATAGACTTCTGTGTCATTTTGACAGTATATACATTTCATGACTACATGTTGTCATAACGCTAGCATAATTCCAAGTGGAAAAGTTTGGGATAACTAGTATATAGAAAAAACCGTCAACTTTCGTTGACGGTTCTTAGTATGCCACCTCTAGTTAATTTAACGTTGCACTGGCCGAGGCCTGCGCAAACGTTGCTTTACGGGCTTTGTTTTTAGTAGCTCTTCATAAAAGAGTTTAAAGCCGTCAAGCGTGTTTGGTTGAGAATTTCTCACCCAATACTCCCGATTAACATGCTTATGTTAACATATAATCATTAAAAAGTCAATATTTATGCTATACTTACCTCTGTGAATAACCCGCAAACAGTACAATTTCAAGTAAAAAATCAGCTCAATAATGGTGCACGTGCCGGCATATTGCATACCAGGCGAGGACAAGTACTTACACCCACCTTTATGCCTGATGGTACGCGGGGAGTGGTGAAAAGCCTACTACCAGAGCAAGTTGCTGCAACGGGCGTACAGGTGGTGCTTGCGAATACGTATCATTTACACCTACAACCTGGTGAAGCAACAGTAAAATCACTGGGTGGTGTGCACGGCTTTGGTAAGTGGCAAGGCCCCATCCTCACTGATTCCGGTGGTTTTCAGGTATTTTCTTTGAGTAAACTACGTAAAATTACTGAAGAAGGTGTTATTTTTAAACATCCAGTGACTGGCGAGATGCGACTTATCACTCCAGAAACTTCTATACAAATACAACTGGCTTTGGGTTCAGATATGATTGTCGCCTTTGATCATCTGACAGGCCTAGACGCCGTTTCACAAAAGGATACTTTGGAGGCCTTTGAGCGTACACATCGTTGGCTCGAGCGTTGCGTGAAAGAATTTAAACGGCTAACAGATCATTTAGAACCAATGCAAAGGCCATTATTATTTGGGGTAGTACAAGGTGGTCTAGACAAAGCTTTGCGTCGTCAGTCATTAGCACTTGTGCAAGCTAGCGAAGTAGGCGGGATTGCTATAGGTGGGCTATCAGTTGGTGAGAGCAAGGCAGAGATGTATGAGGTGTTAGAATTTTTGGCGCCACTCTATGATCAGTCAGCTCGCCCTCGATTCTTACTCGGTGTGGGTGATCCACCAGATATCCGTTTTGCTATTGAGCACGGTATTGATATGTTGGACTGTGTTTTACCCACTCGTAACGCCCGTCACGCAACAGTGTGGTCTCAAGATCTTCATAATGACAACGTAAAAGTAATAGATCAAAAGCTACATCTTACAAATGCTCAATACAGCGATGATCCTCTACCAATTATGGAGGGTTGTGATTGTTACACTTGTATGATGGGTTTCTCGCGCGGTTTCTTACGGCATCAGTTTAAGGTAGGAGAGCCGTTAGCGGGTAGTTTGGCAAGTATTCATAATCTTCGCTATTTATCACGAATCTGCGAACAATATAGACCGTCATAAGCACTGTAACTGGCGGAAGCGCATGACAGGCCAAGGTAGTCTTACTAATCTGTTTAAATAAATAGCTACTTTACTATGGTGGGCGATATAGGATTCGAACCTATCACCTCCACAACGTCAATGTGGCGCTCTAGCCAAATGAGCTAATCGCCCTTTAGTACAGTAGGCTACGTGCTAGTATAGGCCATCTACCTCTGATGCACAAGCCAAAACACATAAGATAACAGGGGTAATATGAAAAAGCGAACAAACTGTCGCAATTTATTTACTTGCTCTATGGCATAGAACTGCATAAAAATATCATACACAGCATACTGGGCCTTAAAAAGATATCCACATTATCCACAGGCAAGTCATTAAAAAACTAAAATAAGTACTAGCATTATGGTACTAGTACACGTATAGTAGCCTGCAGGTGAAGGTAATTGGTGCTCGTTACAGTAAGTAAATGGAGCAGCATTAAAGCCTCGCCTTGCAGGGTACGTAGTTTGAGAGACTCGTACACGGTGTGCCTCTATCTTTTTACCATCTTGGTTACTTTAGACACTTTCTAAGTGTTGCACCTTATCGGCGGATGGTGTGAGGATATAGGTTTAGAGACGCGCTTTAATTACTTTAAATGTATTTGCGAGAGCATTTAAGGTGATTTGTACCAAGCGCGTCTCTTTTTTATAGGGATAGTCATCTATTTTCTGAAACTTTCTATATAATAAGAAGTATTGAGGTAAAAAAATACGCATGAATGAACAAGATAACTTGTATGCAATGAGGCATAGCCTTGCGCACATAATGGCTTCGGGCATTAAGCGGCTTTGGCCTGACACAAAATTTGGAATTGGCCCTGTAGTTGATAATGGGTTTTATTATGACATTGTGCCAGCGGAGCAACAGTTGTCAGAAGATAATTTTGGTCAAATCGAAGCTGAAATGCGCAAAATAATTGCCGAGAATCAGGCATTTGTACGCCACACTATGCCCATTGACGGTGCGGTTGTTTGGGCGGAAGAACAGCAACAACCATTTAAAGCGGAACTACTCAATGATTTAAGACGGGCTGGTACAACTGTTGCGAGTGAACTAACACCAAATGAACTAGGCATTATTAGTGATGAGTCAGTGGTTGATGAGGTATCTTTTTATACCAATGGTGACTTCACCGATCTTTGCAGAGGTCCGCATCTCGGGACTACAGGTGAGGTGGGTGCTTTTAAGCTCATGCGAATAGCCGGTGCATACTGGCGTGGCAACGAAAAAAATGCGCAAATGCAGCGAATTTATGGTATTGCTTTTTCCTCCGAACAGGAGCTAAAAAGCCATCTTGCACTGCTTGAAGAGGCAAAAAAGCGTGATCATCGACGCTTGGGTCAAGAGCTAGATTTGTTTACTTTTTCTGATCTAGTGGGGTCTGGCTTGCCACTTTATACTCCCAGAGGTACGGTTGTGCGTGAAGGGCTTATAAAGTTTTCTGAGGCAGTCCGTGAACAGATTGGCTTTCAGCGTGTGTGGTCACCCCACATCACTAAAAAGGAGCTTTACGAAGTGTCTGGACACTGGGAAAAGTTTGGCAATGAGCTTTTTTTGGTTAAAAGCCAGGAGACTTCTGATGAGCTTGTTATGAAGCCTATGAACTGCCCACACCATAGCCAGATTTATGCTGCTCGTCCGCGTAGCTATCGTGATTTGCCATTAAAATATATGGAGACCACTACTAATTATCGTGACGAGAAGAGTGGGGAATTGCACGGTTTGTCTAGAGTGCGATCTTTGAGTCAGGATGACAGCCACACATACTGCCGCGAGGACCAGGTAGATGGGGTGTTCGATCAATTGATAGAAAAGATACGAGAATTCTATTCGGCCATTAATATGAGCTTGCAATTGCGGCTTAGTTTAAGGGATGACAGCGCAGCTTACTTGGGCCCTGTCGATTTATGGGAGTATGGTCAAAAGAAATTATCTGAGATTGCGGCCAGGAATAATCTTGAGTATTTTGAGCAAAAAGGCGAAGCTGCCTTTTATGGCCCAAAGCTGGATTTTATGGCCACTGATGCTATTGGCCGGGTTTGGCAAGTCGCTACTATTCAGTTTGATTTTGTACAACCAGAGCGTTTTGGCCTTGAGTTTACTGATGAAAAGGGCGAGAAACAGCGTCCAATTATGATTCATTGTGCAATTATGGGTAGTTTTGATCGATTCTTCTCGGTATTTATAGAACACACCGGTGGTCGTTTCCCGGTGTGGCTAGCACCAGAACAAATACGGATCATAACTGTGAATCAAGAAGAAGACACACTAGCGTTTGCGCAGAAAATCTTTGATAGAGCAAGCGAGCTAGGCCTACGCGTTAGTGTTGATAATAATAGTGATTCGGTTGGTAAAAAGATACGAGATGCAGAAGTGTGGAAGGTGCCTTACACCATTGTGCTGGGCGAAAAAGAAATTTCTAGCGGAGAAGTGACACCCCGCATCAGAAAAGAAATGGAAGTACAGCCCCCAACACCAATGCCAATAGATAATTTTCTTAAAACAGTAGCCAACGAGGCAGCAAGCAGAGTGAGTAGATCTTCACTATGAAAAAATTCAATATTTACTATCAGGTGACAGTTGTCTGTGCGATATCGTTAGGGGTATTAGTTGTGTTACAGCTTTTGTTTGTATTGCTACCACTGTATGATTTGGTTGGCAAAGATATTGTGAATGCTGATGATCTATTAAACACTGCTGAGAGAAGGGCAAACATACTCAACATATTGATGGTTGCCACTACTCTTGTGATGGTAGGTGCATCATTGATCGGTGCAAAGAAAAATAGCATCAAGAAGAAAAGGCATGCAGCCAAGTAGGCAATTTTCTGAAAACGTGTATGCCCTAGTAGAGTGTATACCCAAGGGGAGAGTTATGACCTATGGGCAAATTGCAGGATTGTGCGGTAATGCTCGAGCCGCTCGTATTGTTGGTGGTATTGCGCACTATGGCCCTGTTTCATTACCCTGGCACCGGGTTGTTAATAGATCCGGTGGACTCGCCAATGGTTATTATGGTGGCCAAGAAGGGCAAAAGGCAGCGCTGGTGAATGAGGGTGTGGAAGTGTTTGGAGATAGTGGCGATTACAAAGTGCTATTGGAGACGTATTTGTGGTCACCGAACAGCTAAGTGTCGCACCCCTTATTGTTATCGTCGGGGTGACGGCGAGCGGCAAGTCCAAACTAGCGCTAAAGCTTGCCAAAGAGCTGGGAGGTGAGATAATCTGCGCAGACTCACGCACCATCTATAAGGGCATGGATATTGGTACCGCTAAGCCTAGTAAGTCAGAGCAGGCTGAAGTAAAGCATCATTTGCTTGATGTCGTTACCCCGGACACTATTTTTACGGCTGCAATGTTTAAGCAGAGGGCGAGTCTTGCCATCACTGACTGCCATACTAGAGGGGTGCAACCATTTTTAGTGGGTGGGAGTGGTCTGTATATTGATGGCTTATTATTTAATTACGCATTCGGCCCATCTGTAGAAATCGAGGAACGATCACAACTAGAACAGCTCACTATCACTGATTTACAACAAAGAATCATAGAGAAAGGATTAGCGCTGCCCAATAATCCTCAGAACCCGCATCGTCTCATACGCGTTATCGAATCTAACGGTGCGGTACCAGTGCGCTCACAATTTAGGGGTGCAACACTCATGCTTGGGCTTGATAGGCCGAAAGTCCAAGTGGTTGAACAAATCATTAGGAGAGTAGATATGATGCTGGATAACGGGCTTAAACAAGAAGTGACAAGACTCAAAGACCAATATGGATGGACTGCTGCAGGTCTCAATGCGGTAGGGTACAAGGAATGGCAACCATACTTTGCGGGAACAAAGACAGTTGACGATGTCAGACAAGATATTATTCGTAACAGTGTTCATTATGCTAAAAGGCAGCGTACTTGGTTTCGTAGAAACGAGCATATACAATGGGTTACAACTGATGAGCAGGCAGAAAAACTAGTACAAGCTTTTATAACCAACCAAAGGAAGTGAAACGAGCACAACTTAAACGAACAAATCCGTGGTAAGATTAATATATGGTCGAGCAACTATTTGGGTCAAAAACGCGGGTGAAGCTATTGAAGCTTTTTTATAGCAATCCAAACAGATCGTTTTATGTTCGTGAAATTACACGCAAGATAGATGAGCAAATTAATTCGGTACGCAGAGAATTATCCAACCTCTTAAGCATTGGTATTATTTCGTCCGATACAACAAATAACCGGCTTTACTATGAGGTTAATCAAGACTATGACTATTTTGATCCATTATCAAAAATTTTTGGAACCGAGATAGTTGAAACAGAAGTGTTAGCCACCGATACTCCAATAGTCAAGTCGACCAAGCCAATTGATCCAGAAGTGGTCGAAATGACCAGTCTTGGCAATGTTGAGTTAGTTATCTATACTGGACAATTCACAAGAGATGAACAAAGCGGTATTGATATTTTGTTAGTCGGAGATGTGAACCAAACGAAGTTGCAGAAATTTATGACCACTCTGGAGCTAAAAGAGAAAAAAGATATCCGTTATGTCGTCATGCCAAGCAGTGAGTTTGAATATCGTCGTCAAGTGAAAGATCGTTTTATAACAAAAGTGCTTAGTTCAAAAAAGCAGGTGCTACTGGATAAAAAACAAATAACAGAGGAGGTATAGTAGATGGAATTTCAGTTTTTTGGAGCAAATTGCGTAGGGTTAATAACAAAACAAGCAGCATTTATTGTAGATGATAATTTGGCTAGCTTAGGTCTAAAAACCGTCACAAAGCCAGAGAGTGTGTCGCTTTTCACGCAGCTGCCTATAACCACCCCTCTTGCTCGACTCACAATTACCGATCCAGGCGAATACGAGCTGTCTGGAGTATCTATTTTTGGCATTGCAGCCAGGGCGCATACTGATGAGTTGAGTCATGAGACGGCTACCATCTATAAATTGCAACATGATGAGTTGAGAGTAGCGATAGTAGGCCATATACATTCTGATATTAGCGAGGATCAGCTTGAGCAGTTGGGCGCTGTAGATATTCTGATAGTACCTGTAGGTGGTAATGGCTATACACTTGATGCTGTTGGTGCCGTACAGTTAATTAAAAAGATTGAACCAAAGTTAGTTATTCCAACCCATTATGAGGATGCCACGGTTAAGTACCCCGTGCCTCAGTCGCCGCTAAGCGAGTTCCTAAAAGTCATAGGCGTGGAACCTCAGATCTTGACGGCAAAGTTTAAGCCCAAGCCAGCAGACTTTACCGAGCAGCTCCAAGTGGTAGTTTTAAACAGATAATAAAAAAGCCCCTACAACCTTTTGGTGGTAGGGGCTTTCACTCGACAATTCCTACTGGATAAGTCCCTTTTTCTTCAGTGTACGAATAGCTTGTGCTGAAAGTTTCATTGTGACTTTCTTGCCATCAACAGTAAATGTTTTTGTCTGGAGGTTTGGCTTCCATACTTTTTGAGTATGGCGTTGAGAGAAGCTCACGTTGTGGCCGTATTGTTTACCTTTACCAGTTAAATCACAGCGCTGCATGTGGATTTCCTTCTTAGTTTATGCTACCAATGTTGTTACAAAGGCTTATTCAGTAGCCTATTGTAGCTTTTTTTAGCTTTTCGGTCAAGTGGTAGTAGATTATACTTACAGTATATGCTTCAAAATCTCGATAGTTTGCAGTTGGTATTTTTTCTTATAGCGATGCTCATTGGTATGAGTTTCCACGAGGCAATACACGCATTTGTTGGTCACTGGCTAGGTGACGATACTGCAAAGCTGGAGGGCAGACTTACCCTAAATCCATTGAAGCACATTGATATATTTACAACAGTGTTGTTGCCTTTTGTGATGATTCTTGCCGGGTTACCCCCCATATTTGCCGCTAAACCAGTGCCTTTTAACCCCCTAGTCGTCAAGTACGAAGAATTTGGAGCCGCCTTGATTGGTATTGCGGGTCCTTTTAGTAATCTGTTACTTGCCTGTGCGAGTG
>Ga0224722_1001861_pt1 | contig 11510 bp, 8 predicted proteins | sample Balambano_FR1_Me_FD_161646 | JGI IMG/M metagenome (GOLD analysis project Ga0224722, IMG submission 161646) | Freshwater sediment microbial communities from Lake Towuti, South Sulawesi, Indonesia - Balambano_FR1_MetaG | ecosystem: Environmental > Aquatic > Freshwater > Lake > Sediment | place...
ACCCGACGCACGCCGTTGCACGGGCGCGCTGCGATTCCCTCGCTCACACGGCGCAGAGCAGCAGCGCGCCCGTGCAACGGCGTGCGTCGGGTAATGGCAAAGGCATCAACCGCAGCCCGGATGGCCTGTTCGAGATCCGCAGGAGCGGCGCGGTGTACCGTCGCAACCGGCTCGCCGTCGTATGGGCAGGCAACACTATAAGGCGTACCAGCGCGCAGTTCGCCGGCCAGGATGAAGCGGTACTCGGGTGTGTCGGTCATCGGCTCTCCTGGGAGAGAAGGGGGAGTGAGGGATACCTCCACATCCCACCGTCTACCATTGTAAAGCGCTATATAACCTGGTCAGCAGCGCAGCTTATCGAGTTCGGGCATCAGAACCACGCTTTCCTGTTCGTTGGGGTCGGTGCGGGCCAGCAGCACAACACACTCGGCGGCCGAGTCGTTGTAGGGCTGGTGCGGCACGCCGGCCGGGATGTACAGGTATTCGCCGGCCTTGACTACCAGGTGATGTTCGAGCTGCGGGCCGTACCACATACACGCCTCGCCGCTGATAATATAGATCGCTGTCTCGTGGTTCTCGTGGAAATGCGGATTGGCGCGCGCGCCGGGCGGCATCCGCACCATATGCATGCAGATCCCTCGTGCGCCAACTGATTCGGCCGAGATGCCGGCGAAGTAGGTCAGCCCTTGCTTGCCGGCAAAGGTTCCGTCGCCACGCACTACCTGGCAGGATGGCGCGGTCACAGGCTTGGTCTCGATCATGGGGTGCTCCTTCGCGAACAAGAGCGGGGCTTGGGGGTGCAACCCCCGAAGAAAACCCCTCCAGGTTACCCGCCCGTTCAGGCTACGATAGATTGTAGCATACAGCCTTTCGGAGCATTCGCACTGCTACACGATACCGGCAAAAAGATCGTCCTCCAGCCCCTCGCGCGGCGGGAGCGGCACACGCGCAGCTACCAGCGTGAAGAACTCGCGGTCGTTCAGTTCGCGCAGCAGTTCCTCCGGCATGCTGAGGAACGGCCCGTCGGCACTGATCTGAGTGCGGTGGACGCGCAGCGCCGCACGTTTGTGTTCCAGGTATGCGCCAACGTCGATGCTGGTGGTGACCTGCGCCTCGGGCACGGTGAACAGTTCGAGCGGAAAATCCGGCCGGTCGAGTGGCGTCGGCAATCCGCGCTCGCGCATCACTTCGAACAAGCGCTGCCAGCGTTCGCGCGGCGAGGCGATCTCGTACAGCTTGAGCGGCGTCCACGGCGGCCCGGCCTCCGGAAAGCGCTGGTGGTCGCCGGCTGCTTCCCAGGCAGCAAGGGTGGCTCTGTGGCACGCAATATGATCCGGGTGGCCGTAACCGCCATGGGCATTGTAGGAAACCAACACATGCGGACGGTGCGCGCGCACGAGCCGCACCAGTCGCTCGGCAGCCGCATTGGGAAGAACTATATTGAACGACTCTGGATGCTGGTTGCTTTCCATTCCAGCCATGCCTGAGTCACGGTAACCAAGCAGTTCGAGCCGGTCGATCCGCAGGATCTCGACCGCGCGCGCCAGTTCGTCGCGGCGCAGTTCGCTCAGGCGCGCCTTGTTATCGGGGGTGTTCAGTTCGGGATCGACGATCTCGCCCTCGTCGCCGAGCGTAGCAGTGACCAGAACCGTGCGAACACCACGCTCGTGGTAGTGTACAAAGACGCCACCAGTGCCGATCACCTCGTCGTCGGGGTGTGCGTGGACAACCATGAGCGTTGGAGGGTGGTTTATGGGGTTTAGCATCTTCTCATTCTGTTGATGAAACCGGATATAGTGAGTAGCGTATTATATAGCACTGGCGTGGCGCTATAATGATGCGGGAGCGCAAGCCCTCCCTGAGAAGTGGGCTGTGCCTCCACCAATGCTTCTAGCAAACCTCTATCATTCGTGAACAAGAGCAGGGGCTTGGGGACGCAGTCCCCAAAAAAGAAACCCCTAATTCCTGCATAAATCCGATTGGATTTCTGTATGGACAATTCAAGAGGAAACGATGGCTGAGCCGATGGCGGCTGAAGTACAGCAGCTCCTCCACGAAGGGCGAACAGCCGCAGTGGCGGGCGATACATTTGTGGCACGCGAAAGCTTTCGCCGGGCTACTGAGTACGATCCGGCCAATGCTGAAGCCTGGCTTGGCCTGAGCAGCGTGACGCCGATTCTGGCCGAGAAACGCGGCTATCTGTTGCGCGTGCTGGAACTCGAGCCCGGCAATCAGGAGGCCCGCGATAGCCTGGCCTACGTCGAGAAATTGCAGGCCGAAGGGATGCAGCTCGCTCCATCGCGGCGGCGCGCGGAACCGCCGCCGAGCGCTCCTGCCACGCCGCCCACCAGCGAGCCCGCGCTTCCGGTGGCACCAGAGATCTTGCACTGTTACCGCCATCCCGAGCGGGAAACCGGCCTGCGTTGCGTGCAATGCGACCGCCCGATCTGCGGCGCGTGCGCGCAGATCACCAATGTTGGTCAGCTCTGCCCCGAATGCCGCAAGGCCCGCCGCCCGGCGAACTACAAAGTCAGCGCAGGCCAGATCGCACTCGGCACACTGGCAGGCCTGCTGATCGGCGGGCTTGCCAATGTCGTACTGCCGCTGGTGCTTGGCATCCCATTCCTCGGGCTGATCCTGGCAATGGTGACTGGGCCGGTTGGTGGCGAGCTTGCTGTGCGGCTTTCCGAACGGTTCACACGCGGCAAGCGCGGGCGCGCCATGCAGTTCGCGGTGGGCGGTGGAATCGTGGCCGGGATCTCGCCCATACTCGTGACGGTACTGGTGGCGGTGCTGGTGTTCGGCGCGGGCGGCGCGTTGCTTTCCGGGCTGCTGGTGGGGCTGTGGACGGTGCTGGCGGTCACAACGGCGGCGGCGAGACTGAAGTAAGAGGCTAGGGGCTAGAGGCTAGGGGTTGAGAGTTGGAGTGCAGCGTTGACATCGCAGCACTAGCCTCAAGTCTCTAGCCTCTAGCCTCTCATGCGTTGCCGTACACTGGAATGCTTGCGCCCGATATGATCCGCGCATCGGGGCCGGCCAGAAACAGCACCACGCGCGCAATCGCCTCGGGCGCTACCCACCGGCTTGGGTCGGCCTTGGGGTTGCCGGCACGGTTAGCAGGCGTGTCGATCGTGCCGGGAACGAGGAGGTTGGCGGTGATGTGGTGCGGGCGCAATTCGGCGGCCAGCGCCTCGGTAAGCTGTGCAACGGCGCGTTTGGCGGCGGCGTAGGCGGCCAGGTTTGCAGCGGGTTGCGTGGCGGTACGGCTGCCAACATTGATAATCGTGCCGCTGCCACGGGCGCGGAGATGCGGCACGGCCGCCTGGCACGAGAGCACTGCCGTTTTCAGGTTGATATCAAGCTGTTGCTGCCACAGCGTCCAGGGCGTTTCGTGTACCGGGCTACCACCGGCAAAGCCGCCCGCAATGTTCACCAGGATGTCGAGCCCGCCCAGTTCGGCAACTGCGGTGCGATACACTTGCCCCACCGCCTGCTCGTCCGTCAGATCCACACGATCGCCGTGCAGCCGAGCGTCGGCCCCAAACTCGCCACGAAGCCGCTTCCAATCTTCCGGGTTGCGGTAGGGCACAAACACTGCTGCACCCGCCTCATGCAGCGCCGTCACCACCGCCGGGCCAAGCCCGCCCGTGGCACCGGTCACGATCGTGGCTTTGCCGTCCAGCAATAGCATTGCAGCTTCCAGGAGGGTGCAAGGGAGGGCTGTAGGGGCGGAGCGCGCTCGCCCCTACAGCCCTCCCTTGCAATCCACACAATCAAGACATCGGCACCTGCGGCACGATCATGCCGTCGATGCGCTCGAAGATCTCGGCGATCGAGTGGCCGGTAATCGTCAGCCCGTGATTCTTCAGGCCGATCACCGCCCGGCTCGGATCCGGCTCGTGGCGCACCAGCTCAGCCACCTCACGCGCAAGCTCGTACGTTCCGCACGGGTAGTTCATTTCGGTCGAGGGAATCGGATCCTTCCACCAGGCGTGGATATGGACGATCGCCCCCACAGCCGGGTGCTCGCGGTAGATCATGAAATGCTCGATCGCATCCACCGAAACCCGCCGTGGCTCTACCGACGGCGGCACGCTGAGCTGAATCATGAGCTTTTCGGGGATGTAATCGGTAACCAGCAGGATGTCGCGCCCAACCGTCTCGAGCTTGCTCTTGTCCACACCGGAAGCCGACATCCAGAAGTGGGCCGGGTTATGCAGCGCGCGCGCGCTAAGATTGCCGTACGACAGACCGCCAATACCGTACAGGCGCTTGACGTGGCGCAGTTCGCGCTCGGAAAGATACTCATGGATGGGCGTGACCGCCGGAAGCAGTCCCATACTATCGAGCTTCTTGCCGGCCCAGCCGATCTGGCGCGTCGTCTCGTCGCCAGACCACAGTGTGTCCGGCAAGTCGGGCACGAAGTCGTTATTGATCACCAGATGGCTGCATGCCAGCGGCTGGATGCGGCCATAGATCTGGTCGAAGAACGCCCCCTCGTCACCATCGAGGCGCACCGTATAATGGCCCTGTTCGATCGTCACGAAATGCGCTTCGAGCACGCCGTCGACGCGGGTGTTGTACACCACCATATTTGCGAGCGAACGCACGATCAGCGGGTAGGCGGCCTTCATCACATCGCGCTGGTTATCAGGCCCCTCGACAATCGTGGTAACAAAGGTGCCCTGGCCGCGGCGGTGAATCGGGCGCGGTTTGTCGATGTCACACAGATTGAGCACCAGCCGTACCGGCGGATGTTCGTCAGGCGCGGCGTCAGGTGCCGCTGGTGCCTGGAACGCATGGCCATGACGCGCAAGTGCGCCAACCAGGCTGTTGGCAAACCAGTTGACCAGCGCGCTCGTGCTCGTGCCGGCAGTGGTGAATGTAAGCTCTTCATCGGAGCCGAGCATGGGCTCCGCTGGCGGCGACCAAGTCTCCTGATGCATTGTTTCTTAATCCTCTGATGTACAGACTAGTAGGAAGGGGACAGGGGAGGGCCAGGCCCTCCTGGAACCCCCACCCGCTTTTCATTGCGGCGGAATGCGTCAGGCGCATGACCGCCTAACGTACATTTAACGAAGGTAGCACAGAATACGCGCTGACCTGAGGCTTGTCAAGTAATCTGAACACAGGGTGCGGGCCGGCGCACCTGGTGCAGAGACGACCCGCCGGGTTGTCTCTACGAGGCGCGCGGCCCGCACGGTGACGGCGCGAGCAGGGCTGCCGTCAGGAGTTATTCCCCTGAACGAGCTTTTCGCGGATGGTATTGACTTCCTGGCGCAAGCGGGCGTCGGTGTTGAGTTCTTCGGTGATCTTCTCGCAGCCATACATAACCGTGGTATGGTCACGCCCACCAAGCAGCGTGCCGATATCCACCAGGCTCGACTCGGTTTCTTCGCGCAGCAGATACATTGCCACTTGGCGCGGGATCACGATGTTGCGCGAACGGCCGCGGCCCTGCATGGCACGCAGATCCACTCCGTAAAAGTCGGCCACCTCGCGCAGGATCATATCCGATGAAATGCGGCGGCGGCGGCTGGTGTCCAGCAACTCCGAAAGCGCCGCCGTGGCCACTTCGACGCTTACCGGAGCGCCGATCATCTGTGCATACGCCACCACGCGGTTCAGACACCCTTCGAGTTCGCGGATGTTGGACTGGATGCGATGCGCCAGGAAATCGATCACCTCGGCCGGGATGTTGACCAGCATTTGCTCGGCTTTGGTACGCAGGATGGCAGTGCGTGTTTCGAGATCCGGCATCTGAACATCGACGATCAAGCCCCATTCGAAGCGCGAGCGCAGCCGTTCTTCGAGGGTGAGGATGGCCTTCGGCGGCTTATCGGACGAAATCACAATCTGCTTGCCGGAGGAGTGCAGCGTGTTGAAGGTATGGAAGAATTCCTCCTGCGTGCTTTCCTTGCCGGCGATGAACTGAATATCGTCGATCAGCAGGATGTCGATGTTGCGGTAGCGCACGCGGAACTCTTCGGTCTGCTGACGCCGGATGGCGTTGATCAGGTCGTTGGTGAACTTCTCGGACGAGACGTACAGAACATTGATCTCCGGGTCGCGGTCGAGCGCATAGTTGCCGATCGCATGCAACAGGTGGGTTTTGCCAAGCCCCACACCGCCATACAGGAACAGCGGGTTATAGGCCGCCGCCGGATGTTCGGCAACTGCCATGCAGGCCGCGTTGGCCAGACGATTGCTCGGGCCGACGATGAAACGATCAAAGGTATAGCGCGCATTCAGCATGCCGGTTCGCATGGCCGAGCCGAATTCGAGCTGTGTTGGCAGGCGGTCATAGGTGCCGTTGCCGTTGGGCGCGACATTGGCGTGGCGTGCCCCATTGGCATAGCCATTGGTGCCGTGCAGCGCAGTAGCACGCTCGTGTTCAGCGGGCTCGTACTGCGGCGTGTCTTCGCGGCCGAAGAAACCACCGCCGTTGGCGGCTGGCGCGGCGATCACCACCCGTACGGCCACCGGAAAACCCACCAGGCTACTGAGCATCTCGCGCAGGGCAGTGTTGTAGCGGCTTTCGAGCCCTTCCTTGTAGAAGGCGCTCGGCGTGCCGATTGTCGCAACCCCACCCTCGATCGAGAGCAGCGATGCACGCCTGAGCCAGGTATTGAACTCCTGACGCGATGTTTGAACCTGCAACGAGCCCAGTGTCGCATTCCAGATCTTCGCGAGATTCACACAGGGCCTCCATTTCGGACAAACGCAGAGATACGGCGCGTGCACGTCAGGCGCGCACCGGTCGACAACAGCTCTGGGCAGCATCATCGGAGCCAGAGGAGGCAGGTGGCGTAGTTCGGTGTGCTGCGGATGATACCCCATGGTCACCGGCTTTTCAAGTCGCAGCAGGCTAGTTCACTATAACGCTTCGTTATATTCCGCGCCGGTCGTATACCCGCCGATCCCATGAGATCCGGGCGATCATGGCGAGGATATGTCGACCTGAGGCAGCGCTTCATGTGGATAACAGGGGCGCACGAGCAATGGTCGTGGCACGTCTATGGCGTTACAGCGCCGATCATGGGCTTGTGTGCGGCTGTCAAGTTCTTTCCACATTCTTGTGGAAAACTTGGGTGGAATGTGGATAGAATAGCGGTCGCAGATGTATGTTGGCGGCAGTCGGGTTTGGTCAGGGGGCCGGCTCGCTTGGCGTGGGTATCACGCCGAACAGTTCGAGCGGTGGCAGCTCGGTGAGGCTGGCGAGGCCAAACTGGCGCAAGAACTCGGGTGTGGTGGCGTACAGGATCGGCCTGCCAACGGTTTCGAGCCGCCCGGCTTCGGCAATCATCTCGCGGCCAAGCAGCACGCGGATCACGCCACCGCTGTCGACGCCACGCACTGCTTCTACCTGGGCGCGTGTGATCGGCTGGCGGTAGGCGATGATCGCCAATACTTCGAGTGCTGCACCGGAAATCCGTGGCTGGCTCTGCACGCCAAGGAAGCGCTCGACAACTGTGGCGGCTTCGGGGGCGCTGACCAACTGGGCTCGTTCGCCATGGCGTTGCACGCGCACGCCGCGCCCGGCGCACAGCGCAGCAAGTTCATCGAGTGCCTGTTCCACCGCGTCGGGGGCGATTTCGAGCGCACGCGCCAGCTCGGCCACCGCAACCGGCTCGCCGGCAATGAAGAGCAGCGCTTCGAGTAATTGAACCGTGGCCGGCTTGGGAAGGGGTGGAATGTCGAGCAGTGGTGGTTGGGTCATAGCGGGTTACGGGTTAAGGGTTAGGGGTTAGTGAGAGCACTCGTCCCTAACCCCTAACCCCTACCCCTTAACTTGCCTTCGTCAGCGTCTGCAAAAAGTCCTGGTTCGTGCGCGTCTTGGCCATGCGCGTCAGCACCAGTTCGGTGCCTTCGTTCTCGCCCAGCATGGAAACCATGCGCCGCAATGTCCAGACCTGGCGCAGCGCTTCGGTGCCGAGCAGCAACTCCTCGCGCCGTGTGCCGCTCCTGGTGATGTCGATCGCCGGGAACACGCGCTTTTCGGCCAGCTTGCGATCGAGGTGCAACTCCATGTTGCCGGTGCCCTTGAACTCCTCGTAGATCACGTCGTCCATGCGCGAGCCGGTGTCTACCAGGCAGGTTGCGATGATCGTGAGTGAGCCGCCGTTTTCGATATTGCGCGCCGCGCCGAAGAAGCGTTTGGGCGGGTAGAGCGCCACCGGGTCGATACCGCCCGACAGCGTGCGGCCCGAGGGCGGCATGTCGAGGTTGTAGGCCCGCGCGAGGCGGGTGATCGAGTCCATCAGGATCACCACGTCCTGGCCGCCTTCCACCAGGCGCTTGGCGCGTTCGAGCGTCATCTCGGCCACTTTGGTATGATCTTCCACCGGCTCGTCGAAGGTCGAGGAGATCACATCGCCCTTGACCGAGCGCTTCATGTCGGTCACTTCTTCCGGGCGCTCGCCGATCAAGAGCACCATGAGATGCGCGTCGGGGTGGTTGACGGTGATGCCGTTCGCCAGTGATTTAAGCAGCAGGGTCTTGCCGGCTTTCGGCGGGCTGACGATCAAGCCGCGCTGGCCGCGCCCGATCGGCGCCACCAGATCCACCACGCGCGTCGAAAGAATATTCGGCTCGGTTTCGAGCTTGAACTGCTCGTTCGGAAAGATCGGCGTGAGCTGATCGAACCCGGGCCGTTTGCGCGCCGTTTCGGGATCCATGCCATTGATCAGCTCGACGCGCAGCAGCGAGAAGTAGCGCTCGCTCTCTTTTGGCGGCCGGATCTGGCCCCAGATACGGTCGCCGGTGCGGAGCCCAAAACGCCGGATCTGCGACTGCGAAACATACACATCGTCCGGCCCCGGCAGCATGCGGTCGCCGCGCAAAAAGCCGAAGCCATCCGACACAACATCCAGAATGCCGTCCGACAGCTGGTGGCCTTGTTCCTCGCTCTGCACCTGCAAGAGCTTGAACACCAGATCCTGCTTCTTCAGGCCGGTCACGCCGGTGAGGCCACTGGCCTTTGCCATCTCGCGTAGGTCGTTGAGCGTCTTGTTCTCGAGTTCAGCCACATTGATCGCCGGCCGATCACGGCTTGGCGCTGCTACTGGCTCGGCGTATTCCAGCGCAACATCACTCTGGCTGTTCTTGGTTCGCATCCGTGGCACGCAAAAACTCCTCGCTGCCGCACGTAACACGGGCAGCCATCATACTGGGCCTGAAGAAGAGAAGCCCAAGGGGAAGAAAACCTGTGGAGCGCTCGTATGCCTCCCGCCCACGTCGAAACGCACTGTTTTCATATCGCAGAGCGCGCCGTGAGAGGCCGTGCGCGCTGAGACGCTATTGTTGTGGCCGATTCCGCTGCTCATCTGCAAAATTCGAGGTGTTCGCCGCACAATGGCTGTTTCATCGCCAATATGCCCGCGGCGTCGTGTTGCTGCGTGCGGGAAACGTCCCCGGAGGGGCGTGACCAGGGGATATTCGGCTGCGTGTGCTTGGGGTTGAATGGTTGCGAGCGGCGGACAGTGCCGGGGCAACACGTCACTCGCAATGCCAGTATACCACGCATGTCAAGCATATGCGAGTTCGGATTTCGCTCGGTCAGGGCTGGTGCAAAGTCCGAGGCAACCACCACGCCTGGCGGGACCCAGAGGGCACCCCGCCGCGGCGAGAATCGCGAAGCCCGCTCAAGCGGGCTGGAAAGCGTGCCATCAGCCGCCTTCAAGCCGGCTTCGCATGCCAGCGAGGGCTTCAGCCCGCAGCGTGGACAGCCGCCGATGAGCCTGTCTACGACGTTGCACCAGCCCTGTTCGCTCGGTTGACGCACCGCGTGACGGCCAGTACAATGCAGGCGCGCGGCCGGCAGCACGCTGGTTCGCTTTGTGGCGTGGCCGTTACCGAGGATAACCCGATGAAGAAGCTTTCCAGCGCGGAAATCCGTGAGGCGTACCTTTCGTTCTTCGAGCAGCGCGGCCACGCCCGTGTGCCGAGCTCGTCGCTCATCCCCGGCACCGACCCAACGCTGCTGTTTGCGAACTCGGGCATGGTGCAGTTCAAGGATACGTTCCTTGGCCTCGAACAGCGCCCCTACCGCCGCGCTACCACTGCCCAGAAATGCCTGCGTGTCTCCGGTAAACACAATGATCTCGAAGAAGTCGGGCCGTCGCCGCGCCACCATACCTTCTTCGAGATGCTCGGCAATTTTTCGTTCGGCGATTACTTCAAAGAACTGGCAATCCCGATGGCCTGGGAACTGCTCACCGAGGTCTTCGAACTGCCGGTCGAACGGCTGTGGTTCACGGTCTTCGAGGGCAAGGGCACCATCCCGGCCGACACCGAGGCCGAACAGCTGTGGATCAAGGCCGGCGCGTCGCCCGAGCGCGTGCTGCGCTTCGGCGAAAAAGATAACTTCTGGATCATGGGCGATACCGGGCCGTGCGGGCCGTGCTCGGAGATCACGGTCTATATCGGCGAGGATCTTTCGAAGATGCGCGCCGAGGGCGTGAACTCCGACGATCCGGATTATGTGGAAATCTGGAACAACGTCTTCATGCAGTTCGACCGCGTGACGATGCAACCCTTGCCGCGCCCGTCGATCGACACCGGCATGGGCCTCGAACGCATGGCGATGGTGATGCAGGGCGTGCATTCGACCTACGACACGGATCTGTTCCAGACGATCATTGGCCGCACGATCGCGCTGCTTGGCTCGGACGAAGCCCACTACCGCGCGCATTTCGCGCCCTACCGCGCCGTTGCCGACCACGCGCGTTCGGTGGCGTTTCTGATCGCCGACGGCGTGCTGCCGGGCAATACTGGCCGTTCGTACGTGCTGCGCCGGATCCTGCGCCGCGCCGTGTATCAGGGACGCACAGTCGGCTTCGTGAAGCCGTTCCTGGCCGAGGTTGTCCGCACGGTAATCGACGAAATGGGCTCGGCGTACTCCGAATTGCGCCAGCGTCAGTCGTTCATTCTTGAGACGGTAGACAACGAAGAGCGTCAGTTCCTTGGCACGCTGTCGGGCGGGATCGTGCGGCTTGGCGCGGTGATCGAGCAGGTGAAGGCCAGTGGCGGCACTACTCTGCCGGGTGCCGATGCCTTTACGCTCAAAGACACATATGGCTTTCCGCTCGATCTGACACAGAAGATCGCCTCCGAGCAAGGGCTCGCGGTGGACGAGCCGGCGTACGAGCAGGCCATGCAGGCCCAGCGCGAGCGCTCCCGCAAGGCGGCGCAGTTCAAGCGCGGCGGCGATGTGGACGTGTGGGCCGGCATGGAACTGCCGCCGGTCACGTTCACTGGCTACACCACCACCAGCTGCCACGGCACGGTAACGGGCCTGGTGGTAGCAGGCGACACGGTGAGCGAGGCAACCCAGGGCCAGCCGGTGCAGATCGCGCTCGATCGCACGCCCTTCTATGCCGAAAGCGGCGGGCAGGTCGGCGATACCGGGGTGCTCGTGGGGCCGCGCGGCCGGGTGCGGGTTGAAGATACGCAACGGCCGGTTCCTGGCGTCACTGTCCATTATGGCGTGGTGGAGCATGGCACCGTGG
>Ga0224722_1001862_pt1 | contig 11489 bp, 12 predicted proteins | sample Balambano_FR1_Me_FD_161646 | JGI IMG/M metagenome (GOLD analysis project Ga0224722, IMG submission 161646) | Freshwater sediment microbial communities from Lake Towuti, South Sulawesi, Indonesia - Balambano_FR1_MetaG | ecosystem: Environmental > Aquatic > Freshwater > Lake > Sediment | place...
GATGACGACTACGAACTATACGGGACGCTCGTGAAGTTATCGAAAGAAGATGTCACCATCAGCTTCAATGGAAAAGAGTCGACATACCCTTTAGCGGCGACACATGAAATCGATGACGATACACCGCAAGTGGGTGACCGGGTAAAACTCGAATTGAACCGAGATGATGAAGTGAAGGAAGTGGACCGTGAGAGTGGTGATGATGATGCATATATTTACGGCACGCTCGTCAAACTCACAAATCAAGAAGTCACGATTAAAATCGATGGGAAAGACAACGTATATCCACTTGCCGCACGTTCTGAAATCGATGATGACACTCCGCGTGTCGGCGATCCTGTCAAACTTGAACTGAATCAAAAAGGGGAGGTTGTTGAAGTCGACCGTGAATCGGAGGACGACCAGAACGAACGAGATGATTCTTCGCAGGACGACTCATCTCAAGATGACTCACCTGAAGATGAGTGAGAAAACGACTGATGGTGTGACGAAAAGGACTAATCTTTTGATGGATTAGTTCTTTTTTTTGTGGCTAGACGTTGAGGCATAAAATGGATTGGACCGCTTTTATCAAATCATCAGAAACGTAATAATTCTGAAATCATCACAAAAATAGGTTATATGTTATGATGTACAAGAAAAATTTAGGTGGTTTCCACCTAATTGGGAATGAGGAGGGACATCAATGCGTACGTATTGGGGAATCTTACTCAGTTGTATCTTGTTGAGTGGATGTGGTGCCGAGACGTTGAACGCAATCGAATTACGTCCTTTGTCTTCCTATCGAGTCGAGCAAGATCCTGAGATATTATTAACGAAACAAACACAAGAGAAACTACTTACATACTGTGAGCGTCGTCCGACAGATGTCTTGCCCGAGCGACGAGCCATGGTGGCGGAAGTGACGTTTCATCATCCGCTCTATGAAGTACTCGGCTCCAAAACAGTGAAATATTTTGCGGCGGGAGATGAACGATATGTCACCTGTGCGAACAGCAATGAGTTGATGGAGCGAACATTTTCCGTAGAGCCCATTCAAGCGTATGAAGCGCTCGAGCCAGAGCGGTTTCAAGAGTCGAACGTAGTTTCGACGATTGAGTTTGAGCGTATCGACGACCTTAAAGCGGTGACCAGTACGTTCAACTTGAACGAGACGCATGAAGAAGTGATATCCGATTCAGCTTTTCGTTATAAGACGCCGGATACGGGGGCAATCTATGTGACGTTCGAGACGATTCGAAACGGACGCACACTTGACCCAATCATTGAACCAAAACTATACCCGTTTCAAAGCGGAGAAAATGAAGGGTATGTCTTCTTGACGAGGCGAGCCGATGATCGTCTCACCCTTCAAATCGGAGACGCGCCCTCGCTCAGACAACTCGTCCTTCCGAATATGTATGAGGCTCCTTACATGAAAGTCGACCCGAAAGAAGAAGAGCTCTCACTAAAAGGAGATCACCGCGAACTCATGAAACGCATCATCTTATCGGATCAACCGATTGAAGAAGATGTGGCTGAAGAGACGTCGTTGTCGTTATCGAAAACATATGGAACGGTCCTCGAAATCTGGGGGCATGTCCGCCGTCCTGTGACAAACAAGATGTCCACGCGCCCCGCCGAAGGAGAGACGCGCCTGGCCGTTTTTGAATCGGATCAAGATACAATCTGGTTAGACGGACCGAAAACGCAAGAATTGTTTGACGCCTTGTCTCATATTCAGCCGCATGAAAAACCGTCTACAGCTATCAAAATCGGAGACTTGCATCTGTATGAAGAATTGACTGAGCAATCCTTTGATGTATGGAAAACGGAAACAGAACTCTATTTAGTCGATCAACACACATCACAATCGTATGAACTTCCGGCCAATGACTATTTCCAAATCAATCAGCCATAAGTGGCGTCTGACCTTTGATAAATTAGAAGTTGGCTCTACCCATCTCAACAGACTTAGGGTACAATGCTCGAGAGAGAATGAGAGAGGAGTGAAGCAAGATGGGAAAAGTACATGTTTATGACCATCCTTTGATTCAGCACAAAATGACGATTATGCGTAAAGTAGAAACGGGGACGAAACAGTTCCGTGAACTCGTCGACGAAGTTTCTTCACTTATGGCATACGAAATCACGCGCAGCCTACCCCTAACAGACGTAGAAATCGAGACACCGGTCTCTGTTTCCACGCAAAAGATGATTGCCGGCAAGAAATTGGGAATCGTCCCTATTTTACGTGCAGGACTTGGTATGGTGGATGGGTTCCTCAAAATGATGCCGAACGTAAAAGTCGGTCATATCGGTCTTTACCGTGATCCGGAAACACTTGAGCCACACGAATACTACTTGAAACTTCCGACAGACGTCACAGAACGCGACTTTATCGTCGTTGACCCGATGCTCGCGACTGGTGGTTCTGCTGTTGATGCGATCGCATCACTCAAGAAACATGGAGCGAAGTCAATCAAGTTGGCATGCCTCTGCGCAGCACCAGAAGGCGTAGAACGTGTACAAGCAGAACATCCGGATGTAGAGATTTATCTTGCTGCACTCGATGAAAAATTAAACGACCACGGTTATATCGTTCCTGGACTTGGGGATGCGGGTGACCGTTTGTTTGGTACGAAGTAATGATTTAAAAGCGAGAATCGCCTGTGCGATTTTCGCTTTTTTTTGACGATTGACACGAAAAATATTTATCATTTACAGATGTCACAAAATAGACACAAAACGAGAGCGAGAAGAATGACGAACGAGGATGGAATATATCTATTCTTTCTTATTTAAATAGAATTCTGCTATTTCGGATAGGTAACCAGTGGTGAGGAAGTGATTTTGAACCGAATGAGATTCCTCACAAAAAAATGGGCGAAATCGCTCGACATGGTAAAAACATCCTCGGTATACTGATACAGGACGTTGAAAACGATTTCAAAATGAAGTCAACTGACGTTTCGTAACTCTTTGTGAACGTAAGCGTTTACCGATTGAATTTTCCAAAACGTGGGGGTATAACTGAACTATTCTTCATCTGATTCCTTTTGTGAAATGTTATAAAGTCAACATTTTTATTTCAACGTTTCTTCACACTTTCTTTAAAAAGTGCCTCGATCGTTTAGTTTATGAAGTGCGTAAAACTATTGATACGACTTGATTTAAAGCGCTTTTATAATTGTGAAATTCATTGACTTCTTATGCCATTTCTATTACTCTGAACTTGTGTGACTTTTGATGGTCACGCGAGTGTGAATTCGTGAAGAATAAGGAAGCACGTGAGACTCGAAAGGGGGATTTGGATGGCGAAAAAAGACAATCGTTATCTATCCTATGCCTCACTCGCTTCACAAATCTCGACAGCACTTGCTGGACCGATCGTCATCGGTTATCTCGTCGGACAGTACGGCGAAAGACGTGAATTTTGGGGCACGTTTGGTTGGAATGTGTCGATTATCCTTGGACTCGTGTTCGGGGTTACGGCGCTAGTTCTCACCCTTCGGAGTTTATTGACAGGAGAGGACGAATGAATACGATTCAAGCAGACAGAAAAGCACAAAAAGAGTTGATGAAGCGTTATACGAAATGGTTTACCATATGGTTTGCAATTTTGTTAGTTGGCGCCTTCATCGTCCCGATGTACAAAGCCGTTTTTCTCGGATTATTCATCGGTGGGGTCGGAAGTCTCATCATTCTACATATGCAGAATCGAAGTGTCATACGCATGTATGACGTCATCGAGCATGGACGACGACCAAAGTCGCACGGGACCGTTTCAAGAATGGCGGTCGGTGCGTTAGCAGTGATAGTCGGTCTTCTCTACGAGGATCGAGTGTCCGTCATCGCGGTGGTAACTGGTCTAATCGCCGGCCACATCATACAATTTGGCGAGTTCACACTTGCCCAGCTCAGCAGGAAAAGAGGTGAATATTAATGGGTCATGAGTTTCCCACATATTCTCTGCACTTTGGGGACTATACGTTATACGGGAGCTGGACGAACGTCATTACAGTGCTAGTTGCAGCATTACTCGTCTTCGTATTCGCCATTTGGGGGACAAGACGTTTGGCAATGAAGCCGACTGGCAAACAAAACTTCATGGAATTCTTCGCGGAGTTCGTGCGTGGAATCATCGCAAGTGCGATGGACTGGAAGACAGGAGGACGCTTTATCGGATTTGGGATGACGTTGATTTTGTTCATTCTCTTCTCAAACTTGATGGGTCTACCGTTTAACGTCATTTCCGGACACTATCTGTGGTTCAACTCACCGACGGCCGATCCTTACGTAACCTTGGCGTTGTCGACACTCGTCGTTGCAATGTCGCACTATTACGGGGTGAAGCTACACGGGTTCAAGCACTATTCAGCGGAATTCGTAAAACCAGTCTGGTTCTTGCTTCCGATCAAATTGATCGAGGAGTTTGCGAACACGTTGACGCTCGGTTTGCGTTTATACGGTAACATTTTTGCCGGTGAAATCATGATTACCATCATCTTGGGACTCGCGATTACAGCCGAAGGCGCACTCAACCCGCTCGGTGCAATCTTTGCGGTCTTCCCAATGATTCTATGGCAAGGTTTCTCAATCTTTATCGGGGTTATCCAATCCTACATTTTCCTGACGCTTGCAATGGTGTACATCGGGCACAAAGCTTCGGCCGAACATTGATTCGGACATCTCGCCAAAGCGTTACAAACAAATTATTTACTTAACTTTTAGGAGGAATATACACAATGGAACAACTTAATCTTCTCGCAACAGCACTTGTTATCGGACTTGGAGCACTCGCAGCTGGTATCGGTAACGGTTTGATCGTATACGGAACAGTACAAGGACAAGCACGTCAACCAGAACTCAAAAACGAACTTCGTCAAACAATGTTCATCGGTATCGGTTTGGTTGAGGCCCTCCCGATCATCGGTGTGGCTGTCGGTTTCCTTCTCCTCAACTCTTGATTCCGAGTTAACGAGAATAGCATGAGAGGGAGCACGTCTCCCTCACTTATTTAGTCAAGAGGAGGGTATGCATGGATACGATGATGATTGCAGCTGGTGCTGGCGGCGAAGGCCTCCGCATTCTGGATATGATCTTTACAATTTTCACATTCCTCGTACTCTTGGCCCTGTTGAAGAAATTTGCTTGGGGACCACTCCTTGGAATGATGAGACAGCGTGAAGAGTATGTAGCGAACGAAATTGAACTCGCTGAAAAGAGCCGCAAAGATGCGGAACATTATGTTGTTGAACAACGTGACGCACTCAGTGCAGCACGTACTGAGTCAAAAGAAATGCTCGACGCAAGCCGTCGACAAGCAGAAGCAGAACAAGCACGCTTGGTGGAGCAGGCGCGTTTGGAAGCCGAACAAATTAAAATCGAGGCAGAGAAAGCGATTGAGCGTGAGCGTGAGCTTGCGAAACAATCTCTTCAAACGGAAGTCGTCACACAGGCGCTTTCGGCAGCACGCCACGTCCTTCAATCAGACCTTAAAGGCGATGAAGCGAAACAACGTGCCCTCGTCACAGACTTCCTGTCTAAAGCGAAAGGTGCGAACTGATGAACGCATCACTAGCAAAACGCTATGCCAAAGCGCTCTTCGACTTAGCGCGGGAACAAGGCACGCTCGACCAAGTCGAAGCGGAAGTGCGTCTGCTCGATGAAGTGCTCCACGCGACTCCTGAACTCATGGATCTCTTAACGAATCCGGCAGTCAGTGACAGCGAGCTTGCACAGCTTTTAAAAGACAGCTTTGGTGATATGACGGCGATTGTCGTGAACACACTTCTTGTCATGGTCGAAAACGACCGTGCGGCAGAGGTTCGCGCATTGCCACGTTACGTCCGCGAATTGATCAACGACTACCGTGGGATTGCAGAGGGTATTGTCACAAGCGCCTACCCGTTGTCGGCAACAGACTTGAAAGACGTCGAACTCGTCTTCGGACAGAAGCTCGGGAAGACGCTCCAATTGAAGAACGTCGTCGATGAAGAAGTCATCGGTGGACTCCGTGTCCAAGTCGGATACACGACGTACGATGATACGATCGAAACGAAATTGACACGCCTCGAGCGTGAATTGTTGAATGCGTAAGAAATAGGGGTGAATTCAATGACAATCAAAGCTGAAGAAATCAGCGCCCTGCTAAAAGAACGAATCGCTTCGTACGGTTCTGAAATCGAAGTCAGCGAAACAGGTACAGTCATTCAAGTAGGTGACGGTATCGCTCGTGCACACGGACTCGATAACGTTATGGCGGGGGAACTCGTAGAGTTCTCTAACGGCGTAATGGGCTTGGCGCAAAACTTAGAAGAAGGTAACGTCGGGATTATCATCCTTGGCGATTACAAAGGGATCAAAGAAGGCGATTCTGTCAAACGTACAGGTCGTATCATGGAAGTTCCGGTTGGTGAGGCACTCCTCGGACGTGTCGTCAACCCACTCGGACAACCAATTGATGGTCTTGGACCAATCGTAACTGACACGTATAACCCGATTGAGCGTAAAGCTTACGGCGTTATGGCACGTAAATCGGTTCACGAACCACTTCAAACAGGAATTAAGGCGATTGACGCCCTCGTTCCAATCGGTCGTGGTCAGCGTGAGCTCATCATCGGTGACCGTCAGACAGGTAAAACATCTGTTGCCATCGATACGATTATCAACCAAAAAGAAGAAAACATGATTTGTATCTACGTTGCCATCGGTCAGAAAGAATCGACTGTACGTGGCGTAGTAGAGACGCTTCGTCAAAACGGCGCACTCGATTACACGATCGTTGTTTCGGCATCGGCATCACAGCCGGCACCACTTCTTTACCTCGCACCATTCGCTGGGGTATCGATGGGTGAGTACTTCATGGACCGCGGACAACACGTCCTCGTCGTTTATGATGACCTTTCGAAACAAGCGGCAGCTTACCGTGAGCTCTCGCTCCTTCTCCGTCGTCCTCCAGGCCGCGAAGCCTACCCAGGGGATGTCTTCTACCTCCACTCACGCCTTCTTGAGCGTGCTGCGAAGTTGAACGACGAACTCGGCGGTGGTTCATTGACAGCACTTCCGTTCATCGAGACACAAGCATCGGATATCTCAGCATATATCCCGACAAACGTTATCTCGATCACAGACGGTCAGATCTTCCTTCAGTCGGACCTCTTCTTCTCTGGGGTACGTCCAGCGATCAACGCCGGTCTCTCGGTATCACGTGTTGGTGGTTCGGCACAGGTGAAAGCGATGAAGAAAGTTGCAGGTACACTTCGTCTTGACCTCGCGTCATACCGTGAGCTCGAAGCGTTCGCTCAGTTCGGATCAGATCTCGACAAAGCGACACAATCGAAGTTGAACCGTGGTCAGCGTACAGTTGAAGTCTTGAAACAAGACTTAAACGCACCGCTTTCTGTAGACAAGCAAGTCATCATCATCTACGCACTCACGAAAGGTCATCTCGATGACATCCCAGTCGTAGACATCCGTCGTTTCGAAACAGAAATGAACGCATGGCTCGACCAAAACCGTAAAGACCTCTGCCGTGAAATCCGTCAGACAGGAAACCTTCCTTCAGACGAGGCAATGGTCGACGCAATTACGGAATTCAAAAAGACGTTCTCGCCATCGGTTTAATCCGGTGACGAGCGTCTATTAAGGTGGTGAATCGAAATGGCATCATTACGTGAGATCCAGATGCGGATCACCTCGACCCAAAGCACGAAGCAAATCACGAAAGCGATGAACATGGTGTCGGCATCGAAGTTGAACCGGGCCCAAGGGAACAACGCCAACTTCAAGCCGTACATGGACAAGTTGCAAGAAGTCATCTCGTCGATCGCCGGTGGTACATCAGGCGCGACACACCCGATGCTTCAAGTACGTCCCGTCAAACGGACTGGTTATATCGTCATCACGTCAGACCGCGGACTCGCAGGCGGATACAACGCCAGCGTCTTGCGTGACGTGTACCGTGAACTCAAAGACAAGCACACATCAACAGATGAGTATCGTCTTTACGTAATCGGGAAAGTCGGTGTCCAGTTCTTCAAGTCACGCAACATTCCGGTGTATAGCGCGATGACAGGGCTAAACGACCAACCAACTTTTGTTGAAGTCGCAGAAATCGTCAAACAGACGGTAGGTGCCTTCAGCGAGGGCGAGATTGATGAATTGAAGCTCTGCTACAACTCGTTTATCTCGGTCATCAGCCAAGAAGTGAAGATTCAACAATTGCTCCCGCTCGGGGATATCGAACAGTCCGCATCCAATGTGATGTATGAATACGAACCAGAAGAAGAAACGATCTTAGCGGCGCTCCTCCCACGTTATGCGGAAGGACTCATCTACGGCGCATTGCTCGATGCGAAAGTGTCAGAGCACGCAGCCCGGATGACGGCGATGTCGAGTGCGACAGACAATGCGGATGAACTCATTCGCGGACTCAAACTCAAATTCAACCGCGCGCGTCAAGCAGCGATCACACAAGAAATCACAGAGATTGTCGGAGGTGCGTCGGCGCTTGAATAAGCGCACGCCCTCTAGATTGTAGGAGGCTAACACGATGAACGAATACGGCATGAAAGGCCGCGTAGTCGCAGTCATGGGCCCAGTTATCGACGTAAAGTTCGACAACCACTTACCGAACATCTACAACGCTCTCAAAGTCACACATGTGGCAGCGACAGCGGACGATGTTAGTGTCGACTTGACGCTCGAAGTAGCTGTTCACCTTGGTGACGACACGGTCCGTACGATTGCGATGGACTCAACTGACGGCGTTCGCCGCGGTATGGAAGTACTTGACTTAGGTTCACCGATTTCGGTACCAGTTGGAGAAGCGACACTTGGACGTGTCTTCAACGTTCTCGGTAACCCAATCGATGATAAAGAAGTGGCAGCTGACGTGCTTCGTGCACCAATTCACCGTCAAGCGCCAACATTTGACGAATTGTCAACGAAAGTTGAAATCCTTGAAACAGGGATCAAAGTCGTTGACCTTCTCGCACCATACATCAAAGGTGGTAAAATCGGCCTCTTCGGTGGTGCCGGTGTAGGGAAGACCGTCCTCATCCAGGAACTCATCAACAACATCGCGCAAGAGCACAGCGGGATTTCTGTATTCGCAGGAGTCGGTGAGCGTACGCGTGAAGGAAATGACTTGTTCCACGAGATGACGGACTCAGGCGTTATCAAGCAAACAGCGATGGTCTTCGGTCAGATGAACGAACCACCTGGTGCACGTCTCCGTGTTGCCTTGACTGGTTTGACAATGGCAGAATACTTCCGTGATGAGCAAGGACAAGACGTTCTTCTCTTCGTTGATAACATCTTCCGTTTCACACAAGCAGGTTCTGAGGTTTCGGCCCTTCTCGGACGTATGCCATCGGCGGTAGGTTACCAGCCGACGCTTGCGACTGAAATGGGTATGCTTCAAGAGCGAATCACATCGACTGCAAAAGGATCGGTTACATCGATTCAAGCGGTTTATGTACCAGCCGATGACTATACGGACCCGGCTCCGGCAACAACGTTCGCTCACCTTGATGCAACAACAAACCTTGAGCGTCGTCTTTCGGAGATGGGGATTTACCCAGCCGTTGACCCGCTCGCATCGACTTCACGTGCCCTCTCTCCTGAAATCGTAGGGAAAGAGCACTATGAGGTCGCACGTAACGTTCAACAGACGCTTCAGCGTTATAAAGAACTTCAAGACATCATCGCCATCCTCGGGATGGACGAGTTGTCTGAAGACGATAAACTCACGGTTCACCGTGCACGTCGTATTCAGTTCTTCTTATCACAAAACTTCCACGTGGCTGAGCAGTTCACGGGCCAAAAAGGTTCGTACGTGCCAGTCAAAGAGACAGTACGCGGCTTCAAAGAGATCCTCGAAGGTAAACACGACGATCTTCCTGAAGATGCATTCCGTCTCGTCGGTCCAATCGAAGACGTCATCGAAAAAGCGAAGACGTTGGTCTAAGACCTACGCGGAAGGGGGAAACTAGACGATGAATACTGTTCACGTCAACGTCGTCACCCCGGATGGTGCAGCCTTTGAAGGAGACGCACGAATGGTCATCGCCAAATCGGTCACTGGTGAGCTCGGTATCTTACCGAAGCACATCCCGATGGTGACGCCACTCGACGTCTCAGTCCTCAAGCTGCGCCACGAAGATGGTGGACGCACGCTGATCGCAATCAGCGGCGGTTTCATGGAAGTTCGTCCCGACACGGTGACGATCTTAGCTGAAACAGCCGAAATGGCGGATAAGATTGACTATGACCGCGCTTCTGCGGCGAAAGTTCGTGCCGAGCGTCGTCTTCAAGACACGAAGCTCTCGGAACTCGAATTCCGTCGTGCAGAACTTGCGCTCAAAAAAGCGATCAACCGCTTAAGCATTCGCGATATGAAAGAATAAGAATGACTCTCACACGAAAGTGTGGGAGTTTTTTGTTTTTGGAAAAGATGGGTCTTTTGTCGTGCTTCTAAATGACGGGACTAGTAAAAAATATATGGAAGAAGGCCGATAATAAAGGTGGGAACTACCGTAAAGGAGATTAGGGAATGAAAGTTTACGTTGCGCGACAACCAATTTTTGACCAACAATTACGCGTTTGCGGCTACGAATTGTTATATCGCCGCAGCGAAAATAATATTTTTGAGAATGTAGATGATTCGTTAGCAACGGCTGACGTCATTCATAACGCTTACCTTGTGTTCAATTTTCGGGAATTGACAGAAGGGACGCGTGCGTTCATCAACTTCCCTCAGACGTTGATTGAAGGGGAAGTGCCTTCGTTGCTACCACGTCAATCGCTCGTCGTCGAAGTGCTCGAACATGTCGAACCGACGGAAAAGGTATTACAGTCTCTCCGCTCGTTGAGACGTCAAGGTTATACGATTGCATTGGATGATTTCGTATTTGAAGAGAAGTATCGCCCATTGATTGGACTCGCCGACATCATCAAAATCGACTATCAAGCGACCCCGGTGGACCAGCAGCAAAAATTAATTGATGCGCTCGGACACCGAGTCGAATTTTTGGCGGAAAAAATCGAGACACCCGCAGAGTACGAGATTGCGAAACGACTCGGATATAAGATGTTCCAAGGATACTTCTTTAGTCGCCCCATCGTGGTACACGGGGCTGAAGTCCATCCGTTACGTCACACGCTCATTGAAGTGTTAAAAGAGCTCGATCGTCCGGAACCGAGCTTCCGACGGATCTCATCGCAAATTGAGCGAAGTGTCGACTTATCCTATAAGATGCTCCGCTCAGTCAATACGGTGTATCAAAAAGGTCGACATACCATTCAATCCATCGAGCAAGCCGTCGCACGAATCGGACTAGATGAGTTGAAACGATGGTCGTATTTGATGCTCTTACGGGAGATGCAGACGTCTGAATCGAAAGAACTGATCAAACAGAGTGTCATCCGCGGAAAAATGATGGAGTTGATTGCGGAGGATACATTGACAGATGGATTACCGTTTGATGCATTCATTACAGGGA
>Ga0224722_1001863_pt1 | contig 11489 bp, 21 predicted proteins | sample Balambano_FR1_Me_FD_161646 | JGI IMG/M metagenome (GOLD analysis project Ga0224722, IMG submission 161646) | Freshwater sediment microbial communities from Lake Towuti, South Sulawesi, Indonesia - Balambano_FR1_MetaG | ecosystem: Environmental > Aquatic > Freshwater > Lake > Sediment | place...
GTACGCGCACAAGTACCGTCGCGAGCTGCGCGAGCCAGCGGCGGATCGGCTGCTGACGTTGCTGGCCGCCCTCTCGGCAACGACGAACTTCTCGGTTGGGTGCTACTGCGCAGACGGGAAGTATTGTCATCGGCGGCTGCTCCGAGAGTTGTTGATCGAGGACGGTGCGACAGTCGAATCGGGATAACCTTTCTACGCAACGGAGGCAACAATGGCGAGAATTACCGGAATCGGCGGCGTTTTTTTCAAGAGCCGAAACGACAACACTGCGCTGGCGGCCTGGTATCAGCAACACCTGGGCCTGGCGCTGGAAAGCTGGGGTGGCGCCGTCCTGCGCTGGCCGGATGACACTGCCGAAGACAAGGGGCTGACCGTATGGCATGTCGCCGAAAAGGAAAGCCAGTGGTTCAGCCCCAGTGACTCCGCTTTTATGATCAACTACCGGGTCGACAATCTGGACGATCTGCTCGCACAGCTCCGGGCAGGCGGGGTCGAAATCATCCAAGGCCCTGAAGCGCATGAAAACGGCAAGTTTGCGTGGATTATGGACCCTGATGGGAACAAGGTGGAATTGTGGGAGCCAATGCTCTGGGACGACAAGAACAAAATATGAGAAAACTGATTGTCGGCACCTTCATCACTCTGGACGGCGTCATGCAGGCACCGGGCGGCCCTAACGAGGATCGCGAAGGCGACTTCCGGCATGGCGGCTGGTTGGTGCCCTACTTGGACGAGCAGTTTGTGGAAAGCATGACGGAGTGGACTAAGAAGCCGCTGCCTTCCTACTCGGGCGCAAGACCTATGAGATCTTCGCGGCTTCCTGGCCCAATTCCAGCGACCCGGCGGAGCCTCTCAACATCCGGCCGAAGTACGTTGCGTCGCGGACGCTGGCTCAGGTGGACTGGAACAATTCCCAGCTGCTCCGGGGCGACGTGGCTGCGGAGGTAACAAAGCTTAAGCAACAAGAAGGTGGCGAGATTCAAGTCCACGGCAGTGGCAACCTCGTGCAGACGCTGCTCAAACATGATCTGATTGATACGCTGCGCATTTGGCAGTTCCCGGTGGCGATTGGCGCGGGTAAACGTCTGTTTGGCGAAGGTACCATCCCGGTGAGCTTCCGACTGATCGACGCCCAGCAGACCGCTACTGGTGCTGTGCTACATGTGTACGAACGCGTCGGCGGTCTCCAATATGGCGAAGTCGAGGTCGGCCAAGAAACCGTAATCTTTGATTCAGAGTCATCCCCCCAGTGACGAAGAAGGCAATTGATTCTCAAGGAGCAATCCATGCAACAGCCAGCGAATGCCCGTCTAGGCTATCCTGCTGATGCGCGTTTACTGATCATCAACACTGATGATTTGGGGATGTGTCATGCCGTCAACGCGGCGATCATGCAAACCCTCACTCAGGGTCTGGCGAGTTCCTGTACCGTCATGGTGCCGTGCCCGTGGGGCCTGCACGCTCTTCAACAGTTGCACGATGCACCGCAACTGCCGTTTGGCGTGCATTTGACCGCAATCAGCGAGCAACCCACCTATCGTTGGGGGCCTGTGACCTGTCGGCAGGAGGTTCCTTCGCTGGTGGATGAAGCTGGCTATTTTTACAGCGAGCGGCGTATCGAGGAGTTCTTGGCGCAAGTCAATCTCGCCGAGCTAGAGCGGGAGTATCGCGCCCAGATTGACATAGTGGTTGCGACCGGTTTACAGCCGACCCATCTGGACAGCCATTGTGGCGTCCATACGCGGCGGGCGGATATTTTTGCGATGACGGTCCGTTTGGCACGAGAGTATGGCCTGGCCTTGCGGGTGAGCGGCCAACCGTTCATCCATCAGATCCAGCAACAAGGGTACCCCACCAACGATCACGAACTGATGGATAGTTACGATCTTGACCCGCAAAATAAGGCAACTCTTTACGCACAACTGTTACGGGCGTTGCCTGTTGGTTTAAGCGAGTGGGCAATCCATCCTGGGTATGGCAATGCCGAATTGCAGGCCATCGAGCCGGATAGTTGGCAGGTGCGCCAGACCGATTTTGACTTCTTCATGTCGCACGAAGCGCGCGCGGTGCTGCAGCAAGAGGGGATCATTTTGCTTGGGTATAAGGAGCTTCAAGCCTTCTGGCCACAAGACAGATAAGAAGAAACCAGCCGATTACGAAAGGAAACTCTGGGTATGGAAACACAACCCGAACCGACGCTGGTGGAATTCGTGCTTTACAATCAGTGGGCCAATCAACAACTACTGACCACCTGTATGACGCTCGACCAGGATCTGCTCGCCGCCCCCATTCCGGGGACGTATGGGTCGATTCTGGAGACCTTCGGCCACCTCTTGCGGGCTGAGGCCGGCTTTCTAAAGCGGATCTACGGGACGGGTCCGCAGCCAGCCTTCCAGTGCGAAGAGCGTCCTAGTCTGGAACAATTGGCCAGCTTTGCAGTTCAAGTGAGCGCGGCGTTTCTGGAGACGATCCAGCGCGTCTCGCCCACCCAGAACGTCCACGAGGAGGGGAATGGCTGGACCTTCGACTACCAGGCGCGGCTGATTTTTATGTCCCTGGCCTATCACGGCATCGCCCATCGCACGGATATTACGACCTTCCTCAATAGTCACGGCGTGGCGTTGCCTGAATTGGATGTCTGGGGTTATCAGGCAGCGTATCCTGATCGTTTTCAAGCGAAAATCATGAAGCTGGCTGGCAATTGACGCACGTGTGATCTCAAAGAGGAACAGATGCAACAACCACCCCAATCCACGCTGGACGTGATCTACGAGAACTGGCGCGGCTATCAAGCAAAGCTGCGTGACTGCATCGCGCCGCTGACCGATGAGCAGCTCAGGCTGCAATCGGCCCCGCACATGTGGCCGCTGGGGCAGATTGTGCAGCACATCATATCCGTGCGGGCGGGGTGGTTCAGCGGCACCCTCCAAGATGAGAACGAGGCGATGAACGCATACATGACGTGGGGCCAACGCGAGTCACCTGCCCGCAGTGGGGCGGAACTGGCCCGTGGTCTGGATGAGACATGGGCTTTCATCGAAACCCGTTTGCAGCGCTGGACGCCTGCCGATTGCGCGCAGACCTTCCCGGATGAATGGGATGGTCAGGTTTATCAGATCTCGCGCAGTTGGGTGATCTATCATGTGCTGGAACACGATCTGCATCATGGCGGCGAAGCGTCGTTGATCCTGGGGATGAACGGTCTGCGCACCCCTGATCTTTGAGCAGAGGCCCTTGTAAATCAAAAGAGATGCGCAATGGCGCACTTGATCTACTCGGCGATCACCTCGCTCGACGGTTACATCGAGGGCACCGAGGGCAAGTTTGACTGGGCAGAGCCAGGCGGGGAAGTTCACAGCTTTAGGAGAAAGCAATGACCCAATCACAAAAGATTCGACCTTGCCTCTGGTTCGACAGCAACGCGGAAGAGGCGGCGCATTTTTATGTCTCGCTCTTTGCGGATTCCCGCGTTGGTGCCATTTTGCATTACGGCGAGGAAGGGCAAGAGATTACTGGGAAAGCGCCGGGCAGTGTGATGACGGTTGAGTTTCAACTGGCTGGCTATCAATTCACAGGTCTGAATGGCGGACCGCAATTTACCTTTACCCCCGCTATTTCTTTTTTTGTCGTCTGTGAGACGGCAGCTGAGATCGATACCCTATGAGCAAAACTCGCCGAGGGCGGCGCTGCATTCATGCCCCTGGATAACTATGGGTCGAGCAAGAGGTATGGCTGGGTCCAAGATCGCTTTGGGCTGAGCTGGCAATTGTCACTGGGCAAGCTGGCCGGCGTGGGCCAAAAGATTACCCCGTCGCTGCTCTTCGTCGGATCACAGCAGGGGCGCGCGGAAGAGGCGACCAACCTCTATACGCACGTCTTCGAGGACGCTACCGTTGAGGGCATTCAGCACTATCCGGCAGACGCTGGGAAAGACGCTGGCACTGTGCAGCACGCCCAATTTCGCCTGAACCAGGAAACGTTCATGGCGATGGACACTGCCTTCGATCACGCCTTTGGCTTTACAGAGGCGATCTCGCTAGAGATTGCCTGCGCAACCCAAGCGGAAGTAGATTACTTCTGGGCGGCGTTGACTGCCGATGGCGGCGAGGAAGGCCCCTGTGGCTGGCTCAAGGACAAGTTCGGCGTCTCCTGGCAGGTGGTGCCAACTGAACTGTATAACCTACTCAGTGACCCCGACACAACCAAGACCCAAAGCGTCACCCGGGCGCTTTTGCAAATGAAGAAACTGGATATCGCAGCGCTACAGCACGCATACGAGGCGAAACCATAGTATTCTGACGTGAAAATAGCACACGGATGTGGCGCATTAGGCGGAACAACGCCGATAAAATCTGCGGGCCATTTTCATCCTGTGTGATACAGACTGGTCGTAAGGTCTGATTGGAAAATAAACCTTAGCGGGCGGAGAAATCCCAAAATGCACACGACCAATTACACGAATGCCTTTATCGAAGTCGCTGACGATTGCAAAGCCGAAATTGGCACGGTTCCACCGGACAAGCAGGAAAAAACCGTGGCCAAGATGCAGTTTGAGTTGATTCGCGCCCATCCCTACCAATACACTTCGGATGAGGTGATCTTTACCATCTACGCCGAGAGGAATCAGGTCGCACCTGCCCAACTGGCTGGCAAACGGGCCGAATTTTTTTCCAAAGGGCAGCCCTGTCTGCGTTCATCCCCGCTGAGCAAGAGCTACGGCTGGGGGATTCACTTTGATGATGCGTCAAAGGTCGCCATTTACCCAAAGGGGTCAGACGAGTATGCGCGCTTGCAAGCCGACAGCCGCCTCAAGCACCTGAAGGCGATGAAAAGCGCTCGATAGGGAGGTCTCGATGATTCGCGTCAAACTGCCGCACCATCTGCGCACCTTAACCGGCGTGCGCGGCGAACTAGAACTCCAGGTAGACGAACCGATCACCCAGCGCACGGTGTTGGATGCACTGGAAGCCCAATATCCCGTGTTACTCGGCACGATTCGTGATCGCACCAGCGGGCGACGGCGCTCGCTGGTGCGCTTTTTCGCCTGTGGCGAAGACCTTTCGCACGAAGCACCCGACGCACCCCTGCCAGAGGCGGTAGTCAAGGGTGCCGAACCCTTTCTGGTTGTCGGGGCTATGGCGGGTGGCGGCGTGCGTGGCACTGGTCACAACGGCTTGCCCGCCCCACAGAGCGCCTGACCAGTGCCGCGCATGGAGAATAAGACGCGATCGAGGTCAGTGCCCCGCACGCTACCGTTGATATAGGATGATATAGGAAAGAGCAACCATGAACAGAGCCGCCATCGCGGAAACCCGCGTCTTTGAAAGCTGGCAAGATTATCAGAACGCACTCCAACGCGCCATCGCACCGCTCACCGAGGAGCAACTCAATCGACGATTGGTGCCGCAACTGCGCTCGCCGGGTGAGATCGCCAAACATATTGTCTATGGGCGTGCGTTGTGGCTACACCGTGCGCTGAGTGAGGATGCGGCAGAACTAGCGCCGCTGCTCCGCTGGGATGATCCAGACGACCTGCCGCGCACTGCTGCTGAAGTGGTGCATGGATTAGAAGTGACCTGGCAGTTCATCACCGCTCGTCTGAGGCGCGGTTCGGCTAGTGATCGTTTACCTGACGAGGAAGCGCTGGTCATGCAGATACTCTGGGGTCTGCTCGACCACGATCTGCCCCACGCCGGAGAATTATCCTTGCTCTTAGGTGCCGAAGGTCTGCCGGGGGTTGAGATCTAGCGATGAATCTTGAATTCGACGGGCCAATTTGGTTCTGGCGTGGCCCGGCCCCATGGTATTTTGTGACCGTTCCGCCGCCGGAGTGCGCTGCACTGAAGGCCATTCTGCAGCGCGTGACCTATGGCTGGGGCATGATCCCCGTGACGGTGCAGATCGGCAAAACCCGATACAAAACTTCCTTGTGGCCCAAAGCGGGCAGCTACATCGTGCCGATCAAAGCCAGTGTCCGCAAAGCCGAAACGCTTGAGGAAGGCGATACCGTGACGGTGCAGCTAGAAGTTGGTTAAATTTCTGTTTGCCAACCCCACCTAGATTCATGGTAAGGAGTGATGGATGAAAAAAGCTGACCTTTTGCAGTGGTTGCACGAACAGCATCAGCGCTGGGAAGCCTTGCTTGATCAGATTGGCCCAGCGCGCATGGAGCAACCCGGCGTGAACGGTGACTGGTCCATGAAAGACATTGTTGCGCACTTGACGGGCTGGAATCGCTGGCTTGTCGTCCGCCTACAGGCTGCCCAACGCCGCGAACCAGAACCGCCCCCACCCTGGCCCGCGCATCTACAAACTGAAGATGAAATCAATGCCTGGATCTATGCGTCCAATCGGGGGCGCTCGGCGCGCGAAGTTCTGGGTGAATCGCACCAAATCTTCCAACAGCTCCTCGCTGTCATCGAAGGTCTACCCGATGCTGTTCGGATCGAGGAAGTCCAGTATGTTCGACCATTTTACTTTGTGTGGTTGGACGATCAACGCTTCCCTGCAGGTGAATTCTTTGACCATTTCCATGATGATCACGAGCCAGCTCTGCGCGCCAACCAGGCGCGCAGAGAAAACCCGTAGATTGGCTTGTTAGGAGCCCCGCCATGAATATTCCCTGGAAACCGATCATCTGGCAGCAGTTCGGCGCGGCGATTGACGATCTCGACAACGCACTCCGTGCTTGCCCGGACGAATTGTGGCGCGCCCGGTTGTGGGATGATCCTGCACAAGAGCAGTTTTTCCTGCCCGAATACTGGTATATCGTCTATCACGCCCTGTTTTGGCTTGATCTGTACCTGACCGGCGCAGAGGAAGGGTTTGTACCCCCGGCTCCCTTTCTGCTCGTTGAGCAGGATGAAAACGGCCCTTTGCCTGAAAGACCCTATACGCAAGACGAACTGCGGGCCTATCTCGCTGATTGTCGCCAGAGATGTCAGACCACGATTGAAACACTGACCGACGAAGCGGCACAACGGCGCTGTCGATTTGGCTGGGGTGAGGTCAGCTTCGCCGAATTACTGCTGTACAACCTGCGCCATGTTGCGGGACATGCGGCCCAGTTGAACCTGTTTCTGGGGCAGACACTAGGATCTGCGCCAGATTGGGTGACCCAGGCCGAGAGCAAAGCTGCCTAAGAGACCATTATGGTAACCATCGACATTCAGACCGCCCGTCGGTTTATCCTCGGTAAGCAGGGGTTGTGGCCGGGCCGCCGCTGGCGTGGCCTCACCGGCACCGAGCAGGCCATGCGCGCCATGGAGTATTTACAACTAGACCCGCTGCAGATCATCGCCCGTAGCCAGGATCTCAAACTGCACAGCCGCGTTCTAGACTATACACCGGGTCTGTGGGAAGAGGTGACTTATGGGCAGCGCAAGTTCTTTGACTGGGGTGGCTGGCTGGCCGTCCGCCCGATGGACGAGTTGCCGCACTGGCGGGTGGTGATGCGCCGTGAGCGCGAGAGCGATGCCCGCATGGGCGGCACAGCCCGTGAACACGCCGAAGCCATCGCCGAAATGCGCACCATCTTGCGCGAGCGTGGTACCGTCAGCAACCGCGACTTTGCGATGGCAACCCGGACACGCACCCAGAGCTATCGGGGCCGCAAAGATAGTGCAGTCGCGCTCTACTATCTGTGGCGTACTGGCGCGGTGATGACACATCACCGCGAACGCTTTGAGCGTGTCTATGCCCTCACCGAGGCCGTCGCGCCAGCGCAGCTGATCTGTGAAAGCGATGAGGCCGAGGCGGATCGCTTTTTGATCAAAAAGGAGATCAGCTTTTTGGGTCTGGCGCAATTGAAACGGGTGGCGGATTCGTTTCTGCGCAGCGTGCCTTTTGACAAAGCAAAACAACTGCGCGCCGCCCTGGTAGCCGATGGCGATCTCATCGAGGTGCAGGTAGAAGGCTGGAAGGAGACGTACTATGCGCTGGGGGGCGACGCCGAGGTACTCGGTGAATTAAGCGCCGGGCGCGTGCCCACCGTCTGGACGCCGTTGGAAACGACGACCAGCGAAGAAGTCCTCTTCCTCGCCCCGCTCGACCCCGTCAGCGCACGGGGGCGTGCCAAAGGATTGTTTGGCTTTGACTATGTGTGGGAGGTCTACAAACCGGAACATCAGCGCAAGTTTGGCTATTACACCTTGCCGATTTTGTGGGGTGACCGGCTCGTCGCCCGCTTTGACAGCAAGCTGGACCGCACAACCAACACCTTTGTCATTTTAGGCCTGTGGCTGGAGGACGCGGCGCTCGGCAGCGATGAGGCCTTTGCTGCGGCCCTGGCTGGCGGGTTTGCGCGTTTTCTGACCTTTCTGGGTGCTAGCAAAGTGGACGCAACGGCGATCGGTGCGCCGCTGTTGCGCCAAGCCGTATCCTCATGTGGAGAAAAACGATGACCGCAACCGAAATCCTTGCCGAGATCAAGCCCCTGGGTAGCGAGAGCTATCGGCGAGTGATGTTCAACCACGGTGTCAAAGAGCCGTGCTATGGTGTAAAGATCAGCGATCTCCAGAAGATCGTCAAGCGGGTCAAGCGCGATTATCAACTGGCGCTCGATCTCTATGACACCGGCGTCTATGATGCGATGTATCTGGCCGGGCTGATCGCCGACGACGCCCGGATGACCAAGACCGATCTACAGGGCTGGGTGGACAGGGCCTATTGCCAGGGACTCAGCTCCGCCACTGTGCCTTGGGTGGCGGCGGGCAGCGCGCACGGCTGGGAGTTGGGCATGGCGTGGATCGATTCGGAGCGACCGTTGGTCGCCGTGACTGGATGGGCAACGCTGGGCAGCCTTGTCTCGATCAAACCGGACACGCACCTTGACCTGGACGAGTTACATCGTCTGCTCCAGCGGGTACAGCGGACGATCCATCAAGAAGCGGACTTGGTGCGTTACCAGATGAATTCGTTTGTCATCGCCGTGGGTAGTTATGTGCAACCTCTCACCGACACGGCGATCCAAATCGCTGAGCAGATCGGGCCAGTGATGGCGGATCTGGGCAACAACGCCTGTCAGGTGCCCTTTGCCCCAGACTACATCCGCAAGGTGCAACAACGGGGCACGATTGGGAAGAAACGCAAGACAGCGAAATGCTGAATCAAATCCAAACAGGGATTACGCAGATTTCACAGATTGAAAACGAAAAATTGGTGATCTGCGTAATCCCTGTCCTTTTCAGGATAGAATTCAAGGAGCTACAAATGACAGCGAACCAGCCCGACGGCTATCTGGCTCTGCCAGCCACTGGCATGGGGCCGGCTGTGTTGGTGCTCCATGCCTGGTGGGGGTTGAACGATACGATCAAGGCGTTCTGCACACGTCTGGCCGAAGCTGGCTTTGTCGTCTTTGCGCCGGATCTCTATCACGGCAAAGTTGCCACGACGATTGCCGACGCGGAAGCGCTGGGCGGTGCGCTTGATGCCAATCAACAGCAAGCCAAAGCCGAGATCGCCGTGGCGGTCAGCTTTCTCAACGCCCAGGCTGGTCAAAGCAACGGCACGCTGGCCGTGGTTGGCTTTTCGTTAGGCGCTTACTATGCGCTCGATCTGTCCGCTACCTATTCCGAGCATATTGAATCCGTTGTCCTCTTTTACGGCACGGGACCGGTTGACTTCCGCAACGCCCGTGCGGCCTATCTCGGTCACTTTGCCGAGAACGACCCGTATGAGCCGCAAGCCAATGTGGATGAGTTGGCCGAAGCGCTGCGCGCGGCTGGTCGTCCGCTCACCTTCTACCACTATCCGGGGACGGGTCATTGGTTCTTTGAACCGGACCGGGCTGATGCCTATCACGTAGCTGCGGCCAGCCTGGCCTGGGCACGTACCCTGGCCTTTTTGAAGGGGTAAGGCGGTAAGGAGCGCACCATGAATTTTTTCGTCTACCCGCTGACGCCCGAACGATGGCCAGCCCTTGTCGATCTCTTTGGCGCGCAGGGGCCGGTCAGCCGATGTTGGTGCATGTCCCCGATCAGTGGCGACGCAGCCCTGGAGCAAGCGGCCGCAGTCTATGCTGGCGAAAAAGGCAACTTGCAGTTTCCGCTCGACCAGCCGATTCCCTATGAATTGCTCCGCAGAATCGTGCAGCATCGCGTCAGACAGAATTTGGAACATGCCGCGGCAAAGAAAAAGAAGGGCTAGAGCGCTTTATGGACACGTTTCACCTTACACAAATCCCCGTAACCAAGACTGCCATGCTGATCCGCAAGCCAGCCGCCGAGGTTTTTGAGGCGTTTGTCAACCCGGCGATCACTACACAATTTTGGTTCACCAAAAGCAGTGGTCGGCTCGAAGTAGGTAAAGAAGTGCTGTGGGAATGGGAGATGTATGGCGCCTCGGCCCCAGTGACGGCAACAGTCATCGAACTTGATCAGCGCATTGTTATCGAATGGCCGGGGTATCGCGGCCTCACAACTGTCGAATGGGCGTTTGCGCCTCAGCCGAATGACACTACCTTTGTCACGATCACAGAGCGCGGTTTCATCGGCAGCGGAGATGAACTGGTGCAACAGGTGACTGATTCAACCGGCGGCTTTACGCTGGTGTTGGCGGGTGCCAAGGCGTTCTTGGAGCATGGCGTTCAACTCAATCTGGTAGCGGATCGCTTTCCGCCAGGAATCGATTAACTTCTCGTCTAAACATGCAAGTAAACATACAAGGAGGATACCGTGCAAACCAAGTTAGGACATCTGCTCTTCAACATCAACGGCCAAAATCGTGACTTCTACCGCGATCTCTTTCGCTTTCTCGGCTGGCAGATCTTGTTTGAGGCCGAGGGGATTATCGGGGTGGGGGACAGCAACCACATCAGCCTGTGGTTTGGCGATGTGACCAAAGCGCTAGCGAACGATTACGACGGCCCTGGCTTGAATCACTTTGCCATCAGCACCGCAACGCAAGCCGATGTCGACGAGGCTGCGGCTTACCTGGCGGAGCGTGGCATTGCTCCCCTCTTTGAAACCCCGCGCCATCGCCCTGAGTTTGCCTGGGAAGCGGGCGCAACCTATTATCAGGTGATGTTTGAAACACCGGATCGCATTCTGGCCGAGATCGTTTACACCGGCCCTAAACAGTAAGCGTATTCAGCTATGAAAATTAACAGGGATTACGCAGATTTCACAGATTAAACGAGGAAAAGTTGAATACCTATATCGCGCTGCTGCGTGGCATCAACGTGGGCGGCAACAATCAATTGCCGATGAAGGGATTGGTGACGTTGCTCGAAGGATGCGGTTTGCACAACGTCAAAACCTACATCCAGAGTGGCAATGTCGTCTTTCAGAGTGAACGCACCGACCTGGACGAACTGTCGCAACAGATTACTGCGACCATCCGGCAAAGGTATGGCTTTGCGCCGTATATATTGTTGTTGGATGCGCAGCGCTTCCAGGCGGCGGTGGCGGCCAATCCTTTTCCCGAAGGCGAGGCGGAGCCGAAAGCGCTCCATCTCTTTTTTATGGATGGCGTGCCCACGATCAACCAGG